>Ga0123355_10017705_pt1 | contig 11270 bp, 8 predicted proteins | sample TergutEmb28metaG_3_FD_89872 | JGI IMG/M metagenome (GOLD analysis project Ga0123355, IMG submission 89872) | Embiratermes neotenicus P1 segment gut microbial communities from Petit-Saut dam, French Guiana - Emb289 P1 | ecosystem: Host-associated > Arthropoda: Insects > Digestive system > Gut ...
AGCCCGGTATTTCGGGCGCAACATAGTTGTCCAAAATGATTCCTCCATTTTTTAGGAAGGTTAAAGTATAGTCGCCCTCCGTGTTTTTTGCATAGCTTTCATAATTGTAGTTTTCATTTTTAGCACCCTTTCTTTATTCAGATTTTGTTATGGTTTTATTACCGCCAACGGCAGTAGGGACTTTGGTTTTCAGCCCTCGGCAGAGCCCACCGACACTTTGCCGCTTGCGGAAAATGTCAGAGTGGGGCACAACTCCAAGGGAAGGTGTGAAAAGCTCCTCTGCCGATGCCGTATAGACCCATGCAGAGCAATGGCTTTCGGTATGATAGCGATATCGGCAAGCGGCAAATTTCAATGAAAAGAATTAACGAAGGTCGTATTCAAGTTGCATATCGTTTTCATCCTCCGCTGCTAACTTTTGGCTAATCGCCACGGCAGAAACGCAACCCAATGACTTGTAGGATGTGTGCTGTTAAGGGCGGAAATAACGCTATTAATGGTTATACAGCTCGTCAATCATATTAATTAGCTTGTTGGTAGCTTCGTCAACGCTTAACTTTGTTATGTCAAGGCGAGGGTAATCATATTGACTGTAAAGCTCTCTTGAATTTTCAAGACCATATTTTATGCGGTTTTCATCTCTGCCATCTTTTCGCGCTCGCCTTATGTTTTCTTCCAATTCACATTCTAAAATAATGGGTGCAATTTGGAATTGTATGTTCAAGCCGGATAATCTTGATATTATGTTGTCAAAAATTTGTTTCCTTGGACCGTGGAATCCATAATGAAATATAACTGATTCAATTGTTGAACATTTCAAATAGTTTGAGAGCATAGTCGTCATATTGTCCTCGACGATGCTTTTCTGTTCGTCAGAAAATGTAAACGGATTCATCATTCTACAATGGTCACTATCAACAAGTGCGGAGTAGCTAAGGGCTTTATTTAAGTTTACACATATCGTTGATTTACCGATCCCGCTTGCACCACAAATAAATATCAATTTTTTCATGCAATCACACACACTCCAACAGTATTGTTTTACGCACGTACCACGCTTGCTAAGGTACATAAGTGCGTCCTTTAATTTGACTGTTCAGCCAGTAAAGCCAATTTTATCACATCTCTAGTGATTTTGTGATGGCGTTATCCGAATTGCGTTATTTATGCCCTCAACAGATTACGTCTTAGAATCCTAATGTACCTTCGGATGAGCCAGCACAAATATAAAACTTGTCCACGCCCCACTCCTTGACACTTTCTACTGCCAAGTAGAATAGTTCTTTGCCGATGCCGCGCTCTTGATATTTGTTGTCTACAAACATTTGGTCAAGTAAGACATGTTTGAACTGTTTTCCGTGATGCCAACCTTCATAAAGCTGATTCAAAAAAATCCTCAAATAAAGCCTGTTACAGTCCGCTTCCACTATCGTATATACTTCCTAACTATTTCCGTTACCTGCCCTGCTTTGGCGTTCAACTCAACCGCCGCAGACTCTGAGCCGCCGTAAGCCATCTGGAGCATCAGGCGCCCCTCTTCATAGCAAATATCATGGTGAAGAGGAAAATACTCGGAAAGCAGAAATAAAGCATAGCTAACCAAACGATAATCACCATGCACACGCGGCGCGGTGCCTTTATACTGTTCAACAGCGACGCTGTAGCCCTTTTTTATGGATGAAATAATCTCTTTGGTTGCATTTTCTTTTGCGAATACGATGGTGTAGAACTCGCCAAAACCATGAGGGCGGTATACGCCTGTCTTTTTTAATGCACTTATGGGGAGCGCTTCCTGCAATACACCATGAGAGTCACTGCCACCTACAATGGGAAAGTCTCCATATCCGTTTTTGCATGCCGTATGGTAGAATGCAAGCTGCATATTAATCTCCGCGGGCGGGCGGCCACCGACCAGTTCAAGAGCGTCGAAGTGCCTATTCTTAAACTTCATCTGCATCAAAGAGTCAGGCACATTGTATGCATCAAAGCCATTTACAAGCGCGTGGGGATGGGCGAAAATAGATAACCCGTTTGCTTCTTTGATTTTTGAATATACCCACAGACAAGAAGCATAAACGTATTTCTCGTTGTCATCTTTAAACGCGAGCGTATGGAGCGTGTCCATGATTTCTTGCACTTCTGCAAAATAGCGGCTTTCATCTTCTCTGATTAGGTCAGTTACGCAAAAATCACCGCCGAAATTCACTATATGAACAGGGTTTTTAGGAGCATGAATCTCTTCGCCGGACACAATTTCAAGCCCTAAATCGATTCCACTGTAAAACTCCCTGGCAATATGCGCGCCTTCGTACTTCCTATGATCAGAAATAACCATGAAGTCAAAGCCTGCTTTGCGATAGTAAGCACTGAGCGCCTCCGGAGACTCCCAGCCATCAGAAATATTGCTATGCGCATGTGTTTCGCCTTTTAAGGGAATAAGCTCATACAAGTCTTCTTCCACAGCGTACACTGACAAAAGTGCCCATTCATCGTCATTTAAAAATATTTTTAGCCGGTACTCCTGCTCACTCTCGAAGTGGTATGTTATTTGAATCACGCCATTCTCCACATAACCTTGCGCCTCGGGGGGATTCAGAAAAACCTTAATAAGCTCAGTCATGGGTATAACTTTAACATTGATTTTTCCGTCTTTGGGCTTGAAATAATTTTCCAGGCATTTTACTGTAATTGTTGATGCTCTATTAGCCGGCACAACTTTTGGGAATACATCAAAATAGTTAAGCTCTTTTTTCAACTTTTGCACCTCTTTACTTTTGTCAAAAAACATTATATAATTAACGTGATTCGCAAGTGGCAATAGTGCAAAACCTATGTTGAGCTCATTTTCTCGAATGTAATCTGCCGTGGACAGATTTGCGACGATAGGCATTTTGCGATTTTCGCAAAATATCGAAAGTAAGCAATGACAAGAAAATGACGCGAAACAGGCTGTGTACCGTTGCCAGATATTATTATACACTAAAACAAGAAAAGAGGGAAACTTATATGAGAAAACAAGCTTTGATATGCCTCGCTCTTGTAGGCGCATTAACTTTAGCGGCATGTGGCCAGCAACCTCCGGCCCCACCGGCTCCTCCTGTAACACCGCCACCGGCAGCAACACCGGCTCCGCCGCCTGCCACTCCACCGGCAACAACACCGGCAGAACCAGCTCCGCAAGAGCCTGAGGAGATTCGTGGCACAGGCGTTCCGATTTATATTTACTCAAACTCTAACGCAGAATTATTCCATGACCCGCTTGAAGCTATGGCGGCTGAATATGGATTTGTTGTCCGTTCGGTATTCGCCGGCGGCGGCGCTATTACGGACAGACTTATAGCTGAGCGCCATAACCCTACTGCGAATATAGTATATGGACTCAACGTTTTCCTTCGTCATTCTCTTATCGAAAACGGCGTGCTCGCTTCTCATGTTCCTGATTGGGCCGGCGTATACTTGCCATCTGAGCTTGACCATCCAAGAGGATATTATCACGCAACTGATACAACAGCTATTTTCCTTACCTATGATTCATCTCAGTTTGGCCCAGGCGAAGCACCAACTGACTGGACAGATTTATGGGAAGATGAGCGTTTCCATGGAATGTACCAATTTGAAACGGCTTTGACCGGCGGCACTACTCGTATGGTTCTTTCCGGAATATTGTCTCGCCACTTAGACCCTAACGGTCACTTAGGCGTTTCTGACGCAGGCTGGGATGCTATTCGTCAATTCTACCAATACGGCGTGCCAAACACGGGTGCAGCTGACCTATTTGCGCAAATGGCCAACCCTGATGTTACTGTAGTAATGGGTCAATTGCACTGTGCAGGCATCCCATCAAGGGAAGCACAGTTCGACATCGAAGCCGGCGTTGTTATTCCTGATGTTGGCGTACCTCTCGTAATTGAGGCTCTTGCTCTGACAAGTAACACAACAAACCAGGAAGAAGCTATCCGTTTCCTTAACTGGCTTACACCTGAGAGAGTTGCAACTATCAGAGGTCTAAATGATCCTGACCCAAGATTCCAGAACATGCCTGTTCAAATTATGGATTGGGAAGTTGTAGCTAACAATATTGATGCTTGGGTTGAGCATATCTATCTGACTTACATGCCTTAGGCAATCGGAAATTTTGCTACATCGGGGCAGCTATTTGCTGCCCCGCTTTTACATTACCCTATACTGTATTCCGTACAAAGTAGCTAAAACGATAACTGTTTTGTACAGATAGGCGGAGATCACATGATTAATCTTACCAATATTCAAGTTCATTTTGGCGACTTTGAAGCCCTGAAAACCATAAATCTAGAAGTTAAGCAAGGTGAGTTTTTCACGCTTTTAGGCCCTTCCGGCTGTGGAAAAACCACAACTCTACGCACCATTACAGGGTTTATCAGCCCTACGAGCGGCACCGTGGAAGTGGATGGAAAAGATATAACAGACCTGGAGATTGAAAAAAGAAACATAGGTATGGTATTCCAAAATTATGCGCTTTTTCCAACTATGAGCGTGTATGAAAATATAGCGTTTGGCTTACGAGTTAAAAAGGTTTCGAAGCGAGAGATTGATGAAAGAGTAAATGAGATTGCGCGTAAAGTAGAGCTCGAGCCGATGCAATTAAAGAAAAAGATAAGTGAGCTTTCCGGAGGGCAGCAGCAGCGTGTAGCCATCGCAAGGGCGCTTGTTACCTCTCCTGCTATCATATGTTTGGATGAACCTTTATCAAATTTGGATGCAAAACTGAGGGTTCAGCTTCGTAATGAGCTAAAAGATTTGCAGCGTAAATTTGGCATCACAACAATATACGTAACACATGACCAGGAAGAAGCGCTCACGCTTTCCGACCGTATTGCGGTGTTTAATTTGGGAAATATTGAGCAAATTGGACGACCTGATGAGGTGTACAACCACTCTGCCACCGAATTTGTTTGCAATTTTATCGGAGACATTAACCAGCTTAGCAAGGAGTTTTTGCTAAATGCAGGCGCAGGGCCTGAACATGGCGTAGATACAGCAAAGAAGTGTTATATACGCTTAGAGAGGCTCTATGTAAACAACAAGCTGGATAATCATCTTGAGCTTAACGCGGTGGTTGAAAATTATGAGTATTATGGTTTGTATATCAAATATTCATTAAATGTCAACGGAGAGTATCTGAAAGTAATAGAAAAAAATAACGGCTCACCAATGTATTCCATTGGTGACAATGTCACGCTTAGCTTTGACCCTGAAAATATCATGCAATTTTGATAGGAGCACAATATGTCAATTATCAAAAAAAGTGAAAACCCTGCGCCTAAGATAAAACCTATAAGAAAGTCAAAAATTATATTAGGCCTAATCTATTCAGCACTAATATGGTTCGTTATTGTAATGATGATTGTCCCTAATATCAACTCCATTTTGTTCGTATTTTGGCAAGGCGGAGAGTTTACTATGCGTGCTGTTGAGAGGATGTTTGGCTCCCAAAGAGCCATTAACAGCCTTAGGAACAGCTTTATCCTAGCACCTATATTGTCGCTGACTGTAGGCTTTGTAGGAATCAGCCTGGTAATGATAACAGAGTATTTTGATGTTAAAGGAGCAAAAATCCTTCGTCTGGGCTATATGACTACACTTATATATGGCGGTATTATTCTGGTTAGTGGATATAGATTCTTGTATGGAAGCAATGGCTTTTTCACCAACTTTCTTACGATGATTATCCCTAATCTTAACCCCAATTGGTTCGAAGGTTTTTGGGCAGTGCTTTTTGTAATGACCTTTGCCACGACAGGAACTCATATGATTTTCTTGCGCAATGCCATGAGGTCGGTTGACTATCAAACGATAGAAGCGGCCAGGAATATGGGCGCCAGCCAGTTTACCATATTAAGGCGTGTAGTTTTGCCTGTGCTTGCACCTTCTTTGATGGCAGTTACTGCTCTTACGTTCCTGACAGGCCTTGGCGCTACAAGCGCGCCGCTTTTGGTAGGCGGGCCAACTTTCCAAACCATTACACCAATGATGATTTCTTTCTCAAGAATGGCGGGCTCAAGAGACTTGGCTGCGCTTATGGGTCTATTTTTGGGCGGCGCGTCCATTATACTCATTTTAATTTTAGCTCAACTAGAAAAACGCGGGCACTATCTGTCTATCTCAAAGGTCAAGACAAGCCTTGTAAAGCATAAGGTGAGAAATCCTATTGCAAATGCGTTTTTACACTTGTACGCGTATGTGCTGTTTGTAATTTATGTCGCACCGGTAATTGCGGTTATTCTATTTTCATTTACAGACGCGCCAACCATTGCAAGAAGACAGCTAAGCTGGTCCAGCTTCACTTTGCAAAATTATATCTCAGTACTCACCCATACACGTTCGTATAGGCCTATTATCACGAGCGTAATATTGTCTTTAACAGCCGCGGCATGTGTTGCTGTACTGATTTTAATAGTTTGCCGAATTATAACCAAGTACAAAAACAAAGTCAGTGTCTTTATTGAATATACGCTCATGATACCATGGCTATTGCCTAACGTGCTCATTGCTATAGGGTTGATATATACCTTTAATCAGCCACGCTGGTATATGTTTAACAACGTGCTGACTGGCACCATGACCATTATGATTTTGGGGTACTTGCTCATTCGTATCCCATTCACTTTGCGTATTACGAGGGCAGCATTCTTTGCACTGGACAACACATTGGAGGATGCGGCTAAAAATCTGGGCGCAAAGACCATGTATACATTCTTTAGGGTAATACTGCCTGTTTTATTGCCATCTGTATTGGCTATATTCGCACTTAACTTCAACGGACTTCTCACAGAGTTCGATATGTCCGTGTTCCTATATCATCCGCTGCATATGCCTTTGGGTGTGCAAATACAGAACTTGACCATGGCGGATGTTACCGTTGGGGATAATACTGCGATAACCTTTGTATACGCAGTGCTTATGATGGTTGTTTCAAGCATTGTGCTCTATGTTGTGTATGGGCGGGGTTCGCGGTTGAATGAATAATGAACTGGCAATGGTGCATAACTCATGTTGAGCACCATTGCTGATTTTTTTTACAGGAGGCGGCAATGACAAACAGATGGGATTGGGACGCTCAGTCACGGAACAAAGCTAAGAAGGCAAAACCGCCTTATACTATGCTGCAGAACTTTGCGCTGCTGTACAAAAATCTTTGGCAGTGGGAGAAAAGCATTGTAGTTGCTTGCCTCCTTAAAATTCCTGTTGTAGTTGCGCTGCCTCTGCTCACCATTTTTATGTCGAGGGAAGTTGTAGCGGCTGTAACCGAAGGAACCGCTGTCAACGTTTTTTTGCTTACGGTTTTGATTTTGTCTCTTTCAATCTTTGCAGCTATGCTTATACAGAATTTTAGCGACTCTATAATTAGTGGTCGCTCTTTTGCTATACGCGCTAAATATTTGAACATGCTGGCTGATAAGATTATGACAACGGACTACGCAAATATTGCATCTGCAAAAGGCCAGAACATGATACAGCGTGCATTCTCGAATGTCGACCACTATCGCTCAGGCACAGGAAGGGTTGTAGATACCTCAGTTAGCTTAGGTGCAAGCATTGTAGGGCTTTTGATGTATTCGTTCATTGTTACAACTCTGCATCCTTTGATTGTTATTTATCTTATCCTCATGTCAGTTTTAAGTCTAAAGATATCTAAGCGCGTAAACGATTGGGAGTACAAGAACAGGGAAAACTGGACACCTCTCGATAAAAAGCTGAGATATATCGAAAGCCAGACAGGAGATTTCGCGAAGGCCAAAGATATCAGATTATATAATCTCAAGGGATGGTTTTTGGAGCTGTTTAAAGATGCTCTGAGGGAAAGAGTAGTTTGGCTCATAAAAGAAAATAAAAATTGGGCTAAATTTGGAATATTTACATATCTTATGACATTTGTTAGAGATGGAATTGCCTATGGGTATCTTATCTACATGATGCTTTATGGCAACATGCCTGTGGCGGATTTCATTTTATATTTTGGTGTTATAGCAGGGTTTGCTGGGCTTCTCAGGCAATTATTTGACGGTGCGTCAGATATGTATCAGATAAGTTTGGGATTTTGTGATTTAAGAGAGTTTCTTGAGCTTAAGGATACTAAAAATCTCGATAGCTATAAAAAATTACCTGAAGATAACACATATGACATTGAATTTAAAAATGTGTCGTTCACTTATCCCGGAAGCGATAAAAAAATAATAGACAATTTATCTTTACGCATTGAAAAGGGCGAGAAATTAGCTTTGGTTGGACTAAATGGTGCGGGTAAAACCACTTTGGTAAAACTGCTTTGTGGACTGCATGAGTCAACAGAAGGCACGATTACAGTAGGCGGGGTTGATGTTCGTGAAATTGATCGCGAGGAGTATTTTAATGCTTTTTCCGCAGTCTTTCAAGAAGTCTATATGCTCCCTATGACTTTTGCAGAGAATGTTGCATCAGCGGCAGAAAGCGTTGTAGATTTAGAAAGAGCTGAACGCGTAGCTCAGCTCGCAGGGATTATGTCCAAGGTGAAAGACATGCCCGATGGCTTTAAGACAAAGGTAGTTAAATCCGTATTTCCTGACGCTATTGAGCTATCCGGCGGCGAGCAGCAAAAATTCGCTTTAGCAAGAGCGTTGTACAAAGACGCTAAAATTATTGTGCTTGACGAGCCAACAGCTGCACTTGACCCAATTGCTGAAAATGAGATGTATTTGAAATACAATGAGTTTGCGAAGGAGCGGACGTCAGTTTTTATATCGCACAGACTTTCAAGCACAAGCTTCTGTGACCGAATTGTGCTTATTGATGGTGGAAAGATAACAGAAATGGGAACACATATAGAGCTTATGGAAAAGGGCGGAACATATAGAGTGATGTTTGATAAACAGAGCCATTATTACAAAAACGATATAAGCCTCTCAGGCAAGGAGGGGTCGGCATATGCTTAAGCGGCTAAGGAAATTAAAGGAAGACTGGGATTTAATAGCTTGGGGATTTAAAACGATTGACTCTATCCAGCCGGGCTATATGTGGCTTAAATTTGGCAGGGACACATTTGATGCTTTTGTACCGTTCATAAATATACTAATGTCTGCTCGTATAATTAACGAGCTTATATATGATAGGTCTTTGCAGCGACTTATTACATATACCTTGCTTACCATAACGCTAAATCTTTTGGTTCAAACAGGCTCAAGAATTTTTGATGCTTACATTGGCGTTAAGTACCAGCAATTCAGGCATTTGTATAGCATAAGATTAAACTCTGTGATACTTGATATGCCTTATGATAAAGTGGAAGACCCGGAAACCCATCGCCACAGGCAGCAGATTATGGATAATCATAATACCGGCGGCGGAGGCTTGCAAAGATATATGGGCGGCTCCACTTCTATATTCCTCGGCTTGTCGACGACTGTATTTTCTATTGTTTTTACTCTTCCTGCGTTTGCGACGTTTTCCACAAACAGGCCCGAAGGTTTATTGGCGATGATTGACACTCCTTTGGCGTCTTTTGTGATGGTTATGATAATCATTGTATGTGCCATTTTTTCATCTGTAATTGCTTCCAAAAACACACAAGGATTTATCAAAGTGCTGGATGAAAATGTTTCGACCAATCGCTTGTATTTCCATTACATAAACCACTTAGAAGACTATAAAACAGGCAAGGATGTCAGGCTGTATAACCAAAGGGGCATGCTAAGCGAAATTTTCGCCACATACTTTGGAAAAACTAAAATTGTAAGCGAAAAGGCCAGCAAATTAAACCTCCGCGCGAATAGTTTGCAGTCGGTATTGCTCATGATAGTGCTGATTGCGTCTTATATTTTTGTAGGACTTAAAGCTTTGGCCGGGGCTTTTCCTGTCGGCAATATTGTTTTGTACGTAGGTGCTATCGGACGCTTCCGAGAGGGGCTTATGAGTTTCATGAGCGGCGTAGGGCAATTGTATTCCAACACAGAGCAGTTAAAGACACTAAAGTTATTTTTGGAAATCCCTGCGAAAAGTCATGAAGGCAGGCTTTCCGTGGATAAAGATAGGCACGAAATTGAATTTAGAGATGTGTCGTTTAAATACCCTGGGGCTGAGAATTATGCTCTATGTAATCTTTCAATCAAGCTGAACGTTGGTGAGAGACTTGCGGTTGTCGGGCAAAACGGCAGCGGCAAAACTACGTTTATCAAGCTCCTATGCAGGCTTTATGATCCCACAAAAGGCGAGATACTTCTGAATGGGATTAATATCAAGGAATATGACTTCAATGAGTATATGGCCTTGTTTTCTGTTGTGTTCCAGGATTTCAGCCTATTTTCATTTTCTCTTGGGGAGAATATAGCCGCGAGAAGGCATTATGATGAGGCGCTTGCGGAAGAATCTATACGAGAAGCCGGATTTTCTGAACGCTATTGGAAGCTGGACGATGGGCTTCAGGCATATCTCTACAAGGATTTTGATGAAAGAGGTGTTGATATTTCAGGCGGGGAGGCGCAAAAGATTGCGCTGGCGAGAGCGTTGTACAAACAAGCCCCGTTTATTGTTCTTGATGAACCAACAGCTGCGCTTGACCCCATTGCTGAGTTTGAAATTTACTCCAAGTTTAATGAAATTGTGAAACAACGTACAGCGATTTATATATCGCATAGATTATCCTCCTGCCGTTTCTGTGATGATATTGCAGTTTTCCATAATGGTGAAATTGTGCAGAGAGGGAGTCATGATGTTTTAATGAGCAGAGCAGGCAAATATCAAGAACTGTGGGAAGCGCAAGCGAAGTATTATTTATAGTTACTTTAAAGAGGCATACGGCACAAAAAAGGAGGATTTGCATATGAAGCAAATACGACAAGATGGAAAGTACTGTTACGTATTTTCGCGTTATGAGGAGCCTGTTGCTATGGTTGAGCCGGGTGAGAAGGTCGAGATTTTCACAGAGGATGCTTACAGTGGGCTTATCAAAGAAGAGACTGATTTGCCAAGCCGCATCGAGCGTCCGGGGCCCAATCCACAGGTTGGGCCGATTTATGTAACCGGAGCCCAGCCGGGAGATACGCTCGCCGTGCATATTCATTCGATTGAGCTTACAAGGGATTATGGCATAAGCCAGATTTCTCCTGCATTTGGCGGCTTGCAGGGCACACGATTTACGGCAATGCTGCACCCGCCTTTTGAGAATCGAGTGTTCAAGTATACAGTTGACGGTGATAGGGTATATCATCCAAATCATCCTTATCTTGCGTTTGAGGCCAAGCCCTTTATGGGCACAATGG
>Ga0123355_10017706_pt1 | contig 11269 bp, 5 predicted proteins | sample TergutEmb28metaG_3_FD_89872 | JGI IMG/M metagenome (GOLD analysis project Ga0123355, IMG submission 89872) | Embiratermes neotenicus P1 segment gut microbial communities from Petit-Saut dam, French Guiana - Emb289 P1 | ecosystem: Host-associated > Arthropoda: Insects > Digestive system > Gut ...
CCCCCCCCCCCCCCGAAAAATAAAACGCGAAGACCGAAATATGCTAAATCACATATTCTGATGAAAATTAGTCTACCACACTGAAGAAAGAAAAAAGACTGAGGCTTATATGAGAATAGGTTGCCAGCCAAGAATATCTGAATCTAAAAGGAAAGAGTAAGAATGATTTCGGGAAAATGTATAATGAGGACCTACATAATTTGTATGTAATGTACCCTTCCCCTAAACACAGGGTTATCCGAAAAACGAAATGGGACGCGCAAATGTCATGCACGGAACAGATGATATATGAAATCGTAATTCAGGTAGCAGAACCCAAAAAGGTCACTTAAAAAGACCAAGGCTAGATTAGAGGATACTATTAAAACAGAACTGACTGAAACACGGTATGATGAGGACCGCATAAAGACAAGTCTTGGGGTTTTGTGAACATAATGATGAAACTTCGAGTTCCGTTTCCTAACTAAACGAACGGTCACAAAGGTAAACTTCAGATTCGATCATTATGATTCTACTCCGCTCATACGGAATGGCTGCAGTTAAAATTCTGTCTCAGAAACGTCCATTTAAGAGAGGAAAAATCTAATTTCTCTACAACTAATTGCAGTCCTTTACCTGTATTTCGGATTATAATGCTAAAGTACACCTAATATCCAAACATGATCTTTCATAACGCGTAGCACTCATGTATCCGCTCATCGAAGCATGCCCTGGAAACATTAAAACAGTTAGCCGACTTCATCGTTGGGATGAATGATTTATAGAGAGATACAGGGCTAAAGCATCACTGGAAATCCCAGAACTTCACTTCAGGCCCTGCTATACCCACACATGCTTCAAGTGACGTTAATACCACATACACGAAGGAATTACAAAGTTGCGTACGGGAGCGATCCAGATTAATTTTTAAACCCACGAGTGTACCTTTCCTGTTTTCTGTGCCTGCTCACTACTCGTTTTTGGACTTCAGACTTTAGGCAGAATCAAACTCTCACCCTTCATCCCTATCCTACCCCCTGTGGCGAGACGCCTCTTATCACCGCGGCTTCTCATACCACTACCTTCTCCCATTCCATCTCCTGCCTTTCCCTTATTCCTCCACTCGTTTGTTCGCTCGCAACATTTGGGATGCTGCTGCCGGTAGTATGGTTGCCTGGCAACGCTCTGGAGCACTCGAGGCGTTCCCCCGTTACCATGACAACCGTAGCCGGTGGACAAATCGTGAGGCCGAGCTCTTGAGTTGAGTGGCAGCGGGTCAAGTGCACTTGTGGACCATGCTAGGGGCTAGGGGGCTGCCTGCTACGGGCCCGGGAGGACACAGACGATTCGCGTTACTCCAGCGCTCGCTGAGTTCTGCAGAAATGAACGTACCACGAGGCAGAGAGAGAGAGAGAAGGAAGGGAGGGGAGGGGGGGGGAGACAGAGCGAGAGGTGCTGATGGACGATGATGTAGCATACTTATTAGTCGAACTGATGACGAGCAATTCCGTGAAGAACCACGCAGAATCTGCTATACACCAAGATAAGGCCTATCATTAGGTATCAACTACTTCACGCTGGATGCTGTGAATTCAGACGACGACGCTCAAACCGATACAAAAATGTTGGTAACATGGAGCCTTAACGATCGGCACCTTGTACACGAAACAGTACCAGTGAATCCCTTCCAGAGCCAGTTGAATCCCGTCCACATTATCGGCTTTTTTCGAGGATCAGTTTTAATATTAGCCTTCTGTCAATTACTAGGTCTTCCTAGCGGCATCCTCAAGTACCGCAGCTCCCTGAAGACGACTGCGATTTGTGGCCTCAACATGCAGAAGCATAAAAAATACGTAATGTACAGTTAGTTGGAAATATATCTGTGTATACGTACAAGACAATTGCACGGAAGGTGTATAATAATGTTACAAAGGCCTGCTGCGACTTCGTTCTTAAGAACGTGGAATATTCCAATTTTGCAGCGAACTTGGCGTCAAAACTCCTGGAACGAATAAGACAACGAATCAATTTCTTCCTTTCTCAAACCAAAAGTTGAACGTTTACCTATACCCTTGCGAATGATTAAACACTCCTAACGGTTCTACTAGCCTTTTTAGCACGGCGTACTTTATAACAAAAACAAGATTAAGTATAATCACGCTCACATGTTTGCGGTTTCTTCTAATAATGCTTGTAGCAGGTAATGGATTTTCTTGAAAAGTGCTAGAGGAATTTGGCATTCAGAGGGCCGTGCCTCGTGATATATTCTTGTAATGAAAGCCAACGAGATGCACTATTTCTCAAATTTACTTGATAAAATACTCGACATGTTTCGGATATGTAGAGTACTTTATCAAATAAATTTCAGAAATAGTGCATCTCATTGGCTTTCATTATCAGAATGCTAGAGGAATCTACCAGACTTCGTGACCGTTATTTCCTGTCATAACTAATATCAAAATGTGATCGCACCACAATATTTAATGAAGTGCCATGAAATCTGGTGTCGTACCAGGCTGTATAATATGGCCGAAGAACCTATAGCAAGCATGCCCAAAGTGGCAAGCGAGATTATCTTGGCACACGGCATTCAGTGATGCCATACACACACATCTGAAGGCGTACAGACTGTACGTAATTAGGCCTACCGTTACTACACTATGATACTGCGAGTGAATAATTTTCTTTTAACAAACCTGGAGCGGTGTGAAGTGCTGACAATAGATTTGAACAAAACATTCTGCAATCCTTGCAAGAACACACCGCCCCAAGTGTCCAAACGAGGGCAGGACGAGCAGACCACCCTACCGGTAAAATTAAGTTCACAAAAATGTTCCGGTAATAATCAGTATTCAGATACGGATACAACCGAGTGGTTAGCAACGAATCGTTCTGCTCGTATTCTTACTTTTGTTGCCCGTAAATGAAAACGATGTTTTTTGACATGCAGTTCATTCTGACCTAAATGACAAGAACTGACACTATTATAAATTGAACTACTTTTACGAATTCTTTTCCGTAATTTGGATTGTAGGTTTAAGAATATTCTGTTAAGCATATTCTTAGATCATACGGAATATTTATGAGTAAATTAATTCATTATGACAGTAATGACAGGAACAATATAAATAATAAGAAATAATAACGGACAGTAATAATAAATTTTCCGTCGTTCCTCTGCCGTTCGACTGAACCAGGAACCAGCGATGTTCGTGACACTAGTATTAGTTTAGTCACAGATTCCATTAAACTGATTACCATCGCTTATAAATTATTATAACTTACAAGACTTCATTTCTTAAATAAACTAACTTAGAACTTTGCAAATAATAACGAAATAGTTTAAATTATAATAATAATACGATCTACATATTTATTTCAGTGTTACAGTCTTGAACTTAGAGCCTAATTATACGAGTGGTCTTAATGAAGAAGCTAGTGCTGCGTGTACAGCCAACGTAACAGCAACTGAACATGATGTAAATATCTGTCATCCTTGGCGCAGATGCCAAAGTGTCACAACTAGTACAATGTGTTTATTTGCCTTTACCTTTCTGCATGCTACATTATAAACCAAACCTTAACGAATGTCAAACTGTTGTGCTTTCCAAGGCCAACCTACGTAGCATATAGAATCCTCATCTCAGACCAATGAAATACTAAGCAGGCAACACATGCAGTCCATCTATTGCATGGTTATACACACTAACTCCCTGCTGGAAGCGTGTAACAGAAATTGTGGAAGGAAGTTCGCTTACAAAATTAAATCTGGAATGAGTCCACATCGAGATATTCGGACTGGAGATGATGCTATGATAACTATGGGACGACAAAAGAGATAGAACATGTAAACAATATTTGTATAACGGTTGTGGAAGAACATCTGTCCACACATGTTGTTCCTGATTACGACCTCAACAACTTTTGAAAATCTTAATTGAATTTTATGGACTTACATGATACATATATCTTCCTCAATAAGTTTTAAAGATCATCTGTGAACCTGAGAATAACCTGAGATAGGTTGAAACATGTAGTTCTATATAATAAATAGAATTTGGTTTCGTTTAGACAGATACCGATTTAATTATTATACTTAGCATTGCTACTTTAATACTACCACATTAACATTTCTTTCGTGGCTTGTCAGGTGTTGTTTAGAAACTGCATTATTTTAAATTATCTAATTTAAAACAATATAAGTAGACTATATTAATAATTAAACGGGGTTACTGTAATGGATTGATTTTAAAATCTGTCATAATTTTGTATTGGTAGAATAAAATCAATGCAAGAATCTAAAATTACATAATAAAGCAAATAAATAGAACAAAAATAAATAACTCATTTCATTTCTTACGAACTTCCTGCTAGTCCATTATTACTGCCACAAAGTCACTAACTTTGTTTATTGTCAAACATGTCACACTAAACTCATTCAGAAACGTTACTGTTTGTCCAACCAAGCCTCCTAAGTATGCTTCCAACTATTTCGTTCATCGTCTTACAACTTTTTTTTAAAACTATAGATACAAATTGTAATAATCATAATACAATTCAATTTATCCATCGTGTTGGTCTTTTGAAACAGGGGATAGCTGACGACTTCTTCGTAACAGCCTAAGCGGCTTCCCTAATTTCTTCCTCATTTGCTATTTCCCGACGTTTCTAAGGATGGTTGTGCCTCACCCCAGGTCAAGAAGTGCAACAAGAGTGACAAAATGCTGTGCCCCCATGATGAAGGCACTACGATCATTCGAAACATCGGGAAATATCCAACGACACATTACACCCCCACACGTCTTGAAACTTCAATAGTCTAAATTTTAGGCCCTTTTAAGATTATGATAGGTAAGAAAACGCTGTACCTAGAAATGTGAAATAGGACATGGTGAAATACCGTAAACACAACACTTACTTTCGTATCTAGGTACAGACGTAAATAATGCTCAGAAATAACGGTAATTTTAAATTTTTGGCAGCAACTCTACGAATTATGTTAGGCATGAAGAAAGCACATGTTATGATTCTTCCCTAAACGTCTTGTAATTAATAAATTCCCATTCCTTGCTATATTCGCTAGCTGTATGGTGTTCATTAGGTCAACTGAATACTGGTAATTCCATCGTCTTCAAAAGTGATAGGCCAGTCACACGGAGTATACTTCTTCCTGAGACACTCAACGAAACTATTCCCTCCTCTAAAACGCGAATGTTCGTTACCTTTCTCAAAAGAGCCCTCAACTGGTCCCTATTCAGAGCGAAATAAATCCAGGCGATAAAGCTCAATGACGTGTTCAGACATTTTATCCAGAATTTTAATTCGAAATTTACAACAATGTGCAAAATAACAAAATTTTTCAACTGCAAGTACTGTACGAAAAATTTCTGTGACACATAATACAACAGATAATAGCGCTTAGCGTCACACGTGAAACAGTACTGCAAAGCCAATCACGCAGATCAGCAATTTAAAACAACTTTATATGTAAACTGAGACGAGACACTCTTGCAGAGTCCTCCAAACGATGGGCATATATACATGATATGAAGCCTCTTCACTTCTGCACTTATTTCAAATACCTTTCTATAGTCTCTTTTAAAGTGAAGGTGTTGACGCACTTCGCTGTCAAAAGAGTGGCGATAGCCTACAAATATACTTAAAAAGAGTTGCTAGTAGCAGGGGCAGGGGAGCATCAATCAAGTAATCAAGCGGAGAGGACTACTCTAGCTGGTTCGTTTGGAGCACGAAGGTGAAGTTGAGAGAGTGAAATTATTGTATAAAAGTGCTGCCTGCGATTCAGTCAAGTTGCTGAGCCGCTCTCGTCTGACGGCTGGACCAGCTGCAGAAGGACCTGATAAGTGCAGGGATGCTTTATTACAGATAGAGAATCGTACTGTTTGCCTGCATCGCTCTTACCTATATACGTACTATCCGTTCCAATACATTTAGACCGGCCAATACAACGACCTTAAAATAAGACTGAGCGATTCAACCCACTTACTTGAAACTTCATCGTTCATAATATATTCTCATTTCAGACTGAATAAAGTTTCTGAACATGTGTGTCGCTACTGTAATGAAGAGAACGGGAGAAAAAATAACAGTTTCGGAAGAAAAAAAAAATACAATTAGATTATATCAGGGTCGCAACATTCAATCACGGAACGTGAGTGACTTTTGACATATATGCCGGTACGAAACAACTGCTTTCCGGTATGCGCACCGGTTTAAACAAAGCGCTGTATAGATGTATTGCATGCAACTTCGATTCGCTTAACTAAATGGTAACTAGAACCACATAACATTTTTTTTAACAATGTAACTCTTCTCGCAAGGTACTCTGGTAGTCACTTCTAAATGGCTGCGTTTGGCTTCTGTGTAAAATTAATTACTCATGTGTCGAAATTTGACTCCAGGTCCTTGAGTCCTCAGTTTCGTGACTTTTGAAGTCTCTCGAAATGGAGCTGAACAATTTTTCAATGTGTAGACAATTTCATGCTAGCCAGTACTTTGCCCGTATTCTAAAACAGCCACAATCGATGCACCTGTACTAACCACCTACCTAGCAAGCAATTACCAACCCAATACAAGGTTTCAGTAGTACAACCCGACGTCAGTACTGGCTACTAGCTAAGGTTTCAATTGTACTTTGTCCCTCCCAGGCACCCAACACACATCCCCGCAATTTTATCTTCTATGTCCTTCTCGGACTGCCGAGTGGAACTTCCCAAACTTTCGGCATATGCCTTGTCTCCCCCTCCTTGCCACTTGCACAGTCTACCAAAGCCTACTTGATTTCGCCGTCTTTACAAAGCTCTGTGTCTCGTATACATCATACACTATTCCTTATGTAACACCGCAATTTTCTCATTGACTTAACCTTCTGGGACCTTGCATACACGTGAACACTTTGTATTCAGATGCTTATCTGACAGACCTCTCACGTAAGATTTACAATACAAAATTACGCGCATATGCGCATTACTCTTCATGGGCATTAAAAAATTCGAAGAACTGTTTAAGCATTACCAGCACAATTCACTGTAGCCTACCCCATGTTTTTGGTTCAGTCGTTTGAAAAAACGATGTGATCGGGAGAGGTGATGGTGGCTGTTCAACGGAGCGACTCACAAGATGCGATCCCAAGTGGACCTCAGAGTGTTACTTAAAACATTTAGTAGGTACTACTTCTGGCCTTATCGTACAAGTACACCCTCTCTTGCTCTGTCTGTGTGAGTGTTCTACTGGTGTATGGAGAGGATATATACTAGAGAGGTGGAAAGGAGCCGGTGAGTGGCCATCCAGTAACGGGAATAGGCCGCTCAAGAGCGCCATCTTCAGCTAGCGTATACATCTATTTACAGGGCCACACCAGTAGGTACGAAATCAGATCGCGTTTCCCCAGTTTTAACAGGCCCCATAGAAAAGTTTATATTCACTATGTATTCGGGTAAACATACACGTATGAACTTAATACAACCACCTATTATCATGCATTCTGTGAAAGCCTTGTACATAAAATTCATGTTTGCTACAACACAGATTCGATGCCCATGCCTGTATCCGCGTTTCACCTCTCGAACACTTTCACAGATTTTGACAAATCTGATACTGGTCATTAAACATTTCTCGTGTAATGAAGACTGCTCAAAATACACATAAAAACGTGACATGAAGATAGTGTACACTACGGAGCGCAGTCTCTACTTGACTACATCTGAATGGGTACCAGAAAGTCAGTCATTCCCAATGCAAGTCTGTGTGTATACTGCCTTAAAACAACTTGGAATTCTAGGTTGAAGAAATCCAACGAGATACAAAAGAGTGCAGATATTTATTTACTGCTAAATTACTCTACATGTTTCGGGCGTCCATCGCGCCCATCATCAGGAGTACATAAAACTGTAGTTGCAGCTTGTGGTACAGATCATACTATCTGGGGAGCACGCTTCCACAAACGTGACCAAATAAGCCCTTATTTGGTCACGTTTGAGGAAGTGTAACTCGAATATTCCGAAATTCTTAAGCATCAAAACACACCACCATGCGAACTTCTGAGATGGGTTAGACACTAGAAACACTGTCACATTCTGTAATTTTGTGTGGTGACAGAGCATCCAAAAATAAGGAACTTCTTTAAGGTCGACTGTGGTAAAGGAACGGAAACCCGATGGTCTAGCCCCATCCCGGCAGTTTACTGAGCGACCTATCCTTTCGCGTTAAGGAAGATATAGGACAACACACCTTCACAATGCTTAGTATCATTTTTTACTTCAGCTTACTGAACGTTGCAACACTCCTTTTTCGGGAGGGCAATGCTTCGAAACTCGACTTTGAGACAGGCTATTCTGAATTCACAGTGTTCTTCCTCATGTATTTCCAAAAATGCTGGGGAAGACGGTACAAACAGGCCACGATCGCTTCCTTCTACGTCCTCTCCCAATCATTACTCATAGCCTACAATTCCATGTTGCTGGCCTACAGCTCTAGTTGAAAAATCGTCGACAAATAATTAAAAAAATAATCAATACAATTTTTAGCTGTCTTACTTATGGTGTTGCTTCATCCTTTGTTCACTTTAACAAATATTAATTACTGAAAGCAGAACTTATTACACCATGAACTATTAGGTAACTAGTGTTTAAATTATGGTATTTTGAATAGAGCTGATCACAGCCTTATATTTGTATATAATCGCAAGAATTATAATGCCATTCTATTGTAGTTTCTAGGAGTAATTGTGTGTACATCCCCCAAGTGCCTTATATTGTATGCGTTGGGGAATCACTCTAGCGTGGCTTGTATTCTTCAGTGTTGGCCAACTATGGTACTCTTCCGGATGGATTGACTTTGTAAAAAGCTACACTCAGCTACAAAAGTGCTTAACAGGGGTGTCGAGGTTTGTGCAAAATGTTGGGTCTTCAATATTATTTCTTTCTTTGTCCAGCAATCAGATAATGCGCTGAGCGTCAATGTCCTACCGCTCCGCTTCAGCGATTTCCCACGACTACATACTATCTGTTATTAGATTCCGTACGCCAAAATGGGGATTTTCTGCTCAGCGAGATTCCGTTTTTTTTATTCGTACTGTGCATTCTGTGGAGATAATGTTCTCATTCTGGCCTGCTACTGCCAGTTTCCGTGTTCACTAGATGGTGGTTTGTATTGAGAAAAACCGGAACCTGAGTGTCAAAACTGATGTAAAATGTAGAGTAAGTCTTAACGTAACTAACTGCCAAACCTATTTCGCTTCAGGGACTGTTTTTACCTACTGACAGTGGTGTCAAAAGTACGGGGCGGGAGAGAAAATGAAAAGTTGACATCGGAGAGGTCTGAGTTCATGGTCACCCGTACAGAACTATGTTCAGCCTTCAGCACTCTCTGTAATTGTAGTTTGTCAACCAGGATCTACCTTAATTGATCTCCTCCTATGCAGATTATATCGTCGTGGGAGCAGAGAGTTAATTTCACTTTCTGTCTGGCAGGTCCGGTTCACAGTCGTACTTTAAAAGAACACTAACTTAAAAACCAAACCCAAATCTTTTTAATCCAGTCTAAAGCACCTACCCTTCCCTTCCTCGCATGGGATGAAGGGTACACTTACGTATGCTGGAGATGCAAGAAAAAATGCGCAATAGTTTCTAAGTACAGTATCCATTATTTTTGCCCAATTTGAGCATAAAATGAAATGGAGCGACAAACTTTCGTACAATTAGTAAAAATTAAATCAAAAGAAAACAATTCCGCAATTATCGAGTTGCCGTGTACGGACGGACGGAAGGAGAGATTGATTTCAACAGGGACTCTGCAAGGACAGAACGGCACTTATAAAAAGCCTTATACTGGAGTTATGTCTGTCTATCCGTCTCTCTATGATCCATTATCAGCGTTTCAATCTTTGGACAAAAACTCTACATCACGCTGTGAAGCGATTCCGATTTTACGCCATTATGATCTATAATGAAGCCTAGTTTACGCAACAGCATACACGGATTTTCCAGTGTATCCCATAAACCGCGTCACATTTCATTCAAATTCGGTGTAAAAGACTTTCACCGAACGCGGTGGCGGCTATTCAGATTTTCAGGCATACCAATCCATTACAAAGACATAAATGGGCATTTCCGCGTGTATCTTAAAAACAACTCTCGGATGTTTTTGGAAGAGACATATAGGAAGCTTCCAGATTTCAGGCATATTGACCTTGCTCATTCTTTACAAGTTCGTGCTAGACGAGTATCCCATAAAGTAATGCCGCACTTTCACTACCTCAGCCCTACCTACCATTTACCCCAATACCACAGGAGCTAAATTTCACTTTTCTTTTTATCGCGTTAATTTTTATGCGATTAGCTGTTTCAGAAAAAAAAAGTACACAGTTTGCTTCACAAAAGCAGGGGTTATACTGAACCGAAAGGAACCAATATAATATTTGCATAGTTTGAATATTAAATTCTGTAGGAATCCATAGCGTAGTTTCAGAGATGAAATATACGGAAGAAGTGAGACATGCAGTATCCTCACTTCGCCTTCATTTATTATGCACGACACACACAGCTGGTAAGAACTGCCAGAACTTGTAGATGCACGTTGCTTAACTGAGACACTGTACGACTCACATACATATTTGGTAGATCTAATTGTGTTACGTGCTGATACGCGTTTAATAGTCAGAACTGTGTGGTAGATCAAAGAAAATCTGAGGAGCAAATTACGTTCAAATGTTATGTTTTGATTGATGCCATGAACATGATCGCATATCAGTTAAGTGGAGGTTGTGGTGCTGGTGCTGGTGGCGGGGGGAAGGTGCGCCCTGGTTCCCGATTTCCTTTCACATCAGCCCACATGGAATTCACTGCGTTCGATACTTTGTATTTTTTTTACAGAATAGTGAACACTGAAGGAGAGGGAGTTGCAGAGTTTTCCAGCACTCTGAGTGTTGGAGAGGCGATTGTTAGGTGGTTGAATGTACGGGACAGTGCCCCCATAAGAGCTCGCAGCTGCTAGGGTGTTGCATAGTCGATACCGGCCTTCCCTACGTTCCAGTCTGTTTTTAGAAATATTATTTTGAAGTGTATGTTCTTTGCAGTAATGTTATAAACAGTTCGAAGATACATATATGTCTTGCGGCAGAAATTCTCCTCGTCTTTTCTACGCATAACCTATTACTTACTTACTTACTCCATGGAGCAGAGTCCTTCTTGAGAAGCTAACTGGTTCTGCAGCTAGTCAAGAAATTCCCCGCACTTTATGGAACCCGAAGGTTCATCACCGTATTCACAAGTGC
>Ga0123355_10017707_pt1 | contig 11269 bp, 10 predicted proteins | sample TergutEmb28metaG_3_FD_89872 | JGI IMG/M metagenome (GOLD analysis project Ga0123355, IMG submission 89872) | Embiratermes neotenicus P1 segment gut microbial communities from Petit-Saut dam, French Guiana - Emb289 P1 | ecosystem: Host-associated > Arthropoda: Insects > Digestive system > Gut ...
TGAGTGGGGGTGTGTGTGAGGGAGTGAGTGGGTGAGTGTGTGTATGGGGGAGTGAGTGGGTGAGTGTGTATGTGTGGGGGGAGTGGGTGGGTGAGTGTTTGTGTGTGTGGGGGGAGTGAGTGAATGAGTGGATGAGGGAACGAGTTTGTGGATGAGTGGTTGGGTTGGGTGTGTGGGTGGGTGAGTGAGTGGGCTGGTGGGTGGTTGAGTGAGGGAGTGAATAGTTGAGTGAGTGGATGGGTGAGTGAATTTCACGCCTTGCGTTATTTTTATTGTTAAATATCGATAATAATCGACATATTTTGACTGGCATTTACCCCCTTCAGCCCTTTAAGATGAACGCGGTCCTTCGATACCGCGGGAATCGATAATCGTCCTACTCAGCCTAGCATCATTATTGTCGATTATAACCAGTCAGTATCGATAATTATTGGTTAACCAATTGTTGTAGTGTTTCAGTGGAGAAGCTCGTGATTATTATGGCGGATCTTTTATGACGGCACATAGTTATATAATATTCAGTAGTTGCCTAAATAAAAGTAAAAGTCACATACACTTCACAATTCAAGAGTTTGCCTCGCTAACTGATATTCAAACCATATTTCTACAGACTGTAAGACAGGCAGTCTAACACGAGCCAAACCTAGATACGAAGAATAAACACTAGACCCCGAAACGTAAATGACGCTTCATTGACCAGATCATAAATTTGAATTGCAAGAACAATTCGAATGTACCTGACTTTTGGCAGAAAGTCCAGCCACGTAGCTACTTTCTTCGTTTTGAGATCTCTTCGCGGGGACTAGGAAGGATGGACAAGAGTGATTGTCTCTTACGTGGAATAGGACATCTTTTACGAGATGGAAGATGAAGCAGGTTGTTGAGGAGGGAGGGAGGCAGGAACAGTGCCAGTGGCAATATCTTGACCCTCACCAATCATTTCCTCCGCCTCCACTCTTCCGTCTTCAGTAGCTCGTCTTGTTTGTAACGTCGCTACAGCACGGTTCTTTGTGGCATGGAGGTTGTATTGGCAGAGAACTTCACAGATTGGGGTTCACTCGTGCCATAACTGCCATATATATATATATATATATATATATATATATATATACACTTCTTTATTTCAATTTTTCGTATACCTTTCCTACAGAAACTGCGGTCGATGTGTATGTAACTTTTTCCATCATGTCCTCCTCACTGTTTCTATTGTCTCGGGCCGTGCAGTACCCATACTTTCTCCACCCTGTACCTCATAGAACCAATTACTTGCATCCTACCTTTATACATTCACCCTATTCTCAACCCGATTACGTCCAAACTAAAGAATGAGGCAGCGAGTCCCTAAAAATGTCACTACCCAGCCACAAAAACACATAGTTTTGGTGCCAGAAGTACGACAATAAGGACATTTATTTCTTGTTATGTCCTTATATTTTGTTTAACGCTTACGTCAGTGTTGTGTGATGACTGGTAAAGGATATGGCATGAAGCACTCTTAGCCTAATGTGATATTCTGTTATGGTGTTTGTTCGGAGAGCCTGAAAAAACTGCGAGAAACTTGATAAAATATAACAGGTGTCTTGTCCAAGTTTGCACTCGGGTACTTTCCGAAATCAAGTTCGCAGCATTGCAGTTTGAGTCAACATAATCGGTACAAACTGTTAAACTGTTTAAATCCCAGCGGTTAAAATACATACCAACATAGAAAATACATTTCACTGCCTGATTCTCTTTTTGTGTTTTGTATGATTCTTGTAAAACGAAAAGAGAGACACTTTCCCTTATCAGCATTAATTAGATGGTCCTTGTAATGGATAAGTATGTACTGAGATGTGCCATCCCCATTGTGTGTTTAAACTATATGGTGAGGCAAATTCCGTCAAAAACACAGTTATAAATATATGGCTAAATGATGGTGCTTATTAGCAATGGAAAAACTACATTTTTCGGCCTATAGCGGCCATTTTCAGGTTTTGACAACTTTCTTGCTAAAAGAGTTTTATATAATATGCCTAAACCGCCTAAATCCCACCAAATTTATCTTAACAAAAGCAAGTAAAATGATTATGAGATCTCAACATTACCACGCGGTTTAGGATTATTATATAAAACTCTTGTAGCAAGAAAGTTGTCAAAACCTGAAGATGGCCGCTATAGGCCGAAACATGTAATGTTTCCATTGCCAATAAACACCATCATTTAGCCATATATTATAGTTGTGTTTTTGACTGAATTTACCTCACCGTATAGGATAAGTATGTTTTATTCTTAAGATACGAAATTAATGTATAAGAAAGGTGGGAATTAAACCAATAACCTGCACGCCCAACTGCTGACCTTGAGCGTTATTAACCAGTAGCATCACCGTTAAACGTGCTTCTAATAACAAACAAAAAACCATCCGTTATGTAGACGTAGTGTCGAGAAATAATTTTTGACAGATACTGAATAACCTGCCGCGATCACGCTTCTTAAGAAACTGAATAAAGTGTTAATATAGCATTTCGGGTAAGATTGGAGGAAACTGTCACTGAACCCCCCAATTTATTACTTAAGGTATATGCAAAAGATGGCTGATTTACTTTTAGCGTTCATAAAAGACTTCAGGGAACGCCTCAAAGCCCGGAAACTTCGGCTGCAGTGGGGAGTACTTTTCGACGAAAATTACTTTGAAGGGTGTAATATGTAGATACTTACTTACTCCACGTTGCAGAGTCCTTCTTGAGAAGCTAACCGGTTTACAGCTAGTCAAGAGATTCCTCGCATTTCACGAAACCCGAACGTTCATTACCGCACTCACAAGCGTCCGCCACCTGTCTCTATCCTGGGCCAGCCCTATCCAGTCCATATACCCACATCCCACCTCCTGGAGAACCATCCTAATATTATCCACCCATCTACTCCTGGGTCTCCCCAGTGGTCTCTTTCCCTCCGGGTTCCCCACCAAGGTCCTATACACTCCCCTCTCCTCACCCATACGCCCCACATGCCCAGCCCATCTCATTCTTCTCGATTTTATCACCCGCACAATATTGGGTGAGGAGGTAATATGTAGATATTGTAAATAAATTTAAACGGTTAATTCCTTGATATAAATCTCTTTGTAACCGCCATGAATTGCGTATAACTTCACAGGAAATACATTGAAAGACATGATTGCAGGTTTCTTTGAAAAGTCGTTCTATTTATGCCTGTACACTTACATTCTACAAGGCGTTCCCTCTCAGAAGACAGTAATATTCATAGGCACAACTTTGAGAAAATGAAATCTCACTCAGATGCCTTTCAGTTGCAACATATTGGCCTGTAGCAATTAAACACTATTTATTGCAAACCCGCACGCTTTCTGCCACCAACTTGTAGAGTTAATATTTCCACACTTGCTATCTTCCTTGATCCTCACCACCAACTCAACAGCAAGGTATGGAAAGGGTAGGGAAGAAAAAACAGAAGACTGTCAAGATGGAAGATGAAACAATGGGGATGGGAACGATGAGAAAATACTGTATATAAGGAGAAGAAGTTTTTGTTGGGAAGAACTGGCCATAACATAACATACCATCATGTCAAAAAGCTCGTTCTGCAGTGATGATGATAAGTCTGCGAACAGCGACGGTAGATTGCACGGTAGGCAGTGGGCAAACTCAGCGGCGTACTATGTCTCCAGAGACATGTCTTTACAGGGGTGATCTATTGACAGGAGACACAGAACTGATAATGTCTTAGAAATGTAGACCCGTGCTGAAGTTATGGAGCTTTCTATCAGCCCTTCGTGTCTGCTTCCAATTTTCGAAGCGTCAGAATCATTTTAAGGGGTACCGAAATAAGTATTTCGTACTACACACTACACGCTTCACACTACACACTACACACTACACACATCACAATACACACTACACACATCACAATACACACTACACACTTCACAATACACACTTCACACAACACACTTCACACTACACAATTCACACTACACACTACACAATTCACACAACACACTTCACACTGCACACTTTACACTACACACTACACACTTCACACTACACACTTCAAAATACACACTTCACACAACACACTTCACACTACACACTTCACACTACGCACTACACACTTCACACAACCCACTTCACACTACACACTACACACTTCACACTACACACTTTACACTACACACTAAAAACTTCACACTACACACTACACATTACACACTATACACTACACGTTACACGTTACACACTTCACACTACACACTTCAAACTTCACACTACACACTACACACTTCACGTTACATACTACATATTTCACACTAAACACTTCACACTACACACTTTTCATTACACACTACCCAATACCCACTACTCACTACCCACTACCCACTACACACTACACACTTCACACTACACACCACACACTATACACTACACACTACACACTACACACTTCACACTACACACTACACACTTCACACTGCACACTACACACTAAAAACTACACACTACATCCCTTCCTCTGCAAAGAAAGAAAGTATATTTTACCTCATTTTAAAATAACTTAAGTCCGCAAAGTATAGACGATATAATTAACAAAAACTTTAAATTATTCAACACAACTAAAGGCTAGATATCACAAACACGCAGGTTCCATTCCCGGGACGAGCAAAAGGCCTTTTTTCCTTCCAGGTTCAAGAACAGCTCTGCAGCCCACCACATCTTATTGAATGTTGAAGTGGATCTTTTTCCATTGAGAGTAAAGCAGATGGAATTGAATCTGACTGATTAAAACATTCTGTGGTGAAGGTTGTGATTATGCTAATCCATAATTCCGCTCCGCCATACTACTTTACGAGGTGGTGTCCAATAATCAAAAGAAATCTGTTAATTCTGTTAAATGTGGACTGTGTTGAGCTTATTGCATTTAAAGTCGCTAATATTTGGTTCTTTAAGAAGGAAACTGTTCCCAGATATATTCATTTACATTTCTTCTACTTTTCCTTTTGCCCATTATAAACACTCGTCAGGTTTCTAAGATGATAAGTTTTCTTTTCGGTTTAAATTCATATTGCTATAAATAATTCAATAAATGGTTTATCCCGTCTTAACACAACTATAATATGTTATTTTCTTGGCCAAATATTTCGGTTTTTACAAAACTATCTTCAGGCCAATGTTAAACATAGCGAGGTACATTCCGTGTGTACACACATTATGGGATCTATACCGTTTACATAAAATCACAACAATCATGAAAATTGTCCTTTAAAATGCAAGTTTAAGATCTAAGTAGCGTACATTTTGTAATTAAAAAGACATAGGTAAGTATTCTTAGGTAGGAAAGTGTTCCCGTAGCAAATGTTATTTCAACACATTTATGTATCGAGTTGGTGTAAAACTCACAGTTAATTGGTTATTCAAATAAGACAGTTACACCTAGTTGAAACCAAAATCTATCTTGTGATTGTGCCTAAATGTTTTAAAGATAAATTACGTTATGATAACATATTTTAGCCCCCCCCCCCCTTACCTAAATGCACATTTTCAGAACTCAGGAGACGGCAATAGGACTGGTCAATTCCGTTTTCCCTAAATTCCCGTATAAATACGTAATCCATGATGTGGAAAGCCTTCAAATTAGTTCTGGATCCTCACATAAACGTATTTATAAATTTAAAATGGAGCTAACGCACAATATATGAATAAAACACATGAAATATTACATTCAATATCTTGTAGAAGTTACCAGAAGAAACGGTTTAAACATAAATTGTATTTCCTGCCATGAAAATAATATTAATATCGCCGTACACATGGTCAATATTTTATTTGAAAATTATGGGTTCGCTTATCATATTAAAACAGCCCACTCAAACGAACGCCCACAAACGCGGTAAACAGCCAAGTTCCATTCATCGGCGTCTTATTTTTTTCATCAGCAGGCATGGAAACAGCGCTCCTAGGTACGTCCCGAGGACCAGGTTATAAAACTGCAGTTCTGAATTCTTCACTTACAGATTGTGGCCACTTCCATACATATATCACGCGGAGGCGTGGAGATTATTTCTGTTGCCCATTTTTAACCAATGGTAAGTGCGTCCCTGTCACCACGGCATGGCGCAGCTTCAGGTTGCGGATGCAGGAACGACCTCCATTATGGAGGGTAACTGCAAATATATTGAATAAGCAGTCTGAACAGCCCACAAGGAGTAATCCTCCAGCTTGGGAGTTTGGTGAGTTGCTAACAAATCCTTACCGTAAGAACTTCACAAAGACCTCGGGTTTGGACTTCTCCTTTGGACTACAAGGGGTGTTATGGTCTGTACCACTCCGAAAATATAACTGAGATGATCAAATCAAGAAGGAGGTAGGCGGCGCATCCAGCACTTTGAGGGAGGAGAGGTACGTACCGGATTTGATGGGGAAATCTGAGGGTAAGTGGCTACTTGGAAGAGCTGAGTGTAGATGAGAATGTAATACTAAGATGTATCTTCAGGAAAAGGTGTGGGGGCATGGACTGGATTGATGTGATAGGAATAGGTGGAGGGGGCAATGAACTTTCGGGTTCCGTACAATGAAGGAAATTTCTTGACTATCTGAAGAACTGTTAGATTCTCAGGCACTCTGCTCCACGCAGTTAGTAACTTAATTTGTTACTTATTTTCGCCAGACATATTTGCAGTCTGAGAGGCAGTACCGTAAATGGTAGGGCATGTTTACACGGATTAGCGCTTTCAGAAACAACGGAACATCGTGGTTCACCGTCTTGAAAATTTTTTGAATTATAAATTCTAAAATATGGCTTAAAAACTTATCCAGTACCACTATCTCTATCCTTGCACATTCAAAATTATTCCCTTTTCCTTTTTATTTTCTTTAGGCAACATTTCCTTCCATAATTTATTTGGATATAATTTACTCTCAAATTTACACAAATTTTCATTGTCATCGACATTACGTTGTGCTTAGCCGGACTGCAACTATACAAATGTGACTTCCTTTTGCACAATTGCTCAACTTCCTCCGAGTGGTTAAATGACGCTTTCGCAGAATTGCAAAGGCCGCTATCAGCTTCTTCAAGTATCTCCGTCTTTCTATCAACTTCTCTGTCTGTCCTTCTGTCTGTGTGCAGTCCGTCCGCATGGAACAACGCGACCCCCCAATGGAAAGATTTTCTTTGCATTTGATATTTCAGTATGTTTCGGAAATTGTCGAGATAATTTAATTTTCTTTAACGTCTGAGAAGAAAAACGTGTACTGTCCATGACGACATGTGTACATCTGCGAAAATATTACGCTCAGTTTTTCTTAGAATGAGGAATATTTCAGACAATTGTTGCATTCTCCACTGTTAATAATGGGGGTTCAATTTTCGAGATGAATATATGCAATATTAATCGGATTACGTGAACACCAAATTTAGTTCGTATGCACTATGTAAGAATTTACATAAAACTTATATCTGATACAAAACCCGAAAAATACCAGTCTTTCTTGGGGCTCATAGCCCTACATAGATTTGAATAGCCTTAAGCCCGCCTTGGCAAGTGATCACTAAAAAAATATTTTATGGAGGAAAACCCCTTTTTGAGCAGCTGATATTCAACGAATTTGTGGAAAAAAAAAATGTCTTTTTGTTGTGTAGCGGGTTGGATTACAAGAATAGTGACGTCCCTGTGGGTTAGGTTGCAACCATTTCAAAGAAGGCAGGTTTTTCTTGGGGGGGGATGAATCAGGTCCCGTGATAGCCGACACGTGGATGTAGGAGCGGTCACACGTTTGTTAGACAGCCGTTACACTTTAATTTCCAAACTTTCTTAAGAATGACACATATTTACAGAAGCAAGTTACAGTCAACTTAGTGTACATTAAGCAAATTTTGTGACCTTTTAACCTAACATCAGTCGTTATTGGAGCAGTAAGGTTACTTATTTCCGTGCAGCATTCTGAGTAATAATGGTGTTGGTAACAAAATACTGTGAGTTGATATCTGCAGTACCTTTCTACCTGTATGAATGTTGGCCAGTAGATTGATTATCACCCAAGTAGTACTCCATAGAGCACAGTGTCTATCTTTCCACTCACTCTTCTCTCAGATGAATTGGTGAATTCTCCGTGAATGAATCGAATTAGCACGGTATTTTGTACCCAAAATTGGTTTCAACCCACTTAATTGTTATATCCTCCTTTTGGCGCCGGAATTATTTTTTAAAATTTCAACACACCCTGTATATAAAATGTGAATAAAACAAGAACCAAATACGTTAGAATTATGAAACAAGCTGCATTTTGAAGAGAAAAAACGGAGAGTGTATACCTTGTTTAAAATGTTCAGTACCTGTATTTGTTGAATAAGTATATAAAATGCAACGTTTAGAGATTAGTAGTGCGGTATGACCCCTATAGGGGTCGTTAGGCTTCAAAGTGCTAAAATTGTGTTAATTCTTAGGATATTTGAATTTATTATATATTGCAAATTCGTTCCACTAACAATTGGCTTCGCCGTGGTCGATTTTATTCTTGTCCCTATTTTCCTTAACACTGCAGATATTGCAACACACTGGTCAATTAAAAAACCCCTCCCTGTCAAAATTCATGATGGTATATTTTTGACATTGTTGAATCCGAATATGACAAGCAAATTGCCCTATCACACACCAATGTTAAGGGAGAGAGGATTAAATTAAAAAAAAACTGCTTTTCTAATAAAAATAATGTGTTGGTTTCTAATTAAAATACCCCGCGTCAGATAGCGAAAAGTCTCTATATACATTATCCTAACTACAAAAAATTCATTATACATTCACTTCGCCTTTTTGTGCCTATTATTTTCGCCAGTTTGTGTCTGACTACATCAGTATTCAGCCAATATATCTGGAATCCATTTTCCACTGTACACCTTTTCAATTTGGGAAATATCCTGATTGAAATTTTTCGCCATGTCCCTCGGAGACGGCTGCCATATTTTCAGGAAAACATCCAAATGGAAATGCAGAAAAAGACGTGTGAGTGACATGTTACACCCCATAGCACTTTGTGATGAAATTAGATCTTGCACAATTTCCCTGTAATTTTCATCTTTTTCATTGCCAAGAAAGTTTCTGTAGAAGTTTCCAAATGGCTTCCAGGCTCTTCTTTCTTTAAAATTTAATTTTATTCTGAAGTCTTTTTCTCCGAATACTTGTGTAATTTGTGGAGTAGCGAAAATTCTTTCTTTCGTCTTAGCCTCATGTATTGTGGAAAAGTTTTGTCTAAACTAAACTAACGTAATCTAACCTAACCTAACCTAACCTAACCTAACCTAACCTAACCTAACCTACGCTTAATTCACCCACCGCTTTCACAGATAGTTTTTTTTTAAACTAAGCTCGATAGGTAATGGAGACAAATACATTTTAAACATATCTCCTAAAGCAGATTGTGCCACATTCTACTGATGTTGTTTCTGAACTGAGTGGCCATATTTTCATTCTGCAGGCGAAATCTCGCGTCCGGCTTTCCCTTTCAAAATTTTAAAAAGCAGAAATTAGTGTATCCGCCTTGCAGCACAATCAGCATTGCTATGACCTTTAGGTCAGTTATTATGCTTCGCCAGTGCTCTTCTTAGCACATATGTTTGCAGCAAAAACTGAAAGTTCTCTTGCTTTTATTTCATATGAACTTCGTGAACCAGTGAGATAGAAGGGAACTTATTTCCATTGTGGAATAACACCCCCTTCAAACTGAATGGATGAAGCAATGAAATCCTTCATTCTTCAGAGGTGTATTCAAGTTGCATTTCTTCTATTTATTCTTCGATGTTATTCCAGTACACTAGATCACCATCCATTGAGTAATAAGTTGCTATGTCTGACTGTCTCTTCCTATAAAACGATATCATTACACCTTTCTCAAGGAGATTCCACTGCTTATGCCATGATCCAGATAACTGAGCCCTTGTTTTGTCGCTGTGATAAAATGTCAGGGTATTTAGCGTCTCTTTAATTTGCAGTATGATAATTTCTCGCTCTTAATTCAAAGGGCGCTAAAGAGCTCGAAAAAAGCCTTGTCAGTTTGAGATATAATTTGATACAATACTCTTATGGATATTTAAGTGACTTAAATAAGTAAAAATATATGAACAGTATAAAAAGTTTAGGTTCAGTTTCAATTACTTTTGGCTATTCAACTGATGTATCAACTGGTATCATCCAAACAGAGAGTGATATAAACATTTTATTCAGACATTTAGATTTCTAAACGTATTTCCCATAAAAACCTATCAAAATTGAAATTTATGCCGACCAGTGACACCATACCTCTCATCTTTTTCCTTTATTAAACCGTTATGAGGCAACTATATGCGCTAAATATTATTTTATGTGGTTCTATTAAGTATTTTAACAGTAAATCAAAGAAGACCATTTCTACGAAAGCATTGTGATGTGAGGAACGTGTGATATGACGGCAACAAGAGAAACGTGTTAAAAAAAAAAGCATTCTGGTTCATAAACATGGTGTGGATACCTGTTCGGCTAACCTAGCAGCCCATTGCAGTGCCACTCGAAGAGAGCGCTTCTGTGACTATCTTATTCAGCCGACGACAGTAAGACGCATTTTGGTCTTCAAGCGAAGTGCCAGATGATTTTGCCCGGCTTCAACCACATTTGGCCTTGCTCGACTGTTTTTTTTTTATTAAAGCCCCTAACACAAATTTCAATGAAATTCTTCCAGTGGGAACCGCGCTGATTCACACAGACAAACGGACAGACTGACATGACGAAAGTAACAAGCGCCTTGCAAAAATTCGAATTAAAACTGTGTCTACTTAAAAATTAAGCTGAAATATGCAGTCAAAAAAGATTTAACCTGCAAAGCGAAAGGTTCATTCAGACTCGAAAAATGCACGAAGAGAGAAAATGACAAACTTTCTTGATGACTTGCGGGGTCAATATGACGATAAAGCCCAAATATTTGTAGACCATCAGTGCCTTCTTCATCAGGGAATACTCTTGTCGTTGTTATGAAGAAATGTCTCCGAAATTTTGGGCTTCAAATCTAACCTGACCCTGCTAGTTGCCAGAATTTGCCACGAAATGCTCCCAGTCGGATTCCTTCAACGCATTTCACTATCATTCACCTCATAGCTCTGTCAATAAGGCTTCGACCTTATCCATACTTCCATCAAATTGGCATACCGAAGTTATACTGGGGGAGGGGGGACTAAGGGTAATCGGAATGCGAACTTAATCTCGCTTTTTGTCATCATCTTGGTTCTTCATGAGAATGACATTCCGACA
>Ga0123355_10017708_pt1 | contig 11268 bp, 4 predicted proteins | sample TergutEmb28metaG_3_FD_89872 | JGI IMG/M metagenome (GOLD analysis project Ga0123355, IMG submission 89872) | Embiratermes neotenicus P1 segment gut microbial communities from Petit-Saut dam, French Guiana - Emb289 P1 | ecosystem: Host-associated > Arthropoda: Insects > Digestive system > Gut ...
CCCGAACACTACTCCAGCTTAACCGCACCTAATCTCCAACCTACAGCAAACCAAGAACGAAACGACCAATGTGGTAATCAACATCATAGTCGTGAGCTCCTGATGATGGGCACAGTAGTGCCCAAAAACGTGTTGAGCCTGTAAGAAGTACAATAAAATAATAAGTGGCATCTAGTTGGTTTTTATTCTTCTAATGGCATGGTTCTCTGATGATGGCGATCATCTGCAGAAATGCAGAGTGATTTGATATCACGTATGTGCATTTGCATGTGCAAAATGTTGGCATTATAAAAAATGAATAACAACTCATTGCACGGTATGGATAAAATTAACATGTCTGGAGTATGTTTGCTGGGTACTGAACTTGTACAAAATGTTCTTCACTTTAGTTTACCGGGTTCTTTGTGCTACTTGTAAATACTGATACATTCTCAAACTGTAAACAGAATTCAGTTTTTATTGCATTGTACAAATACCACAAGAGCCCACTGAACCAAAGTTTCCTCCAAACTTAGTCTCTAAGAGATTCATCAAGAACAAAATACGTCTTAGTACTTGCAGTCAAACTAGCTTCGAAGCACAAAAGTTGCACTCCGCAAGTCTTAGGACGTAGCAGGCCTTGGGTCCTGTTGGAACACGGAACGGCTATTACATTCACGAACATACAACTCTGGCAGAAGAGCTCAGGAAACATCCTTGTTGAGAAAATGTTCCAGTAACTTTAATACTTTCACTTGTAAAAATGAGCATCGGAACCAAAACAAAAATAATGTTAGACACAAAGATTTCCAACGTACAGCACCATTATACATAAACCATGGTAAACATTCACTCAATGCAGATGTCAAAGAACAGGGGGCATCCACAGCACAACTGTACATGTTTATCACAAGTTATTTAACACTGTTTAAAAACATCAAAGAAAAAAATTTTAATCAATGATATAAGGATGTTTTCAGAGCATCAACAACACAACGCCAGCACTACGCATTACTACGTACAGTGTGAAGCACCATTACATAAGACTGACTTCATGGTGAAAACTCACCAGATACAAACAATGTTTATATGTTATGCTAACTCCATAATGTTGCAAGTTACATTACTGAGATTAAAAGCAAGAACTGCAGTATGATAAACATACACGCTGGTATGCACTAAACTATAGCAAGAAATTAATTAGCGGTTCTGACTCAAATTAACAAACTCCCAAAACTACATAACATCATTTTAAATTTGAATAAAATGTTTGTTTTACTTACCAGGTTTATCTGAGCCTTGCCTTCAAGTTTAGGTCAAGTTTAGGTGTGGGAGAGACATGGAAGGAAAATTTCAAGGGATACATATCAAAATTCAATATGGCAGAAATAACTGCTCTTCTCAAACCCTGAAAATTTTAAATGCTACAGATAATTCGAGTGACATTTTACTGCATCCAAAATGTAACAATGCATAGCAACGAATTTTGAAAAATAATCTATTTCTTGGTATTAACAAATATGTTTCTGGTCTGTACAAAGACCGCACCAAACAAGATGGTTGTGCAATAGCACACTGACTAAATCTGCCATATGCTTTAAGTTTTGTTATCTATTATGTGTAATTCAAGTAATGTGAACAGATGAGAAAACAGCACTTTTTAAACATTCTCTGCTTCATGTTTATGATAAAGCCCAAAACTGCCTGTTACACTACATCAGTTCAACCTGCACTGATGACAGGTCACACAACAATTTTATTTCTCACATCTGTACTCATGTTCTCAAAGAAATTCACTGATGCTGACAGGCATTGTCATTTATATCTATAAACAAATGGATCAGGTGGGAGAGTGTGGGAATGGGGCAGGCTGCATTACGTACCTCAGGGTCTTCTAGATAAGCGTTGTACCAGTCCCAGAGATCAGCTGGCGGTTGTGTGTACCTGCCAACACAATGATACACTCCATATTTGCATGTTTCCTAACTGTACTGAAAGCTGTATTATGGCTAATGGACAGAGAAGCACTTATATGATCAAAATAAACAATGACTAATTTGATATGGTACACAAACAACCACTAGATATTTCAACTTACTCAGAGTTGTCCTTGAGAAGCCAATACTGCTCAGATACTTAAAACTTTCCACATTTATGGAGTAATGTAAGTAATGAACCCACGGGTTCATTACTGGATTCACAAGAACCCAACATTAGTCCCCTAATCTAAGCCCATAAGTCCACACTCTCCAATTCTATTTCTTCAACATCGATCTGAACATTACTTTCCTGCCTATACCTAGGTCTAACAAGTGGTCTCTTTCCTTCAAGGAGTTACGACCAAAACTCTGCAGGGATATCCCTTCCTTCCCACATGTGCTGCACACCTCATTGTCTCATTCACCTTGAGTTATCATCCTAGTAGCAAGTAGCAAAGTGTACCAATCATGAAGCTGCTTATTACACAAATTCCTCCAGTCTCCTGTTACCTCTCTCTCACATCCAAATATCTTTTTATTCCCCTGTTCCCAAAGACCCTCAATGTATAGCCATCCCTTAAAACCTACCTTTAATAGGAACTACCTATTCCAATATCTTACAAAAAAGTGCTATTATTTGAACACAACAATTAAGCCCAAATATACATTCCTACAGTGAACCCCTGATTTAATGTCTGTTCCAGAAGAAATGTTTGCATAATAAAGTGAGTAATCTCTACAAGTGAGGAAATCTAACACTGAGATTACTGATTTGGGGTAACTTAAACTGAAGAATAAATTACAGAAGGCCTTCATGAATGAACACTCAACTGGAGTTCCACAATAATTCAGATGACACTGTACAATTCAAAAAGAACCACACATATTACAAAAATGAGAAACCAACTGTGTGACATATATTCTCAAACATTATCTTTCTGCCATTTAAGTTAAAGGACCATCACATTTCAGAAGCAGGCCCTACCTCCATCATCAAGGAGATGTATGAAACCTAACTTGCTGATCCATTTGATACAATAAATCTCTATTCCTGGATACAAAGACGACAAACCCTGGCCAAGGGAGCAAAGCTAGCTTAAAAAATGTTGTTTATTTAACCAAAATGCAGCACTTAAGAATGTCCAATACATAATACACCTTTGCCACAAACCTGCAGGCTTGTTGAAAGAACCTTTCTATTTAGCACTATACAATTCATTCCTGAACAATGTATTTGAAATTAAAGGTATGGCACTCTGTCTCGTATATAAAATAATAAAATCATTCTAAGACCATTTCACAATTTGGTCCTACAATCTACACTACTGACGCTTTGGCAGATTACATGACACCACAGCATCGTTTAGTGTGGATGCAACAAATATGTCAGATACATCAGAGTATAATAGTGTAGTTTAAAACATATCTCATTCCAGCTCTATGGCATAAAATGTTAATTGATAAAGTAATGGAGTGCAGACTTCAAATACCAAGTGCCATTCAAGTTAAACAGGTAATTTTGTGTGTTACAACACATTCATAGAATCTTGTAATATAGCCACTTTGCCACAGGCACATTTCTGCGGCCTTGTTCTTCCTACATAGCACCTAAAAATATCAACCCTGCAATAAGATATTTTGCTACGTACTGAATGAACTAGTCTCTATCAATAACCTGTTGTGAGAACCATCTGCCACCTGCTGTACCAGCGACAAGAACAATTCCTAAACCATGTGACACAACCTCCAAATGCAGTCACTTAAGAGAAACAAAAACAAAAGTTAACCCTTTAACGCCGAACGACTTATATACACATCACAAACAGTGTGTCGAAGTTTGAAGGAATTTTGTTCACTTCTATTCGGTTAACTGCTGTGGCTCGCTACGCTTCAGGACCCTTGAAGGTCAGACTTCCATTCAGCAACCAGAATGTACCCCCTCCACCTCCCAAACCCCTCCACAAACACCAATATATACACACAGACACTTAGTAACTGCGCATTTTTCCCAGCTGACTAATACGGTTCTGACACTGCTTGCTTTGACTATCGCTTGTCGTGGGTTGAAACATCAACACTGGCCTATGAAGCAAACTCTAGTTGTTGACAAGAAAGGTTGTCAATGGCATACTGTACCTATATAATTCAGACAAAACTGATGCTGAAAAATCAGAGATATCCACAAAACTTGATGTTTACAGCTACAGAAGAGCCCACAGACACGCCTCTTGTAGTGTTGGGGTAATCTGTAGGGGTTGTGGGGTAGTAACACGCAACATATAGTCGTCAATCTAGTAACAATGTCTTAGGCACCCTCGAATAGCTGGAATTTTTATACAGCAGTCACATTGTAGCTTTAGATCTGTTTTGCTGTCAATGGTAGTACATTTCTGAAACTGTGCCCAGTCATACATAGTAGTCTAAACAAGGTAGACGATTGTTGGTCTTGAGCAATGACTGGAAAAAAATAAATAAAACTAGAGGATGAAGCCATCAGTGAAATTCTGGTTGCTGACATGGCCTCGGAATCAGGTGCGAAAGCCAGCAATGTAAGAAGACTATTTTGAGGAAGAAGAAGAGGAACATCAACAGCAGCCAGCCTCAGCAGAAATAGCCATAACAAACAATGGCCAGTGAAAACAGCCCAACTGCTCTGCCGTCTGTGTTCTTCTCGCGGCCAAAGAAAGGGCACAGTGCACCAAATGTGACGTGGGCCTGTGCGTGGTGCCTTGTTTCACAGAATATCACAAAAAAGTAAATTTGTAATATATCACCGTCTTTGTGAATACTGCAAATCATGAAAAAAGAGTGATCCAAGGTGCCACAGACTTCATGCAGCAGCCAGAATTATGTGAGTGATGAACTATTTACACCACATTTTATATAACACATGCGATTCACAGGCCTAAATTTATTATAAAAATGGGTAAACATTTTTTCCCAGATTAACCAATTCATAAGCACAGAGCAAAATTTTATTTCATTAAATTTTAAGGAGAAGTCTATGAGATACACTTTCCCCCCCCCCCCAAGAGTAAGCATTAAAATTCATAAGCCCCAGTAAAAAATTCCGGCAGGCAGCGTTGCTCGGAGGGATTTAATTCCGGCGTCAAAGGGTTAAATCATAAGTCTTCAATTATAAGAACAGATGTGTCAATTCATGCTCCTCATACAAATGCACTGCTGGCTTTTCACTTAGTTTTTGTGTTTAACTACAATTATTTTCAGACTCTATGAACTACTAATTTAATACATTAATGTATGTCAGAATGGCACAAGTCCACGCTTCAACTGATCTGTCAATAATGAAGTCTAGACATTTCTCTCCTCATCCACATGAGCTCGATCCAACTAATATCCGCAACTTACCTGATGTACATAAAACCGAGACCTCGAATATAAGGCGAATCTGGATGGGTGAGTAGCCCATTTACCTGCTTTCTTGTCAACTTGAGAGTGAACAGTTTATACAGCAGGCAGAAGGCAGTAGAAACAATGCCTCCAGCACCCACACCTCGAACCTATCAAACAGAAACGCAAAAAGAAACTGAAGCATGTAATATCTATCTGTTACAGTATGATAAAGTAAGTTATTCAGTCAATGTGAATAAAAATCCAACAGATTCAACAGTATGCAGGTATTTATTCACTGCAAAACTACTCTACATGTTTTGGGTGTCACAGCACCCATCATCAGGAGTATTAAAACCTGTACCCGCAGCCTCCGGTACAGGTCATACTACTTGTACCGCTACTCCCCTTCAACGTAGTCTGATCGGGATGCAGTTCCAATCAGATCACGTTGGAGGGGAGTAGCGTTACAAGTAGTATGACCTGTACCGGAGGCTGTGGGTACAGGTTTTAATACTCATGATGATGGGTGCTGTGACACCCAAAACATGTAAAGTAGTTTTGCAGTGAATAAATACCTGCATACTGTTGAATCTGTTGGATTTTTATTCACAATGAATTATGATGCATGGAACCACAAGCTTAAAATTTATTCAGTCAAATGCATCACATAGTCAATTAATGCAATGAATAAATATGTGTTGTGTTTGACTAAATAAACTACTTTATCATATTGTATAACACAACGGGAGGTCTTCTATAGAAAAAAAACTGTCACAGGATGCACAGCAAACAAATCATAAGAACACTCGATAAACGTGGACAACTTTCCCTGAATGTAGAGGTTAGTACTCCTGTCCAGCAGTCAGCAATGGCACAGTTCCAATATGAACTAGTAGTCAGGTATCCTGATGTTGTTAATGGTCACTTCAAGAAATGAGAATGCACTGCCTTAAATCACACCATGACTCAGTCCCTTCATTTTGAAAGAACTCAATATTCACAGTCAACCTTCATGTCCTAATAATATAACACTAAATTCACAAACCAATAAAGCAACAAATTCCTTCAATCACATTTTGAACACCAAAAGACTTAAAACATCAACAACAAACAAAGGCATAACTCTGAAGCATTCAACTATGGTCTTCAATTCTAGACCAACCTCCTTACTAGCACTTAATGGACATTCTGTTTGTCGTTTCAGTCCAATAAGTCAAAATCATGTACACACAGGCCACAAGCTGATCTGTTCCATTTAGTCTCAAACACACATCATTCTATTAAACCTTTGTCCAAAAACATCATGAGCAACAGATGTGTAGGTCATTAGCATGCCAACAATCCAGTCACACCTTAACAATACTGAATCCATAATAATTATATCTACATATGAGCTACAATGCCACTTACACCTCCACACATGCCCGTTTGTCCAGCAGTCTTCCGACTTCCTTTCTCCCATGGCTCCAGGTGTGTAACTTTGTAGTAAATTTCATCTATTACCTCATGGTATGTTTTCAGTTCATATAAATTCACTGAAATCAAACTTACATACAAGTTACTGCAGTAGTGAAATAGCAATATGAAGATATTGCAAACTGTCACTTGAAAATTAGATATTACACATTTGCTGAGGATAATATCTGTGTGTGCAGGATAAGAAGTTCTGCATGGGACATGCAACTGAGAGAGACTGTGGTTGGGTTTGGAGTTCAAAAGTAACACACAATACCAAATGTACTGTGACCAGTGCAAAACAATTTTGCATTTGCATTAGAAGCAACACAGCACTCTGATCAACCTCACCATACCTACAGAAGATGTTTTTTCAATTACTAGGAGATATGCGCTTTTCCATTCCAGATTCCAGACCATGAGAGGAGAGGGAAAGCAATATTACATACTCATAAGTTCACAATTCCCATTGGCATATGCATATGAATAGTCCAGACTATATAGTGTTAAGTAACAAATAATGAAGTGCAATGAATGAGGACATGGCCACATGGTTGATGCTAAGGTACTGCCCTAACATTTGCTTGGAGGGGGTGAATAGGACAAACCTGTCAAGATGGAGAATTTGTATACAGTCTAGTACTGCTAAGGTACACAGATCACAATGGATGAGAAACGTCTGCAACACATACCATGCAAGGCAGGATCAAACTGTGGTTACAAAACCTCATGAGAAGAGACCTGTTGAGTACAGGGACAGGTCAGAGGATAATATTAAAATTAATCTCCAAGCAGTTGTGAAAGTGTGGAATGGTCTGGCAATGGGACAAATCACACCCTTTTCTGAACAAAGTAATGAACAATTTCGGATTCCATAATAAGGAATTCATTTGACCAGCTAAAAAATTATTGCCAAAAAAAAAACAAGAACTGTGCTGATAACATTCACTAACAGTAGATTTACACAAAAATTAATAATATGTATTGCCAACTTGATACCATACCTTTAAAATAATGGGAAGACTGGATGTTTGTTAAAATCATTGGATTTAGGTTCATTGTCCTTTCATTGCCCCATAATGGCAAAACATTATTTTTCTTCTCTACCTTTTGATGAACAGCCTTTCTTTCTTCATCTACACCTGGACTGGAATTACCCCAAGGACTACCTGTAAAACAACATTCAGAACTGCCATCAGCTTTCAGTGCTGTGTAAATCATTCAATATATTCAGTTTTTACCTCATTCACTGTTACACTGCAAGAATTCAAAATAAATGTGAGGGTACAGTACAGTAGACAGTTGAGTGCATTAAGCAGGCACTGCAGTGGGCCTTGCACCTTCTCCATTATCAATATTTTGTGCAACCCTTTGCTTAAGAATTCAGCAGCCCCTGCACTTTACCTTGCTGACACAGATGACAGCAAAGTCACCCAGTTTTAAGAAATGATAGCCAAGGTGCCTAAATCTTAATACTGCCTGAAATGCTTCACAGTCACAAGGAACATGTGCGGTCATTTCAACATCTGACTGCATCTATCCCTCCCCGGACTGTCTACAAGCCCCAGTCTAAACAGACATCCTTTTAAATGAAAACACCCTGTTAGCAGCCCCATCATTATTTTTGGCTGGTTTCTGTTCAAGTCAAGCCATTTCCCAGCTCTTTTCACAAAGGGTATTTTAAGAAAGCCCTTAGCTTCCCTTCTTCCACGAACAGACTGCCATTACTCCTTGTGTTTGTTGCTCGTCAAGAACCTGATCACTTCTCTGGAAGCCTTCACAGGTATGCCACAAGCAGGCTCAGATCCTGTAACTGGATGCAATGAGTATTGCCTGGTTAATTGATCAGCTATTAATGGGAGGTGAGTGGGGAGGGGGGGTTAATACACTCTGAAATCTAGCACCCCTGAATATGAAGAAGAGCACAAACTACTTGAATGCAAAATGTGACACAAAAATTCAGACCTAAATCAACCTGAAATCACTGGTGAAGACAAAAGATCCTTTGGTTTAATTAAAGATATAGTTCATGAAGTAACTGTTTTTATATATATATATATATATATATATATATATAATTAAAATTGAAGCCTAGTCCTAAAATGGTAATGCCAGACACTGACTGACAAGCAAAAGCACAATGGTGAGCATTCACATCATCAAACAAGAGCAATGAAATGAGAAGGAAATTAATTTACATATTTACCTATAACCATGAAGCACGAATTGACAAAAATCTCACAAATAGTTAACATAGAGTGAAAATTTGCAAAAGTACTTAGAGTACTGAAAATTTACAACCTCAATTTTAACTCTCTCCTCTAGAAATACACAATTAAGAATGCTGAGTGCCATGGTAAAGCCTCACTTAACAATCTCAACTACCTGAAATTGGAAAATTTTTATCCAAGTGCTCTCACAAACACCACTGAAATCAGCATGTCAAGAAGGCAAATTCAGTACAACTCAAATATATAAACCCTGCATATAATTCCACCATGTGTGTAATACCAAGAACACACAGTCACGACCTTCACAAAACATTTCTGCCATCACCACACATATTTCATGAGAAAAAATGGAATGCAGCATAAACACAGTAAAAAAAACTATTTTCCTTTACTATGATGGAAGCACATTAAGCATTAACAGAAAGAATCACAAATGAAGAAGTAAAGTTGGGAAATTAAAAAATGAAGGAATGCATTAGTTTCAAAAGCATGTTCAATTTTGTAAAAATCATACAGGCTCCACAAACTGATGGACAATACTTACAGTCAAGAGAGGTCATGAACACCACCAATAGAGTACATTACATGTGGCACCATAATGTTTCAGGTTTGAATTCTTGGTTTGCACATTTATAGAATCAAATGAACTTATCCAAACTGACACAATTTAAGTGCTGCATTGTCTTGTATGCCTTCTTTTCAGAAACAAAAAAGTCTTCACTAGCTTCAAAACATATTGACATATGATATTTTCTCAAATTAATGAACATTTAATGCGGTATGTTAAAAAAAACCCCATAAAAATTCTTGTTATGTTACAAGAAAAGTGCTTATTCAAAAAACGAATACTTTTAACACAACATTAGCATTGGTTCATAGGCAGGAAAAATATACACATGCTAAAACCAACAGTGTAGATTACACACTAATAGTTAAGACTAATAACGTCACTTAAAATCTGAAGAAGTGATAAATATGTACAACATATACAATGAATCCACTGCAAAATTTTGAAGATTAAGAAAGACATTACCCAAATTTATACACTGTGAGTTTCCTTCATGCATAACACTCAAAGCAACACCCTTAATTTCTTATAACATTTCCCCGACATTCTTTCAGTAGAAGCGGAATTTCACAATTCCCGTGGTATCGTTATACTGAACATGCGTTCTTCAGAACAAACTCAAAAAGCTAAAAAGCTAGTACTTCCTGAAATCGTAGGATTTATACCATAAATAAATAAGAAAACTTGCACACTATCGGCTTGTAGGCTTCCCATTACTTTTACGTTAAGCATAAGTACATGTTACTCATTTACCTTCATTTTCACACCCTTCCATGGAATCCATTATATTTTTTGGATGGACACTATATATCAATTTCAACCTGTTTTAGATTTCAATATCAAATAAAAGTAGTAATAATAAGACTCAAGTAAAACATAACAAATTAATACCCGTTAAAACATTTTTGTTTAACGTATGCCAATGGCTTCTAACCTTGAACATGACGTCAAAAACCAAAGAATATTAATTGAAAGAAGGGGCTTTTTATGTGGCGGTATTCTTTGAAATTTACTCAAAAGAAATGAACTTAAAAATAAATTACAATAAAAAATTAAAACCTTCATTTCAGAATTAATGTGAGGCGTAAACGTGACGGGAACAACATTTCCGTACGATATTTCACATCATCCGAAATACCGAAAACATTGGACAGTACAAAACTACCCATCTTTATCGACGATTCTATGAAAATCTGTATATCACTGCCCTGTTAAATTTCGGTTTCTTGCTACCACGGATTACACTCGTACTACCAACTTTAAAATGTGCGGACCATTGCATTTATGGTCTGTGATCGTAGAGTAAAGATGGCAGCACGCGGTCATTAAGTGTAAAGAATTAGAACGCAATCTACTCTGATCCAAGGTTCCGGCTGTGGATCGCGAATTTGCTGACACCTGTTGTCATAGGTAGGAAATACCTGATCCATGCTTTCAATCAAGTCGGTACAATAGATCGCGACAGATGTCAATTTTTGTTGCCCATCTGGAGGGTGTTGACGGGTCACGTCCTTCGATGTTTTCTTACACGACGTCCAGCACACAGATTGGAAACTCGGTGGAAACGTAACATTACAGTACCCCAAGTAACTGCGACGTCCTTAGGTAGCCGGCGTGGCTTTGTGACATGCTCCTGGTGGTAGTTTTTCGAACTATGTAGCACGACATCGGTAAAGCTGTCTCGCACCATACCATAACCACA
>Ga0123355_10017709_pt1 | contig 11268 bp, 9 predicted proteins | sample TergutEmb28metaG_3_FD_89872 | JGI IMG/M metagenome (GOLD analysis project Ga0123355, IMG submission 89872) | Embiratermes neotenicus P1 segment gut microbial communities from Petit-Saut dam, French Guiana - Emb289 P1 | ecosystem: Host-associated > Arthropoda: Insects > Digestive system > Gut ...
TCGAAAAGCTGGTTCTCGCTCATCCGGGTAACGTCTTCCCCGAGCATCACGATCCGCCCGGCATCGGGCTTGATAAGACCAAGCGCCAGCTTCAAAATGGTGCTTTTGCCCGATCCCGCGACCCCGAAGATTGCTTTGGTCTCGCCATGCGAGAGCCGGAACGATATTCGGTCGAGCACAATCTTGCTCTCGAAGGCTAGTTCGACATCCTCGAAGACGACGGCATCGGGGGTGGCGCTCTCGGTCGGGCGAGAATCCCCGTTGAAAGCCGGGCTCCGGCTCGAATCGGCATTGGGAACGAGCGAAGCGTCGGACACAATGCGCCAATCTTATCAGACACTTGCATGTTGTGGCTTGGCCCCGGAGGAACCGGCGGCCCGAAGTGCGAGCAGCAGGCAGGAGACCACATAAATCGATTTAATCGCCAGTTAATGCAAATTTTCGCTTGCGTTCAATGTAAGTTCCTGACTAATATTTGTTGCCGCCTCCTGAACGTTGACGTTGGTGGTGAACAGAATTGGGTTGATGTTTTGTGTCGTGTCAAAACTCCGAGAACTGCCTGGCTTCCCCAGTTGAGGCAAACGTTTCCTCGACTTGGCCGGGCTTTTTATTTTGGGGCCTAGCGACTGTAGCAAGACACGCCCGGTTCACTCTGCTTCGGTCCTTTAGAGCAACACTTGAGGCGGGAGTCTCGCGAAGGGGCGGAGCAAATCTTAGCGAATGGCTGAAAGGAGTAACTTTGTGAGAGAGAAGGGTACAGTTAAGTGGTTCAACGGGGCGAAAGGGTACGGCTTCATCCAACGTTCTACGGGCGAGGATGTGTTCGTTCACTTTTCCGCCATTCAGGAAAATGGATACCGTACTCTGAATGAAGGCGAAACGGTCGAATTCGATCTGCTGAAGGGGCCGAAAGGCTATCAGGCAGCTAACGTCGTCCGCGGATAGTCCAACTAAATTGAAAGTGGGGTTGGGCTCCGGATCAGCCCGCATCCACTTGCCAGCCCTTCCAGGAATGGAAGGGTTTTTGGCTCTCAGGCGCTTTTTTTTAGCTTTTCTGGCGCGCGAGGTACGCTCTTCGCCTTCAAGATCGCACCCTACCGGCCGGGCTCCGGAATTTCGATGGAGACCAGGTCTCCACTCCTCAATCCTGAAGGACGGTAGTTCACGTTGACCCGAACGCCCTTCCACGCGCAGGAAAAGTCCCGGGCTCCGATTAGCGGGAGAGACTTGTAGTCCGGCGTACGCAGCTTCAAGACGCGATTCCCTTCTGCAACCGAAACCATGGCAGCCGGCGCCTTCGAGCAGTCCACCGAGACGATCGTGGCCTTCAAGAACTGGACCGCGCGCTTGTCGATGCTCGGTTCGGCTTCGGCCGGCTTTCGATTGGAGGCAGTTTGATCGTCTTCCTCATCGTTTGAGTCGTTGTTCGCCGTGCCCGGGGTGGGTTGGGGAGCGGCAGCCTGTTCCGGCGGCACGCCGTATTTCTCGAGAAATGGAAGGTCGGTCAGGTCCTTCGACGCTGCCCGCGCCACCTCCGGGCTCTGGCTCAGCTTGAGGCGGTCGAGAATTGGCTTGGCCTGGTCGAATTTTTTCGCCGCCAGATACGCGTCCGCCAGCCGCAACTGATAGGGTTCGTCTCTCGGGCTGAGCTCGACGGCCATTTTCATCGAGTCAATGGCGGCATTCGGGCCCCCTCCGGCCAGCCGCGCCCAGCCGAGCATGTTGTAAGCTTCGGCAAAATCCGGATATTCATCGATCACGATGTGCAGGCTCTCCATCATGTTCGCCAGGCCCTGAACCCGCGCCCCCTGCTGCCCCGAGTGGTAGCTCGCCAGCGCCAGACCAAAGCGGGTCCAGGGATCGCGGGCGTTGATGTGTACAGCGTCGCTCAGCTCTTCGAAGGCGTGATCGGTTTCTCTTCTTTCGACGTAGGCCCAGGCCAGGGCCCGATGCGCGACCACGGTTTCGGTTTTGGGATCGGCATTGAGTTTTTCGAGGTCGGCAAAGGCCTTCTCCCGGAGACTGGGAAGACGCAGCTCCATCTCATCGACCAAGGCTTCGGCCTCGGGCAGCGGTATCGATTTCGTGCTGGTGCCGACGTCGTCGAGAGAGAAGGGCAAGGGAAGCTCGTAGACGGGCCGGGCTGGCTCGACGCGCTGCGGCGGCTCGTCGGGCTGCGCTCGACCGGGGGGCTGCACCGGCTCGGCGCCAGGCAGCGGGGTTCCCCCGGGTACGGCCAACTTCGGCTCCAGGCCATGAAAGTAGTCCTTCACCTGGTGGTCTAGCTCAGCCACGCTCATTCCAAAGGCTTGCTGGATCGCCTCCTCGGTCGGGACCTTTTGCACCTCGACCAGGCTGAAGTATTTGCCGAGGTCCGACATTTTGTCCTTGTTGAGCAGGTAATGCACCAGGATCCACGACTGCGCATAGAACAGCGTATGGTGCGTACCTTCGACCCCATTCGCGGTGCGGTTCTTCATGGTGAGCAGGTCGGGCCAGGCGAGCCAGACCGGGTTGTCCAGAATTTCGGTCAACGATCGAGGAGCGGGTTCGGCATCGCTGCCGAGTTCTGCGTTCTTGTTGGTGAGATGGAGCGACGCAAAATATTCCGCGAAGCCTTCGTCGAACCAGGCGGGCGTGGGCGGGTAATTGTAGTTCAGCAGGTAATGCGCGAAGTCGTGCTCGATTGTCTCCCAGCTGTCCGGCTTGGACAAATCGAGAACAATGAAAATGCGGTCCTCGCCCGCGAGCCAGAAGGCCGTGGGTCCCGGCGCAAGTTGCGCGTATTCACGGCCGTTGGCGATGGCGACGATCTCCAGGGGCTCAGCCATTCGGATCTTGCTGCGCATGAGCAGCTGGCTGAAGACGGCGCGCATCTGTTCGAACCGGACCGCCACCTCGTGGCCGGCTTTTTCGTTCGCGTCGGTGATCACGATGAAGTGGTCGGAACTGACGCGCAGCCAATGCTCGTCGGCCGCGCGGGCGGGGCTTCCCAATAGACCGCAACACGCCAGGAGAAGCGGAAGAAAGCCGTAAGATCGACGCATGGGCAACATTAGCTCGGAGGGCTTCTTCGCCGATCGTAGCACAACGAAAACGGTCCGGATTCTATCGAAGCGGTCTTGCTCCCGGTGACCTTTCCTGCCCATGAATTCTCGACGGCTTATCTCTTGATTTTCTCCTTTTTGCCCGCCGCCCCTTCTGCCCCTCGCTTTCGGCCGGATTCCATCCTTTCAAGGACGGCGGCAACGATCAGCGGCAGGCCCACTGTCGCGTCCACGAATACCTCTCCGAAGCGCCCGCCTTCTGCGGGTGGAACAAATTTTCCCCACGAAATCGCTTCGCTGTACGGGCTCCCGGAGAGCCCGCCCCAGTGCGCCGGCTCCGGGCAGATCCGCACCCCGTAGTGGTATCGCTTCAACGGCAGGTTCTCGCCCATGCGGCGGTGGCGCAATTCGATGAAGGGACCAAATTGCTGCGACCAGTTGCGCGGCACTCCGCCCCCGATGGTGAAAATCCCCAGCCGGGTCTGGCGCAGAAGCGTAGATGCAAAGTGCTCGAGATCTTCAAAGGGATCAAAGCGGATCTTGTTCCGCCCCGAGCCTTCGCGCATGCGATTGTGCAGGGCAACGTCGAGCCCGAGCTCGGAGTCGGTGAAGGCAGGCACAAAAACCGGAACCCCTTGCTCGTAGGCGGACTTGAGGATTCCCCGCTGTCCTTGCGCATGTTTGGCCAAATGTGCGCCGATCGCATGATTCAGCTTGTAGGAGCACATCACCTCGGAATGGTCCCAGTCCGCAAGCACCGCCGCCATCACCCGCTCGACGTCATCCAGGTTTTTCTCCGGCTCGAGCGTGTCGTAGACGCGGTTGTAGCCCTGCTCGTAGAGTTCCGTATCGGAAACTTGCGGATTGTAGCGGAAGTGCGAGCGGCCGGTGGCTTCAACCAGTCCGTGCGCCATCAGCGCTCCGGTCGAGACGATCGCGTTCACAATTCCGCGGTCGATGAGGTCGGCGATGATCAGCCCCTGCTTGGCGACCGTCATCGCACCGGCCATCGTCATTACGACAAAACAGTCCTGGTCGCGGGCCATGGCCTCGAGCACATCGGCCGCCTCGCCAATCTGGCGCCCGGTGAAGGCCGTCTTGGCCATGGCGCGAACCAGATCATCCACGGAGCGCACGCGGCCGAGATCCAGCGGCTCGAGCGGGACCAGGCGGTCTTCGATGGGATTATGGAGTTTGCGGTCGATGCCAGTGCCATCGGTGTGCTTCATTTCGCCCCCAAAAAGTTCGATAGGAAGCATTAACTGTACTTGAAGCCACCCGCTTCAAGCTACTCGTGCCAGCAAGCAGCCAGGAACTCCCGTCGCATGCTCCGGCGCAGCTTTTCCCTAGATCCAGCTCGAACCTGTGCACGTCTTCTCGAGATTTCCAAAAACTGGTGACCGCTTGAAGCCCCGGTTAAGCTATCCTTGCGAAGGGAGGGATGATTGCCCGGAAAATTCCGCATAGGCCTGATCCAGATGTCGGCGACTCCCGAACCGGCTGAGAACCTTCTCCATGCCATCCGCCAGGTGCACGCAGCCGCGGCGCAGGGGGCCCAGATTGTATGCCTTCCCGAACTTTTCCAGACGCAGTATTTCTGCCAGCGTGAGGACGCGTCGCTCTTCGATCTCGCCGAACCCATTCCCGGCCCGGCAACGGCGAAGCTGGCCCAGGCAGCTAAAGAGTTGAAAGTTGTGGTAATCGGTTCGTTATTCGAGAAACGCGCGCCCGGCGTGTATCACAACACCGCAGTCCTGCTCGACGGCGACGGAAGTCTGCGCGGCATCTATCGCAAGATGCACATTCCCGATGACCCCCTTTATTACGAAAAGTACTACTTCACCCCCGGGGATCTCGGCTTCAAGGCTTTCGATACGCAGGTCGCGAGAGTGGGAACGCTGGTTTGCTGGGATCAGTGGTATCCCGAAGGGGCGCGGCTCACCGCCTTGCAGGGTGCCGAAGTGCTTTTTTATCCGACCGCCATTGGCTGGCATCCGGATGAGAAGGCGCAGTACGGAGAAGCGCAGTACGACGCTTGGCAGACCATCCAGCGTGCCCACGCAATTGCCAATGGAGTTTATGTCGCGGTCGTCAACCGTGTCGGCTTCGAGCAGGGAGACATCCGCGGCACGAAAGCCCCGGGCAAAGGGCTGGAGTTTTGGGGAGGATCGTTCATCGCGGACCCTTTTGGGCGCATTATCGCGAGAGCCTCGCACGATAAGGAAGAAATCCTGATCGGCGAAGTGGATTCGGGCGTGCTTGAAGATACGCGCCGCAACTGGCCGTTCCTGCGCGACCGGAGAATTGACAGCTACGGTCCGATCACCAGCCGCTTGCTCGACTAATTCAATTTAGGTTTAAGAATTTACTTTAAAGGGGTATCCACTTGATTCAGCCAAACCCAGATGGGATGTAGTGTTTGGCGGAATGGAAATAGAGGGTTACCCACACCCGATTCGCGAGTTCGAATCGAGATTTTCAACCCAGGCGGGCTGCCGGGAGCTCGCGCTCTTGACGGTACGGCAACCAGGTGGTCGAGAGACGGAAATGGAATTATTGGCATGCTGGATGGAGCCAGTCTTTTTTAAGAGCCAGAAACCTTGCCACTTTCATTTTGCTAAGTCGGTTAATCCCCAATCTGGAAACCTGGCGAGGTCTGGCTTGAGCGGTCTCCGTCGCCTGCGCATTTAGCCGCAGTGCTGTCGGCCAGAACAACGGCTTGGGCTTCCACAATCCATTGTTTACCGTTGCGATAGAAGCGAGGGCTCGAAAAGGATTCTCTCCTGAGGGCAAGAGCCATCCCGCGTTTTGTCTGAAAACTTTCACCCAGGCTGCGGCCGGTCAGGTGAAACACAATTCCATTGAAGAACACTGCACATCGGAAGAGCGTGGGGATCGGCTTCGGGAAAACGCGTTTGAATTCGCTCAGCATGACTCGGAAGCCGTGCAGGCTGGCCCAGAGCTTGCCGTCCGCGGCCAGCACACGACGAGTCTCAGCCAGAACGCGGGGGATGTCCATGTAAGGCAGCGCGACGCCCAGAATCACCCGGTCGAACGTACCATCCGCGAAGGGTAATTTCTCCGCCGCCGCAACCACAAACGATCTTGCTGGGAATTGAGCAACTGCCTGCGCGACCCTTTCCTGTTTGATGTCCGCTCCGATGAGGTGACATTCAGCCGGCAACTTTCGCGCCGCACCCGACATGCCCTTACCGCAACCAAGGTCTAAGACTCTCAAACGTCCCCCCCACCCTGCTCAAACCTTTCGCTTTGTTTTACGCCGTTTGCGCATACTTTCCGGCTTGCACCAAGTTGCACCCGGATAACTCATACCTCATCTCTCGTAAAAGGGCGCCCCACTTACATTCGATCTCTGCCACGGCCGTTTCCGCTAGTCCCGCCTTCCAGCCGCCTGCTTTGGCAGAGCGAACGAAGGGCTTGTCGAGCTGCGTTTCGCGAGTGGCCCCCCACAAATGCCCCTGCTTCTTCTCCAACTCCCGCATACGCTGTGCGGAGCTTTGGTTAATCGCGAACGTCAGACGTTCTGTATCGGCGGGCACTCCAAGAAAGTTCGCAATCCTTCCGATTTCACCCAAACTTTGCGATAGAACAGACTCGTAGGAAATGAAGAGGAATCGGGGATCGTCTACGCGCGCATAGTACCAACTGGCGACGTTCTCATACCAGGTTCCATATCGGGGGTCGTGGTCGGGTAATTGCCCGTCTACAAAACGGGTTACATATTCCTGCAGCGGGTAACCGTTCGGAATCGCCATCCGCTTGAGATCAAAGTGATAATAGGAGAGCACGACGTCCCGGGGATCACGAACGACATAGAGGACCTTCGGGAAGCGGGGATCGAAGCTGAGATGGCTCTTAAGAATTCGGGGACGGGGCGCGCGATCCAGATCTCTCTTGGACATCCCCTCCGGATCGGGGACCAGGTTGTCGATGTTTGAAAAATCGGGATTCTTTTCCGGGTAAACGAGATTTGCGACCAGAAAACGAATCCAGGTATTGCCGGACTTGGGATAGGACACGAGATAAATGTCATCCGGAAACACAGACAGATTGTGGCGAGGAGACTGTAACCCAAAAGCACGCCTCCATCCCGCGACACACTTCCTATAAGCCCCACGCATTACACGTCTCATTGGTGATTCTCCTTGGTATGCCTCAAGGATCCTCAAGACGGCTACTGGGCGGCGCACCAGTGGTGAGGCCTTTTGTCACCAGCGGTGGCATTCCTCATCCTTTTGTTTAGCTTGCGGCGTTTCACTCCTTCCCTGCAGTTGAGTTACCAAACAGACGCCCATTGTAGATGCTGACACTAGACCAGTTATCAGCACTTACCGTGATAGCTTGCTCTCCCGTCTGCAAAGGCTTGCATCTAAGTAACAGTTTTAGATAACCACGCCTGGCGGAGAGATGCCGATTCCCTAAGACCGACCGCTGTCAGGTTCGTCGCTGCGGGTCTAACTCGGAAAGACCTCCTTGATGCGTATAAGTGGCCTAAGCCAGGAGAGCAGGGGGAAGCCGGAGACTAAGGGGCTTGAGCAATGCCTTTATGGATTATGTATCGCGGTCGTTGCTGGTCCGATCCTCAGTACAAAGCACCCCTGCGTTACCTGTGAACGTTGTCAGCGCTCCGGCATTAGTCTCTTGTAAGTGTCGCCGAGAGACACTATCGTATTGGCACACGGGCGTGCGATCTATCAGCGAAAGGCCGTGCGGTCAATCTGTGTCACTATGTTGACGGCACACCCTACAAGCTGTAGGCGTCAGAACCACACCCACGATACTTTGCGGCGGCCTGGGAGTCGCTAGCCAGTCGCCGTTGAACGCTCCCATCTACCCTACGCCCCTGACCCACGGGCACTTGAACGAATGTGCCGCACCGCTTTCAACTCCCGGCAGGGTTTTCAGGCGACACACCATGGCCATTTCCCACGACAATAGCGAGATACCCATGGATATGGTGATTTGTGGGCGGACTTGTCCTTTACCGTCTGTCGGCGATAGAGTACACGCGCCAGTATTTACCTTGCCATAGCACGTGCAGGTGAATCGCGAGGTTCTGTACGTTTACATCCTGTGCGTCTCGAACCGACCACATGGTGCCGATCAAACCGTAAGGAGAACATACGCAAAGCGCTGGATGCCGCGCTCTTACGAACTCGTTTAAGTCACGCCGTAGCCGGTCGCGATCGGAATAGTACTCCGACGTGATGTGGAAGGTTTGAGAAGGATCGAGCGGTGCGAAGCGGAGGATGGCGGCCGAGTCCCAATTGAGGTCGTCGACGATGACCGAGGAAGAGCGAGGGTTGTTGTGTGATAACCAGTTCACTAAGTCCCGCGCTTCATGATGCAACGGAATCGTCGGAGACATCACCGATAATCGATCGGCAATCACAGGACGGGCAAAGGCTGCTCCCAGAACGATCGCCACTTGCCACATTAGGAAGAAGGTTACCGTTCCCGCAGCGGCGAGAGAAAATTCCGTGCGACGCCAGTGTTCAGCAGCCATCGTAATGCCTCCAAAGCAAACGGGAACAACAGCCAGCTATAGAGCAGTGTGTAGCGAGCCTGAGTTGTCTCGTAGCGGACCGAACTGTAAAAATTAAAGGCAAATAGAGTCAGCGCCAGTACCGCGAGGCTTCGAGCGGGACGAAGCGGCCTTAGCAGCACCAGCAGCAATCCCGGCACCGCCAAGCCCAGTATTAATGGGCTCAACGAACTCGCCAGAGATGCCGGAACCGTGAGCACACGAAAAGCCATCGAGTGGCGAAGAATCGCAGCCCGAAAATGCAGGTTCAGCTGAGCTGTGCGATGCACCAGCTCAAGCGCGTCTCCCCACTTCAGAAAACTGAATAGCATCCAGCCCAGAGCACCGCTCGAGGCCAACAGGCCAAAGCCCAAAGCCCGCTTGACCCGGCTTCGATCAGAGAGCGCCGGCACCCATCCTTGGCTGGAATCGAGCGTCATCAAGGCGAGGACCGGAGCGCAAACCCAAGCCTCGAATCGGCACAAACAGGCCATGCTAAACATGGTTGCCGAAAGCAAAACCCATACAGCTTTCCCTTCCGAAGCGTAGCGAAGCCAGGTATACACCCCCACCGCCAGAAAGAAAATCGTGGGGACCTCCGAGCCCGTGGTTATGCTGAAAGTTATATGAAAGTCGAACAAGACCAGCAGCACTGCTGACAGCAACGCTATCCCGGGTTCAAACGCTCGACGGAAGATAGCCCAACAAAAGACAACCGTCAGAGCCCCGAGCAATGCGGTGAAGATGCGCAAGCCCATTTCCGACTTGGTCAGCCACAAGACGGACCCGAGCAACCAGAAATGCATAGGAAGCCATGCTCCTTCGGACGTTTCTTTGGGCAGAACTCCGGGATTCCTTAACCAGAGTTCGGCATCGTGAAAGCGTTGCCAGGCATCGGTCGTGTTATTCGGAGCGATTGGGATGAAAGCTAGGCGAATCGCGAACGCCAATACGAATAAGAGAAGTAGCAATCCAAGGTGGCGGCGCGATACCGCCCCCATTCCGGCCGAAGGATCGACAGTTATTTGGCTTTCTCGCTGGAGTTGCCTGACGTCGAGCCTATCTTCCGTGAGTTCCGTGAGTGTTGTGCCAGTCATTCGCCTATCCTCAATATCTAAATTCGTAAGTCGACTCCACTATGAACACGCGTGCTCGAGCGCCTTTCATTCTCCAATCCCCATTCGTGTGAGCATTCAGGGCAAGGGCATGATTCCTGGGATAGCCGGCTTCATGGATGCGATCGCCCGAGTATCGCTACCTTGGAGGCCCCGCTTTTGCAGCACCAGCCGCACCACGTTTCGTGGGAGGTTGGCGGTTTTAGGCGGATTTCCCGCTTCGACCCATCTCATATTGCTCCTCCCGCCTCAAAGGTCCTGAAGCCCGTCGTTGACGAAGCGCAGGTGGCTAGGGCAGGGCTAAACGGTTAGGACTTTTTCGCTTCCGGGTGGGCGTAGTCCACGGCTCTTTTCACTACTGTCCAGTTTCTTTGCAGTTGAGGTACCAAAGCAGGCTACGTTGGTGATACTCGAATCAAAAGATTTAGCAGCTATCAACGTGACAATTTGTTTTGCGGGTCTGCAAAGGGCTGCATACCTCCGACGGGACTGTGGAAGATCTGCGCCACTAAGTAAACCGGATACCTCAATTTCTAACTAACCATACTTAGTGGTTAGTGCTTGCACCTGCTTCCAGCTTACCTAGATATACTTATGGTGTATTGAAGGCATACTTAGCCGTGCTCAGGTGTACTTAGCCGTGCTCACGCGTACTTGGCCGTGCTCACGCGTACTTGGCCGTGCTTAGGTGTGCTTGGGAGGTGCTTGGGCGCACTTAGTCGTACTTAGGTGTGCTTGGGAGTGCTTAGGCGCACTTAGCCGTGCTTAGGTGTGCTTGGGAGGTGCTTAGGCGCACTTAGCCGTGTTCAGGTGTGCTTGGGAGTGTTCAGGTGTGCTTACGCGTACTTGGGTGTAGTGTAAGGTGTCTTAAGTTAAGTCGTTTTAGACGAGTGAAGCCTATTAAAATGTTCACAAACTGGTTCTGCACACCAGATCGCGGCGTCAAATGAATGTGATCGAAATTGCGAGGGGCAATCGCCTCAGTCAACTACAACCAGAGCGCTCTACGAGCCCACCCTCATGGGAGGCTGGACTCAACCTAAGAGTCAGCTGACTAGTAGTCAGCGACATGCGAGCAAGAAGCCAGCACCACACCGCCTACACGCGCCGAGAGGGGGGGCGTGTGCTTTCATTTCAAAATCTGAAACGATCCTGCCACCAGACATCTGGCCGCAATTGCTACTGTCGATGACATGGGAACATACGGAATCGATTGCAGTAACAATTTTCGACAGCCGGCTTTCCAAGCCGCCTGGGAAAAATTCATTCCCGGCGATATGAGGTGGCCCGCTACTTCTAGTAGACCGAGTGGTTCAGGCCCTTTGCGCCGGCCTAAAATCAGGCACGCTGTGTCCAGGGCACTCAATTAAACTACGGTCCGCGGTCACATTGGTTTATTTGTAGATGAGGTAGCGCTCGCGGACCTGCTCAAACCTGGCCAGGTCGTCTTGCCAATCGACTCGAATGCCATGCGGGTCTTCCCCCCGGGTAATCGCCTCATAAACCTTTTGTGAAGCGAGGATGTCCATCATCTTCTCGACGTGAAATTGCTGGGGATAGA
>Ga0123355_10017710_pt1 | contig 11267 bp, 2 predicted proteins | sample TergutEmb28metaG_3_FD_89872 | JGI IMG/M metagenome (GOLD analysis project Ga0123355, IMG submission 89872) | Embiratermes neotenicus P1 segment gut microbial communities from Petit-Saut dam, French Guiana - Emb289 P1 | ecosystem: Host-associated > Arthropoda: Insects > Digestive system > Gut ...
TGCATTGCTTTATTTTGTACTTTAGATGCCGGACTGCTGGCTAGAAGTCAGTATTCGGAAGGTCCTGCGACCGACCACCTCGACACAGGTTTTTCTTGGTTTCCCTGTGCCTAAAAGTAAATGTTGAGATGGTTCCCAAGATTCCAAGTTGCCACTACACGCTTCTCATGTAGCCCTCCCGACTTAAATTTAGTAGTAACCAATTTCATGTAAAATAACCACTGCCACCGGGTAACAACCCAATTGCAGTAAATAAATATTATTTATTTATTTTTATTTATCTAAGTGTCCAGACCGCTTAGAGCGCCCACCCTTCCACCTTTGCAAAGGAAAGGGGCTCGTTTCCTGGGATTCAAGAGACCGACGTGTCAAGCTGACAGATTTTCTTATGTAGCCACCCTTTTAAAATGCATGCGGCTATAGTTAAGCTCTCCTTTACACTTTCATGACATGTTGCTTTTTTAAGAGCAGAGACATCTTTACCTTTGAATTTCTCTCAGTACTTTTTCAGGCTCAAATTTTAGGAGAAACAAGTTTGTAGAAATAATTGTTAGGAACAAATGCTTGAAAAAGTTTCCAAAACAGCTTACGTGAACACTGCATAAAGAATCTCCTGTAGAAATGTTCCTTTCTCAGCCTTCCGTTGACCGGCCTCACATAGCGCCCGCAGAATACATTCATGGCCGTCTAGACCCATTCTGTAACCAGAACATCGGTAGCCTTCACTGTGACGTATTGTGCATAGTCGGTAACTAAATTACGTTTTTTACGAAAGTAAAAATATTCGCTATTTATGCTGTCACAGATTACAAATTTATGTGAGTGTGCTTGAAAATAAAAAAAATTGTTACATAGTCTAACGGGACCGCGGTGGCACAGTGGTTAAGGTGCTGTGCTACAAATCGGAAGGTCGCTGGTTCGATCCCAGCTGGTGTCATTGACATAAAATCCTTCCGATCGCACTATGGCACTGGGATCTACTGAGCCTCTAACAGAAATGAGTGCCAGCAGCATTTCCTGGGGGTAAAGGAGGCCGGTGCGTAAGGCTGACAACCTTACCACCATCCTGTGTCGTTGTTATGAAATCTGGGAAACTTAACTTCCTGGAACCCTCTGGGCCACCCCAGGTCTGTAACGGGACTGCTTTACCTTTACATAGCCTAACTGAACGCTTTGTTATACAATTCATGAACACATTTATGTTACTTACAGAAAGATGACAGCAAAGTAAGCTTGTGACATCTGTGGTACGTAAATAGGTGATTGTGAAGATTTTCTTCTTTTCTTACTTAGCTTTCTGTAGGTTGTTAGGTTCGTGAATTTTGAGAAAATATATTTGCCCGAAATATTGGTAAGTATTTAAATATAGGTACATTAATGAATAAAATATTCCTTTGAGGAGAGCGCCTCTTACAAATCACCCTTAATTACCTTCTTAAGAAATTGCACGTATTTATGAAACCAAGAATTTCGTTACAGTGTTCAAAAGACCCAAAGACTTTCCCCTGTCCTGAGGCAGATAATTCGAGTCTTAACTCATTCCTAATAACGAATACAGTGTAATTTAATTAAAACAAATTTTAATGTTTTGCTGACCTCTCTCAACCTCTCAACCTCTGCACCGGACGGCCACCTACAGGTGTGATGACACCAGATGCTGTGTAATACAATTTTGACCTCCTGATTATAAGCACATAGTGCTCGGAACATGTAGAGGCATACAATAAACTTATTATAAAAGAAGATTTTGTGGATTAAGTTGGTTAATTACTAAGATTAATTAAAACGGTTGAATCAGTCAGTAAATCAGTTCCGGGATACTCACGTATTAAGCACCGGCTCCAGCTTCGCATAAAGTTCTCTTCGATTTCTGCGGTGAATCTCTTCTTCTTTCTTTTTAAAGAAGTTGAACTCAAAAGTTTTTTCACTTGGCAGTTCCCAATTTGTACCAATCGTATAACCAAATATTAAGTCTGGGCGATAAATTCCTGCAAGTTGTAGGCAGAAACCGAGCTGTTGAGAAAATAGGCCAAAATAAAATTTCAACGTTCTTAAATACGAGGCTTATTCAGAAAGTAAATACCGTTTCGCTGTAAAAAAGAATCGAGTAGGGTTTCGTATAAATTTTTATTGTTATTAGATTCTACATTCTTCAAACTATTTTTCCACATATTCTCCGCCATTATTGAGGCACTTATCGTAGCGGGGCACGAGGTTTTGTTTACCCTCTTCATACAATGCGGCCGCCTGCGATGTTAGCCACTTCTGCACTGCATCTTTCAGGTCATGGTCGTCGTCAAATCACTTTCCACCCAGGAACTTCTTTAGGTGTAGGAAGAGGTGATAATCACTTGGCGCCAAATCAGGGCTCTACGAGGGGGGGGGGATCCATTTGTTCCCACTTAAATGAGGTGATGAGTTCTTGAGTCTGAGCAGCAGAGTGCCGCCAAGCGTTATCGTGAAGCAAAAGAATGGTAGCACTCAGCATTTCCTAACCATGCCATCACTCATCGCATTGTCACCATACACTTGATAGATCTGGTGATGAATCTCACTTGGTAGCACATTCCTAGCGTTCAGAAAACGAATTACAAACCGTATTTCACAGTCGGCGGCCCCTTCAATTGTCTTAAAAAGGTTTAACGCACAGGAACAAACATAAACATAATACGAATTTCACGAAATGGCGTCTGTGGCTTCTCAATTGATAGAGGAAGTCACTGCACATTCGCAAAGTGACATTCTTGAGGATGCGCGAGAGATATGCGCAGACGGTATTTACTTTCCGAATAACCTACGTATCACGTCATAATCTCTTGGCATTACTGAAGAATACAAAGCAGCTAGATGCCACTTATTAATTTATTGTTCTTCTTATAGGCTCAATAAGTATGGGGCACTACTGTGCCCATCATCAGGAGCTCACGACTATGATGTTGATTATCACATTGGTCGTTTCGTTCTTAGTTTGCTGTATGTTGGAGGTTAGGTGCGGCTAAGCTGGAGCATTGTCCGGTTTTGCAGGCTCTACCCTGCAGCCCAGACACTACTCCAGCCTAACCGCACCTAACCTCCAACCTACAGCAAACCAAGAACGAAACGACCAATGTGGTAATCAACATTATAGTCGCGAGCTCCTGATGATGGACATAGTATTGCCCGAAACATGTTGAGCCTATAAGAAGTACAATAAATTAATAAGTGGCATCTAGTTGGTTTTTATTCTCCTGTTATCATAATGATGCACGGTCCAACAAACATCAAATTCTCTTGGCATTACTTTACATTTACCTGAAAGTTAGTTTAGGGAAACCTTTCAAGTAAGATTTTATTTTCTGTGTAAATATAAATACAGGCATCTACACACGAGCTCCACTTCTGATGAACATTCCTCATCTGAAATTTCAGAAGTATGAACCACAGTGTATCTATACGCAGCTGTCCCTTCGGACCGACAGCCATAGTACTAACCACGGCATAAGAGATTAAATGTCGGGCGGTTCTTAGGTGTTTTCACAAACCTTCCCAGCATTTCTGTTAAGCTAAATGTGCAAACACTCTTATTAGTCCTTTCAAGAGAATAGATAACTAACACGGAAACCAAAGGGAAGTAGCAACTACTGAAAACATTTTATTATCCAACAGATGCACAAATATATAATTCGTAGATACAATTAGAATTATCATAAAATATTTAAAATATTTAAAATTACACTAACATGTTTCGGATCACAAGGGATCAATTATCAGTGAGCTCTATAAAGTACTTGGCTAAAATTACAGTAATTGTTCAATCATGCCCGTTCATATTGACGTAGTCGGTGTTATAGCAGCATATTTACCCGTGGTGAGTGTGTGTACTGCACAGTCTAGAGAGGCACTCTAGTGCCTCTCTAGACTGTGCAGTACACACACGCACCACGGGTAAATATGCTGCCATAACACCGACTACGTCTTTATCAATGGACGAGATAAAACCATTACTGTTATTTTAGCCAGGCACTATATAGAGCTCCCTGATGATTGATCCCTTATGATCCGAAACATATTCCAGCAATTTTTAAGTACTTTAAATGTTTCATAATAATTGTAATTTATCTACGAATTATATATTTGTGGATCTGTTGGATAATAATGTGTTTTAATCATCATTGATGCACGGTACAAGCATGAAAATTGACACCTTTTCTACAATATAAATAAACCATGACATCTGTATCTGCAGTGAATTATATAATTTTAAAGCTATTCCCCATTGTATATCTCAAGTCATTGTACACTACAGAAGTAACGCATATCCTTTTTTTTTATTGTATGCACTTACCTGAAGAATGCTTCCGTCAGGAAAGTTGAGGTAACGCTTCTTCCGTGACAAGACTCTCTGATCTAATAGATATGAGTCATCTGGATCTTGCACTAGAGCGATGGAAAATGGGAATTCTATGACGAAGATGAGACAGTTCAAAACTGCGGACCGCATGGCTTTCTGCTCGACGAATGCGATGGGATGACAGCAGACGGAAGTACATGAACTGTGGGATTTGTGAAACAGTTTGTGATATGTTTTGAAAAACATTGCAACGAAGGTTTAATTAAGAACGGAAATTAAATGCTTATGAAATATTACAGCACCGTTAAATACAATCAGCAGCACAATATACCTGATTATCCTGCTGACTGAAGCAAAAAGTGTTATTGTAGATAACCTCGTGAAGATCCTTAGGCAAATTATGTATTCGGTTGTGTCACATTACAGCCTAGCGACTTGATTGAGAAAGAGAGTTCGGTCGAGCTACTTCTGCTACTTTGTAAACCGATACTTCCTCAACTGAACTATCATCTGATAATTATGAAGTAATTTCCTCTATCTATTAAGTCTCCACGGTTCCTGTACGGATATGAACTGCTAAGTACCAATAGAACAAATCTTTGGAGTTAAAAACATGTTTTGCTCAAACGAAGGGACGACAAATATATGCCGTTACTATGTGGCAGTATGTAAATAGATAAACATGTTTGCGGAGAACGAAACGTAAATGCAGTGAGATTATTCATTTGTTTGTAATGGCAGTTAACGTACTGGATGGATGTAGAATTATTTACACAGACGTTCGACAAAATAAACTGTATCTTCAGCTGTGTTACTTCCTGTATTCATGAAGGCAGATTGCTTTGCCTTATAATATACATCACAGGAAACCATTTTTAACCACGTAGACTCTGTTCTTTATCAGCCAAGATATTTTCACAGAAGAAATTGTCCCTTCTACAAGCATGAAATTAACGGGTATGTGAAGGTTTAACGCGAAGAATGTCACAAGCGGAACGTATAAATTTAGATTAATTACGGCATAGAACCTGAATTATATCAGACAAGTCTTTTCTCTTGAAGAAATTGAATTCCGCCATATTATTATTATTATCATCATCATCATCATCATCATCATCTCCTTTATGCAGGGTATTTATACTTACATTCCTGAGACAAACTATGTTCCTAGGGAATACAGTGTTGCAGCTTTTCTGTTGTTACTCTTCATGGTGCTTATTATTAGTTTCAGTGTTGAATCTATTGTACTTTTACATTAGTACTTTCCGAAGTATGTGTGCAGTGCCCAATATGGCTGCTTTCTGGAGTTCCTTGACTTCATGTTTTCCTGGTATGTTGCTCACGTATTTTCTGAATGACTTTGAAATAGTCCCAGTCGCCCCTATTATTACTGGTATCACCTTTGTTTTTACATTCCACACGTGCTGTATTTCTATTGTAAGGTCTTTATATTTTAGAATCTTCTCGGCTTCTTTTATTATTATTATTATTATTATTATTATCTTCGTCATCGTCATAATCATAACCATCATCTTTTCACGATCCTATAATTGTAAAATTTGACTAATTTAATTACACAAATGACTAATTTTATTGCGCAGTTCTTGGTCAAAGATGAGAGGCGCTCCACCAGTCAAGAAATTTCACACCCAAATCTGAATACGTTATTACATTTCGAATTGCTTCTGAAATGGAACCTGCAACGGAAGGGTAACGAACTCACCATTGTGTGCTCAATTTGAGTAATAAATAAAAAAAAATCTATAAAAACTTGACTTTAATGCTCACATGAAGTGAAATGAGAGTAAGAAAGTTACTGAATTAGGCTACATTTCTAAGTTTGAAAGAGATACAATGGCTACTTTTCACACACTTTGATACAGTGAATACGTCATTAGTCGTCAAGACAGGAACTGGTTCTATGCTAAATTGTCAAGGATTTTAAAGCTGTAGTAATTTATAACGCGCTGAATAAATTGATTTGCTATGCATGGAATAGCATTTTGATGTGCACTACTTGATTTTACCAGCTTTTTTTAATCATATCACACATCAGAGTGAACACAGATTTTAAAACTTATACGTAAGTAGCCTAATTCTCTAACAGACATGTGCGATGTGAAACGTAACCCTGCCCAGTTTGAATTTTAATAGTAGGCATTTTGTGCGGAATTTTCAGTCAGGGCATTAATGCCTTAATAGTACCTCATATTCGGTATTTTCTTGAAAATACATTTTTAAGCCGAAACATGTAGCATTCATTATATATATATATATTTATTTATTTATTTACATGTGGTACTAATAAAACTTTTTTTTGATACAAAATCCTTCCGATCGCACTATGACCCTGGGGTCGACTCAGCCTCTAAAAGAAATGAGTACCAGGAGCATTTCCTGGGGGTAAAGGCGGCCGGTGCGTAAGGCTGACAATCTTACCACCATCCTATGCCGTTGTCATGAAATCTGAGAACCTAACTTCCTGGGACCCTCTGGGCCACTTAAGGCCTGTAACGGGACTGCTTTACCTTGCTTACTAATAAAACTGGCTGTTTGAAAGCGCATCGAACTGCACTTACTTGGTATTAAGAACAGGGCGTAATGCAACAAATGAAAGTGTTGCCGCTTGCGTTTGGTTCCGTTTGTTTGGAAACCTACTGGCCCCGTCTTCAGGGAATGAGATGAAAGAACCAGGTGCATTCACAACTTTTATTATTCTCCCAGATCAAAGGGTGGCATAATAAAAAAGATCACATTGTGAAGTTCTAAACTTAAAGATTAAAACCTGTTTTCAGTGTTATCTTGATCACTAAATTCAGTTCATTCCATTTGTTAACGTGCTTTCCGCGCGAGGTTTCTTACATTTGGAAACATTTTAAAATGGATTACCACATACACTCACATCACCGTTGTTTCCTGGTTATGGTATAATTTCGTATTATGTAGGCACAGTCATATCCGCTATTTATTTTATCTTACACAATTACACCAATATAGTTATTGGCCGATCGGAAGTGTTCTAAGATATTACTCTTGGTATCAGTTTGTCTACATTCTTTGAAATTGGTTTGAAACCTGCTGACGTAGGAATAGCTGCATCGTTCTCCTATGGTGGCCATGAAATAGTTTTATTTGTGTTTTATTGCATAAGAAAGTTTTGTTTGTCGGTTATAAGAGATATTGCATCAGGAGACGTCAGGATCCTTGAAGCAAGAAGGGAAGAACTCCGAACAAGCTCTCTTTGTTCTGTGGGCACGGTCGTATTTGGCGAAGTCAGTACTCTCCCATTCGTCCGCATTTCTTTGGGGCAATCTGAAGGAGAACAAATCTATTAAAGAGTATTGATTTTGTCTTTCATGATTTTGCAAGTATTGTAGGTTGATTAGCTTATAGATATCCAAATTTTATGAGCCACACATTTGTCATGCATTCTCGACGCAGGTTTTTCTTGATTTTCCTGTGCCTAAAAGCAAATCGTATCTCTTCGGGGTAATCTGAAGGAGAACAAATCTATTAAAGAGTACTGATTTTGTCTTTCATGATTTTGCAAGTATTTTAGTTTGATTAGCTTATGGATATCCAAATTTATGAGCCAAATATTTCTCATGCATTCTCGACACAGGTTTTTCTTGGTTTCCCTGTGCCTAAAAGCAAATGCTGAGATGGTTCCCAAGATTCCAAGTTGCCACTTCATGTTTCTCATGTAGCCCTACTAACTTAAATTTAGTAGTTACCAATTTCATGTTTTGTATACATGAAAATAACCACTTCCACCGGGTGACAACCCAATTACAGTAAATAAATATTATTATTATTATTATTATTATAATTTCCAGTTTGATGAGCCTATACCAGAGACAAGCAGTAAAGAGAGTCTTGTAATACTAATTTGTACGTCAGTACAAATGTTTTTATTACACAAGGTAATATGTACGTTACAAGTTTCGATTAATAAATAGTCATCTTCAAGCCCATTCTTTACAGGTTAAGTCTCAAGTAAAGAATAGGCCTGAAGATGACCATTTATGAGTCGAAACATGTAGTCTACATATTACCTTGTGTAATAAAAACAGTTGTGCTGACGTACAAATTGGTATTACAATACGTCAATTTATCAACCAACGAATGCACATATAATTTCACATAAAACACGTTTAAAACACTTTAAAACACTCCAACATGTTTCGATCTTGTCAGATCATCACCAGGCTACTTGTTCCTTGCTAAAGTTATATTACAGTATTCACAATTCAGTTCGCATTTGCAAACGAGGTGTTGTGGCAGCATATCATGTTGTGTGGGAATGTGTTGTGGAACAGTGGTTAGGTGTGCGTTGTACGACGCACACCTAGCCACTGTTCCACAACACAACATGATATGCTGCCACAACACCTCGTTTACAAATACGAACTGAATTGTGAATACTGTAATATAACTTTAGCAAGGAACAAGTAGCCTGATGATGATCTGACAAGATCGAAACATGTTGGAGTGTTTTAAAGTGTTTTAAAAGTATTTTATGTGACATTATATGTGCATTCGTTGGTTGAAAAATTGAAGTGATTCTACGAAAATGCACGGTGATACAATAAGATATATTACAATGCGTATTCAAGCACTTCATGATGTGTTCATTTAAAAAAAAGACAGTCTGTTCCAGTACATTCGCTAATAAGCGTATATAAAACTTACGTGAATATGGCATGGATGATCTCTTCTAAGAATGATCCTTTGGCGCCCCGTGGACGCTGACCTGACTCGCACAGTGCCAGCAGAAGACACGATTCTCCATCCAGATCCATCCTATCGTTTTACAACACAGATATTCAGCAACCAATTTTTTTTGCATAAAAGTAACTTGAAATTGATAATATTACGTTTCGTATTTTGTCATTATAATTTTAATATCGACCATTTAAGTATCATCCTTCTTATTCTATTGATAACAGAATTTTTCAAGAGTTCCGAATTTTCCTATTAATCTGGCAATCTGCAGTACATCGTTCGTGTACAAACCCTGGGAAATATAGTGAGAGTGTTCTGGAATGAAATCTGTTTATTTTTACGTAATTCAGCCTTTAAGTATTAAAGAACCACAGTATTTTCCTGTAATGGTTGCTAGTTTTCTTATAGCTAGTCCCACAAATGTGGCTTCATATAGATGCTCTATAATATCTACACTCTTCTTTTAAATCTGAATGCCCTGTTAGAAGAAGACTATAAGCTTATTCAGAAACAAATAATAAAGAAGTGATAACTGAAGAATAAAAAAACAACTAGATGCCACTTATTATTTTATTGTACTTCTTATACGCTCAACATTTTTCGGGCACGACTCGTGCTTTAGCCTGCAGCCCGGACACTACTCCAGCCTAACCGTACTTAACCTCCAACCTACAGCAAACCAAGAACGAAACGACCAATGGGGTAATCAACATTACAGTCGCGAGCTCCTGATGATGGACATAATAGTGCCCGAAACATGCTGAGCCTATAAGAAGTACAATAAAATAATAAGTAGCATGTAGTTGGTTTTTTATTCTTCAGTTATCACAATGATGCACGGTCCAACAAACATCAGATTAATAAAGAAGTGATTGGGAATGACTGCCTTCCGTACTATGAACCAATTTTCAGTCACATTGTAGTGAAAATAATTTTATGAACCAGTTAGTCATGAAATGAACCCAAGACTGATACAATTCCTGCAAAGTTCCCTTTATTTAACAGTTTGTCCCAGTTTGCTTCTATAATCATTATTATGGAGTGCCTTAGGTGAGTTGATCTACAATCAGTTGTAATTATGATCGCCTCTTTAAATTCTTGGATTCATTTCGCACGACTGCGGTAGCCTAACATGTCTCTAATTGTTCCAAATTGCTCCTCAGATAGGGAAGACTCTAGCACTGAGATCTTCACACACCGACCTTGCCAGAAAGAGCTGTAATATTCAAAACACTTTTTGAACACTCCAATTAAGTTACGTAAAGTAAACTTACTTTCTGACCGAAAATACTTTAGACCAGCGTTTCTCAACCGCCGGGCCGTAGCTCGGTACCGGGCCCTGGCTTCAATTATACCGAGCCACGAGAGATTCTCCTGGAATTGATAACTAATTTAAATGTAATTTTATATTTGTCAACATGCCACACCTACACATAGGTGTACTGATACTCTCTATGATTATGCCATAATTAATTATTAATACTTATGTTAGTTTAATGCCTGAACTTAAAAAATTTGGAAAAGTACTGACGAGTAAATCTGTTGGGACCGGGCCCTCGTCTTATGAAAAAAAATTTACAGGGCCGCGGCCTCACGAAAGTTGAGAAACACTGGTGTAGGCCATGGGCCTATTTGGCTAAACCTCGTCGTAAAATTCTCGAGAACTTCGATTAGTATTATCAGTTTCACCCAGATGTATAATGTTTTTCGCTGCGGAATATTTTATTTGTTTTATGATCAGTGCTGTTACATTTAACTTATAGGAATATATTTCGCTGTGTTTTCAGAAAATAAATGACTTTAAATAAAAGTACAGAGTTACTCATAAGTCCGCGAAAAATGTTAGAAAACTGGCTGATGCCACAGTTGAATGAAGACAGTAATGATTACATCTTCCAACAAGACGGTTCTCCGGCTCAGTACAAAGACGTGTGAGGGTATCTCAATCGAAACTTGCCACAAAGGTGGATAGGACGCACAGGGTCCCCAGATTTAACCCCGTGCGACTTTTTCTTCTGGGGGTTTGTGAAGGACACTGTTTTTTTGTCTCCGCTCCCAGCTAATCTCCAGATTTTCTCAACCGTATCACCGCTGCTGTGGCTCTGGTCGACCGCGATATGCTGACACGCGTGTGGAACGAGATGGACTATCGCATAGATGTCTGCCGTATTACCAAAGGTGGACACATTGAGCATCTGTGAAATATGTAAAA
>Ga0123355_10017711_pt1 | contig 11267 bp, 4 predicted proteins | sample TergutEmb28metaG_3_FD_89872 | JGI IMG/M metagenome (GOLD analysis project Ga0123355, IMG submission 89872) | Embiratermes neotenicus P1 segment gut microbial communities from Petit-Saut dam, French Guiana - Emb289 P1 | ecosystem: Host-associated > Arthropoda: Insects > Digestive system > Gut ...
ATACTCCCTGAGGATGGTCTATGTTGACCGAAACATGTTGGAGATTTTAACAGTAATATAATATCTTTTAGTGTATTTTAATAATAAAACATTGTGCAATAAGCTGGATGTTCAAAATAATATTTGATATTGCACGGTATAATAATGAAATAAGTAATATATATTTAATAAAATCGATACAGAAGGTTAACCTTTTGACGCCTAATGACTACTATAGTGGTCGTACCGCACCGCTAACCTCTAAATGTTGCATTTTATATATTTATTCAACAAATATAGGTACTGAATATTTTCAACATGGTATATACTCTCCGTTTTTTTCTTTTCAAAATGCAGTTTGTTTCATAATTCTAATGTATTTGGTTCCTGTTTTATTCACATTTTATATACAGGGTGTGCTAAAATTTAAAAAAATAATTCTGGCGCCAAAAGGTTAAAGTTTAAAATTGTCCCAGTCAATGCCATGAAATCACTAGAGGGGTGTGAGTGGTCAACTTAATGCCCAGACTACTTGATCCCGGAAAAACAGTAGTTATTGAATAACAGGCTGGGTGGGCCCTGAACCAGTGGGACTTTTGGAGATGATAATCTCTTGCCCCCACCAGGACTTGAACCCCAGGCTGTCCAGCCTGCAGCAAATTGCTATACCATCTATGCTACCCAATCGCGATTTTAAATAAGTGAAAGATGTGGTTGTCAATAAAATATAACTTTTACTATACGTAAACATAAAGCTAGTTGTCCCTGTGCTTAATTAAGCACCATGCCACAAAGACATATGGGGAAGTGGAGGTAAATCTCCATGCACTTGTAACAAAATAACCAGAAAAAGGTTTGTGTACAGCTTCTCAGTCCTGTAACTGGGCAGATAGCTCCAAGTATTCTCTGGAGAGATGCCCGGGTATATCCCAGAGCTAGTAAGGTACAGTGGTGACACAAAAAACCGCCTGCTCATGCTGAGAATTGATCCCCCATCATCTAGACTGTACTTGATCAGTACACTGACTGTATCAGTTGTATGTACATGAAGTAATGTTTCACCTGCCTCTTCTTACACCAGTCACATTTCTCATTTCTTAAAATGATTTGTATTAAAAAAAAAGTAATATTTAAACTGCATAAAAAGCTTTGAATAACTGTCAGAACATGAGAAATGTATTTGAATGAAGTCATCCTGTTGTGTATCTATATAATCACTTTATTACTATATATTACCATCAACACAACTAAAATATAATATAATGCTAATGCAACATGTTTCGACTTACAACAGTCATCTTCAGGCTGAGCTAAGATCCGTTAATGCTTTACAGGGTGGTTGTGCACATTTGGGATCCCATATGGCTTACAGTTTTTTTTTCTGTGGTTTTTCTCCATACATAAAGTAATTTATATCTACTGTGCTATTATATGTAGGGTTAAGTACGTGGCCTGTGCAAAACTACTTGTGGGCCATTGCTCTTCTGCTTTGTAGCTCTCTGTTGGAGTGGGATGTGTGGTGGGGTTTTTTTTTAATTCTGTCCACTTGCACTTCTGTTTCTGCTCTCTGTTTATGGGGCGATTTCGCCTCGTTTATTATTCTGCAATTGTGAGATCGGATATTTTTACACATTCTGCCGTGACAGTCTGAGTACTGCGGCAAACACCTCAAAAAACTGTAAGTAACACAACTCTACAAACTTACGCAAGCCGGAGTACTCAGACTGTCATGGCAGAATGTGTACAAATATCCGATTTCACAATTGCAGAATAATAAACGAAGTGAAATCGCCCCATAAACAGAGAGCAGAAACAGACAAGTGCAAGTGGACAGAACAAAAAAACCCCCCACCACACACCCCACTCCAACAGAGAGCTACAAAGCAGAAGAGCAACGGCTCACAAGTAGTTTTGCACACACCACGTACTTAACCCTACATATAATAGCACAGTAGATATAAGTTACTTTATGTATGGAGAAAAACCACAGAAAAAACACTGTAAGCCATATCGGATCCCAAATGTGCACAACCACCCTGTAAAGCATTAACGGTACTTAGCTTAGCCTGAAGATGACTGTTGTAAGTCGAAACATGTTGCATTAGCATTATATTCTATTGTAGTTGTGTTGACGGTAATATATAGTAATAAAGTGATTATGAGAAATGTAACTCATTAAGCATAGGTTTATGCTGAAGTTTAATGACAATGGTGTTATCACCATTCCAGTCCAAATTCTAGCAACTCCTAACCCTAGCCATAGCCGTAGTCATAGTTGCAGTGATCACAGGCATAGTCATAGTCAGTGCTGTCATCATTGGCCTCCTCACTGTGTTACTTACACTGGACTCTAAGCCATTGTCGAATCACAAAAATTCTCATGAACAACAACACACAGGACAATGGCCCTGTGATAACCTTTTCTAAATGACGACTGAAACAGGGTTAGTTCCTGATATATTTAGTTCTTAGAAAGATGAATAAAAGATATTGAATAGAATCCAACAAATGGTCGTATTATATGGTTTTTACTGCATGCATTTTCAATTTCTACAAAGCTTTCTCTTAATTTAATTAAACTCTATAGATATTGTACATTCAGTTCACATATACCTTTTTTGAAGTGTTTTAGATTTATATTACCTATGGCAGCTTACCATATCTGGTGACAGACTAGGATGTACAGTGGAACAAAATATGTCCCACCACAGCTGTAGCAAGTATTGCAAGTGCTCAGAACCCTGTGGTGGTCTCACCAACCGAGTTACAGGATCAAAATTCTGAAGCCATGGTTTGTTCGGCCCAATAAAGTGTGCAATTTTTGCACCTTCTCCAAACCTGTGGGTACATACACAAGTAATGTATTAATGCTTTTCCTTTCATTACTCAGACCAGGAGTACAAATGATGAGTCTTTTGGTGCAGTTGCTTAAATCAGTGTAACATTTGCAGACATCATTTACAGCTCAATGCCTGACCCAGTGTGACTATCCAAAAATCACATAAATATACATGGGTGTCCAAAATTCTACGGCAAAGGGCCACACACCTGTTAATGTGGGCTCGTTCATGGACCACACGTGGAAAAATAACACTAAGTGGTGTAACTAACCACCTTCATTATGTGTAATTATTATTGTATATATACAATTTCCAAATATGAATGAGGGCCATGGGTTGGAGACCAATCATATATATGGATAATTGTTTGGAAACATACACATATGAAATAGTTCTGAGAGTCTGTCACAAGTTGAAACAAATGCACCCCAAACACATTCCTTTGTTAGATTCATCCTAACATTCGAAAAATTGTTACCATCTTCTGTGACACGAAACTGTGTAGTTAAACAGACTGCTCAAAATACTGGTAACTATCTACCACACTCCACAGACACGTGGGGAATCCCAAGTTCCATGTTCAAAAAATCACTTTAAAGTTGGACTGAGGTCACGGTCTTTAATTTTAAAAAAATACACTAGCCAGAGAGATATGTAAAGTGCTCTATGAGGGATAAAATGCAGGGAAAAAAGGCATATATTTTAGTAATTCTCTTTCTGTTAAAATTAAAGTGAAATTCCATTGTTAAATTGTTTATGCTCAATGTCACATTGCTACACAGCTTCAAATATATGCCAGGTCATATTTTGTTATATAATTCATACAATGGAAGAATATGTAAATGAAAGGCTTCCTATAGGACAGTGTCTTGGTTAGAACAGCTGCCATTTCATATTCAACAATTCTATGCAAATTCTGACAGAAAGGGCAAAATTAAACAAAACTTCCCGCGAGCTTAATTAAGCATCATGCTTTGAAGTTCCTTGTCACTAGACAGAGGTAAATGGTCAGCTTCATACCCCAGCCACTATATGCTGGCAGCAAGAGCCCTGATACCAATAGGGCATGATGCTCTTTGGGCCCCAAAGCCTGTAAAAATGTTGTGGAGCCTAGAATAATCTGTATCCCGTATCTAGATTCAAAGCACAATTCCCCAGTCATCCAGCCACAGTCTATCCACTATAGTGACTGAGCTATCCGAGTGTGGATGGTGTTAGGACCGGATGCAGTGAAGAGCCCTTAGAAACAGAGTAATGAACATGAGATGTGAGATGCTCCTGGCATTGTCTATCAAGAATATTGTTTTCTACACAAAAAAAATTGAAAGCAGAAGGTTTCTCTGAAACATTGTCAAATTTCTTCCAAACTACAAGGCATTACAACTCAGAATACAACCTTCATCATAGTAATGAACATCTGGGTTTGCAAGAGGCTGGGAATTTCCTGATCATATGACTTCATGGCATTAGACATTCATACAAATTAATCTGTAAACTACAGGCAACACATATTTCTACATCATGTGTACAAAGTGCCACGATGCAATGATAAAATAACAATGTAAATCAATGCTTGATTCCTCAGTATAGCAGCTAGCGTATGGTAGGGTCATGGCCAGCCACACTTATATATCATACTAGCCATGAATGGGTTAATATTTAAACTAGCTACAAACAACAGTCAAGGTTACAGGCTGCAAACTCATTCACTCATCTCATGTAAATAAACGCTTGTGTAGCCAGTGGCAACAAGAGCTGTATAGTGACCAGTCTATAGGCTGAATGACTGGAGGACAAATGTTCAATTCCTGATGGGAGGATAGCTTTTTGTTGTTGCAACTCTCTGCAGCCTGACCATGGTCCACTGAGCTTTATATCCACTGAATATAAGGCACGGACACATCAAAGTAGGGTCCGCTGAGCTGCATCCCCCCTCCCCCCTCCAATCTACCAACCAAAATCAAAATTTAATATGCACAGATTTTGTAAGCACGTTTATATTAAACATTTTATATGATTTACTATTCAGCAAAAATCAGCCACAGCAATCAGCTAATGAGTAGTGCATTACAATTTTGAAAAATAAAACAGAAAGCTTAGTACCTCCACAAGGAGGCCAAGGTTCTGTTTGGGCTGTAGTGGCAAACCTGCAAATACCATCAACACTTCATTTGGTCACACTAATACAGCCTGCTTCTTCTGGCATGTATTTGTATTATTTATACTTTCCATTTTTACATTGAGGACTGTGGTGTTATCTGGTAGCAAACATCCAAACTTTGCATACACTACGCAAACAAATTATTAACACAGGCATTGCATGCACTGATAACAGTCTCTAATCAAACACATACAACAGATTGATGGTAACACAGGTTGAGTTGAAGGAGTAGCAGATGTCTACATATAGGGCTTCGAACAGCAGATTTCAAAGGATGGTGACAGTCCAGATTGCTCAGTCAGTAAAGTGATCAGGACAAAAGCTTGATGACAACGGTATATGGTTCAAGTCCCAAAAGGGGAGGAGATTTTTACCTTTTCCAGAGCACCCTGACCACCTCTAGACCTGATATCGCAATGGGCATAGTAAATATTAAATCTAAAGATGTTTTATATTTCAGTACTTATAACACCCTAATGTTTTATATGCACATGGACACAATGATGTCAGATCAATAGTAATTTTACTTCCACATTACACGATTTCCTGGCAATTGCTGGACTAGTTTAAAACATGCAGAAAATATTTAGATTAAAATGTAATCTTGTCTATGTTCAGTACAGTGGCATACCGAGAGGGGGGAGTTCAAACCCCCACCCGAAATTCTAAAGGCCCTCCAAAATCGTGCCAAACTCAACCCGATTGTGAAAACTGTTAAAAACTGCTGAATTTAGGACGCCAACTGACCAAGATGTTTGGAAAGAAGGCAGTAAAATTCTGAAACTACCTAGGTTCTCACTGGTTTTACATTAGCAATAACAAATAAATTGGTTGTTATCATAAATAGTCTTAAAGTACCAAAAGTTAAGAATATTTTACTATATGAAATGAAATTTCTTGTACCAAATTACAGCTGCCTCTAGAATCCCTGACTAGGGGGGTTCCACTCTCACCCCCCCGATCCCCTTCCTCTCTGTCCTCAACTGAATTTGTTGAACCCCCCCCCCAAAAAAAATAATTCTTGGGTACGCCATTGGTTCAGCATACTCTTCATGAAAGTAAATATGTCAAAATCAGACATGCCATAAAATAGAATCTGTAATGTCCATAATCAAATTAAAACTTTAAGTTATTACATTAACTACTAAAGTAATTATTGCCTCCTCTTTATATATTTAAAGTCAAGGCAGCTATGTCATGAAATCCACTACCAGAGCATTGCTTGAGACAAAGTGCAACAGTTCATTTATTCTTCTACGTTTACAGGAAGCTTCAAATACCTACGCTTTATATGCTGGAAGGTATGAATATGTGGCTGTAGAAACCATATTGTAAAGAAATGGTAAGTGTCGACTGATATCCTTTGTTGCCCAGTCACAGAAAAACAGATTCAGTAGGCCTTGATCACCACCTGCAGAAATATTACATTTACCAATTTGTGCACAAAAGGTCTAACTACTGTATACAAGAAATTGGCAAACATATAAATTCAAGAAGAGTGTGAGTGTGTGTGTGATACAAAAACTATTGTTTTCACGTATTTTAACATGTAAGGAAATCTGTCATATCAGGAAATGACTACTTCCTTCCACATTCCCACAAATTCAATAGCTGTTTATCATTCTATCATATTATGCATTTTAATCTTACATATTGAAACCAGCATTAAATAAACCTTGAATAAACTAATAAACTTACCATCAAAGCTTCCTTTGGAAACAGCAAATTTAATAAGGTTATTGAATGTGTCTAATGATGGTCGATAAACAAATACACCTGAGTTAAAGCAGTCTGGCCACCCTGGATCAGGAGCAGCTGACAATTCCTCTCGTTCAAACAGTTCATCAGAGTTCTTTAGCACCTACAAAGAAGCACAGCCAGAATAATCTTAATTCTTCTACACATACACAGTATAACAGAACAAAAGATGTGTGTTTTAGTCTGACTGCCAGGCTTTTACACTCTGTATCTCTCAATACAGGTTTGCTCAATCTAACAGATTCAGACTACTGGCTTACAATATCATTTTACCTGATGTTGACAATACAAAAGTCAGGTACCAGAACACAGCATACATAAAATGTACTTCACAGAGCAAACGATGTCAAACATAAAAAGCTACTTGTGTACTTAATTGAAAACCATGTCATATTGTACCCATTGAAAGGAAGGCACAGGTTGGACCCAGAGTTGGTCTGGTTGCCCTACAGGATTCTTTCCCCATGCCTGACATCACACCCAGGTACCTCAATTGCCCAGTCTGTTTCCTAGCCACTATCCCAGCTATGATATCAAACAGTATACCTTTACAGTGTTATAGGTTTAAATAGCTGTACACAAACACAGTTCAACAAACTCATTTGTGTCTCTGTCCATGACAAGAGAAATGACAAGGCTAAGGATTGAAAAAGTTTGAATTTATACACTAGCATTCTCTCCCACTCCCATTACTGATTCCTCCACAGTTGTAAAGCAATAATTTTGAACAGTAAATCATATCTTATACTCACATCACAGTAAAACTGCAATTTTACATCCCCAATCTTTATGTTTTCTGTGACTTTATGCACTTTTTGTAATTTTCTGGCCTTATGCCCACAAGAACAATGTTTCCCAGATTTTAAACTTTCCTGGATTCTATACCACATGAGGGATCCCACAGAGATGTTAATTTGTGGGTTTATGGTATAAAACATAAGGGATACTGTACTTTACCTTAGGTGTTACACACATAAGCTAGTGTACAACAGTTACAGTGGAGGAACCGCGATGGCACAGTGGTTAAGGTGCTGTTCTACAAATCTGAAGGTCGCTGGTTCGATCCCAGCTGGTGTCAGTGGATTTTTCATTGACATAAAATCCTTCTGATCGCACTATGACCCTGGGGTCGACTCAGCCTCTAACAGAAATGAGTACCAGGAGTATTTCCTGGAGGTAAAGGCGGCCAGTGCGTAAGGCTGACGACCTACCATCATCCTATGCCGTTGTCACGAAATCTGGGAACCTTAACTTCCTAGAACCCTCTGGGCCCCTCCGGGCCTGTAATGGGACTGCTTTACCTTTATAACAGTTACAGCAGCATGGAAATACACAATTACTGTAGTCAATAAATGTTCAGCCAACAGAACTTCTGTCCAGCTGGTCAACTAGGGCAATATTTGTTCATTTGTTCTCCCCCAAACATTAATGCTCCATAAAATCAACAAATACTGTAAATATATAAGAAATAACATCTTTAAATGCAGTTACATATTTTAAATGCTAGTATGCTGTCATACGTATAAATATGGAAAATTAATAATTCTTATTACAAATCAATGAATAATGATCCACGAAAATGCAGTCATAATAGTGACTAGGCTGTGAGGTGGACAATCCCACTGTATGAATCCTGGTTGTAACAATAGAATTTCACTTTTGGAAAGAGTACAGAATGGTTCTAGAGCCTATCCAACCTTCTGTTCAATGGGTACCAGGATTCTTTCGCAGGGGTACAGTACCCAGGAGATGAAGTTGACCCCCACCACAAAATTGTGCCCAAATTAAAAATAAGTAGAGCTATAATTCTACTCCCCCTGTATGCCTCCACAGTGAAGACAGAGACAACTTTACCATCAGGGAAAATACAATGTAGGAATACCATGTAATGGCAAGAAGATGACACAACATAATGCAGTAATATCAAATATTTTACTGCTGTGTTTCATAGTTATTTTAATTTTTAATACTTATTCCCATGACAAAGACAGTCAGAATGTTCCAAAGGTTCCTTACACATAGGGTTATCTGTGTGGAAACAGAGAAAGTCCTCTCAGATAATATGAGGTATTAACCCGCACTCAGTCCATAAATATTGTTTATGTTATAGAACATTAGGTCATGATAAGATTATGGAGCTGTGGTGTTTTCTGTGTAAGTTGTTTTAACATGAAACTACGTACAGCATAACACTGTGATGCCATCAAACCGTAGGACTTTTAGTGAACAATGGATAAATAACAAGTGCATACAACAAAGGCAATCACTCTTTCAATGGTACAACTGTGTTTAAGTCAGATAACTGAACTAGCATGAAAATGAAGAGACAGGGTCAAAATATGGAGAAAATTATGTTTTAATAAAACCATAGATTTGCCAACTGAAAAAGTGACTACAGTTACTGTGTATACCTGTCATCAAAGTACAATGTAATGACACCTCTGAAGAAAAACCACAATTCACAACCTTACACAAACACATTTCAAAGTAAATTAAATCTTCTTCACTGGTACTCCTGTAACGCTTCAGGTACTTCTGGCATTGCTTGCAAAGATTACCACACTGGGGTGATATGATGCCATGTACTCTGGTAGAGGTGTACCAACATTTCAGAGAAACACTATTCCTCCATTACCAGAGTGGATAACTGATCATTCATTCATTCATCATCTACCCTGATGATTGAGGTGGCCATTTCCTCTGAAACAATGGCACAAATCTAAAAGATTACACAGCATCACATCTCAGAGGACAGAAATCTTCACAATGCTGTAGGGTCCTATGTATTGTTTCAACCTTTTGAAGGCAGATGTTCATCTAAAACCTGTACAAAAATTCAGTTCCTACCTCACTGAGAACACAAGTCAGCTCTATCTTAAAGTCAAACAGTTTAATTCTGTTTACAAAAACAACAGCTGTTTATAGTGAGAGCATAGGAAATGAACATACTAAGTAGGCAAAATGCAAAATGACTTCTTTTTAAAAGGCTTTGTATGGTCAATACATGTTCTGTGTTGCTACAAAATACCCATTAAGCATTCAGATCTAAAAGAAGGCCATCCCAGTTTACAGAATCTCATTCATTGTGCAGTGACAATCGTGTGATACCGGAAGTCTTCTTCTGACAAAAAATGGTACATATTTTTCTGTTATCATGACCCTTGTACTCACAATGAAGGAAGTCACTGGTTAAAGACTGAAAGATCAAGGTACATTTACAATAAAAACCATTTCCAAACCAAGAACCTGGAGCTGATAACCACTCTGTCAAAATGACCTAATTGACTACAGACATCCCTCTGCACCCTAAAGACAAAACGTGGTGAAATCATACGTCAAAAAACACAAATTGTTAAATTTCGGACAGGTCTTGGAACATTAGCGAACAGACAGGGGAATAAAATTTTGAGCAGAAAACCTAGAGGGATGAGGTAGGCACAGATGGGAGGATAACATGAAAATGATTCTTAAATACACAAAGTTGTATGGGATGAACTGGTTTTTCTCACTCAGGATAGTGTTCATTAATGGGCTACTAGAGAACATGCAATTAAACCTCCATGTTCCATAGGAGGCAAGCAACTTCTTGAGCAGTTCAGCAAATGTCAGCTTATCAGAAGAACTCTGCTGTGTCCATTGGTCAGTGGTTGGTTAGATAAATCGCATTCATTATCTCCTACAAAATATTTCCTTACTTCAAGATTACCCATGAGACAACTGATATTTCAAACACTGCAGAGCTAATAATTCTGTTGGAGTCTTAGCAAGGTGCAAGTGTGTGAAGAACCTCTCACTCTTGGTTCTTTATTTCGTATCTATACACAGTATTATAGAATAATTTTTAAATAATTCAACAATCCAACTCATTAAAAAATCCAGGCATAAAAAATTGTTAGGCAACAATGTATATTACAATATTTATAATTAATGCTCATATCCATTAACCATTTGAGGTTAATTGTATTAATGTGGTACAATAAACACAGAATTGTTATAATGCAATTTGAAATTAATGTAAAAATTTTAATCAAACATACACACACAATGAAATGTTTACCTTCACGAAAAAGTAAGTGCTTGAGAAGTACTGAACAAATGTGACTGAAGTACAGAGAAGTCAAAATCAGAGGGTGGCAAATGAGCATATTTCAATTTAAATGTGTTCTAAAGAATGAAGTAGACTTGTCAGAAAGTAACACACCTTCATGGATCATCTGTCATTACTTTTCATCCCAGCTTTATTATACACATGAATTAAAATACTTGGTTAACCTTTCAAGCACAGTTGTCAGTAGACATAACTACCGTCTGGATGTTCAGACACACTCCATTATGCTCACACTGAGAGGTCATGACTTTTGTAAAATTCTCATAATAAACATCATTTACTACCTTATGTTTACTGGACCGTGCATCATCTTGATAGTTGAATAAAGAGAGATCAACTTGATGTCACTTGCTTTATTATTTCTTTATTTAATGCTCAACATGTTTCGGATGTTAATACATCCATCCTCAGGAGCTTGCGA
>Ga0123355_10017712_pt1 | contig 11266 bp, 14 predicted proteins | sample TergutEmb28metaG_3_FD_89872 | JGI IMG/M metagenome (GOLD analysis project Ga0123355, IMG submission 89872) | Embiratermes neotenicus P1 segment gut microbial communities from Petit-Saut dam, French Guiana - Emb289 P1 | ecosystem: Host-associated > Arthropoda: Insects > Digestive system > Gut ...
AAAGAACCCTGTTCTCCGGCAAACAGGGTTCTACTTGTGTATAAATGGATTTGTTGTAGCATTTGTTTAAGTTTTTTCGGCGTTCGGAAACTGGTACGCCCGGCGCGAATCGAACGCGCGGCCTACCGCTTAGGAGGCGGTCGCTCTATCCCCTGAGCTACGGGCGCACATCTTTACCGCAACAAAACAGGCCCGACGGTAACCCGCCACAGCCTGTGTGAAGTATATTATTATAGCCTATTTAAAGATAAATGTTAGCCGCCTGAACAAGAAGGGTTATGACAAAGAAAGCGATGGCCACAAACCTGGTGGCACGATACAACATAATGTTTTTTGTTCGCCCGGGATTTTTGCTGAAAAAAGAATCAGGCTCCGCTCCGCCGGTGATCGCCCCGATTCCGCCGCCTCTGGTTCCCTCCTGCAACGAAACAAAAAGGCAGATAAAACCGCTCAAAATTATCATGAGCACGCCGCCCGCAATCTCAATTCCACTCATAAAGAACAGCAATCCTTTCTTACTTCTGCTTTAAGTTCTACTAGTTTACCATACCTTCCGCCCATTTGCAAGTCTATAGACATTAAATTTTAAAAGAGGTACGCTTTCGAAGCAGGGTAAGTATAATCTGCGCATTCCGGAAGCAAGCTAGAGGAAAATTTAAACTCGGAAGGGAGAAAGCGCAGCATGTCCGAAAACAAAGCCAAATCCCCGGGCGGCCCCCGTGAAGTTATGGGCAACAAAACAACGGTAAATCCCGGGGAAGCGCCGGTAAGCCAATATCTGACCAGTACCGTGACAAACTATGTTAAAGAACTCGGAAAGCCTCCCGCAGTGCGGGACGGCGACGTGGCGTCCGCCCGTCATTTTGTGCAGGATAATAAGAAATAGTCCGCACCACTGGCGACTTGTGGAAACACGGGGCCTTAACTTTTGCGGCTCTCTGCTTGCTTATTGCTTAGCCGGATTTTGTGACGCGGAGGCAATTGCTTCTGCAACCATGCTGGCGTAAAGGTTCATCGAAGTTTGTCCGCCCATGTGTACCCTGTCGCCTGCCAAAATGTTTGCCTGCGGGCTTATCAGTGCGTTCCAATCCGCAACGGTTATAAAGTTATATTGGTAGGGCAGGCCCCTCATCCAAGCCGCGGTATTGTTTAGTATCCTGGAATTTTCATTCGAGCGCCCATCGAACGGAGTCACAAAAATCAGCCTGTGCCCGGCAGGCAAGTCGTCGATTATCCGCGTCAGCAGGCTTTCGAAATTGCTTGCACCGTTGGTGCCAAGCGCGATCACGACATATTCGCGCAGTTCGCCTCTGCTTATCAAATCCATCATGATGCCGTGTCCCGCGCTTACCGGGCGCGAAACCACCGCGTCAACATAAGTATTGGGGATAGCGTTTATCATTGCCGCCTGTGCCCCCAGCGGAACGGAATCTCCGATAACGTTAACGCCGCCGGTAATTTCAAGGGTTACGGCTGCGGGGGGAGGGGGCGCGAGCGCGGGAGGCGGGCCGGGCTGCGGCGCGGGAGCGGACACGGTATAATACGAAGGCAAAAGATTTACTTGCAGCGGGGCGCTCATCGAGTATGTAACAGGCGCCGGGTTGATGGCGCTGACGCCGCGCTCAAAGGACGTGATCCCTTGAGCGTCCATAATCACATTGTTTACGGCGAAGTCGGCCTCTATGCTTGTAATTGCGGGCGCCCTGTGAATAACAATCCCGCCCGGCGCCGCCACAGCTATCAAAGCGGCGCAGAGCGCGGCGGCTGCAAGCCCCCTGTTTTTTAATGCCCCGCTATGGTCTTTGGAAACAAATATCCGCTCGACTTTGTAGAACATCAACGCCGAAAACGCAAACGTAAACACAAGAGTGACAAGCGAAGCCGCCGTGTTGTTAAGAATCAGCGCCGAAAATACCACATAAAAAGGCCAGTGGAATAGATACGCGTTATAAGACATATCCGCGACAGATGTTAACACACGCGGCTCCTGCATTGTTTTCGGCGTCATCAAATGAAGCCCGTGCGTTGCGTAAATAAGGGCGACAGTCAAAAGCGATGTGATTAAAAACCCGTAGTGATAGATAAAATCATCGGTAAACTTATACTGCCTCGATTCATAAAGGATAAAAGCTGCCGACAACGCGGCAACGGCGATAAGCGCAGTGGTTATCAGCTTGCGGCGTCTGTATGGCGCGGTGCGCTCTTTGTCATGCACGCCCCAGATCGCCGCCGCGCAGGAACCTATCAAAAACGGGAAAAACCGCGCAAACGTATTAAAGTAAATCGCGTCCAGCGTGTAGCCAGTGTCATGCATTCTGTTCATGAATATGTATGAACTTACGGCAAGCACGCCGGAAATAACAAAGAGCAAAACCCTAAAACAAAAAAGCTGCTTGCTTTTAATTTCCCCGAAAAGTGATTTGGAAAGCACCGCCAGCAGGGCGCAGACAAATCCCCACGACAGGTAGAACTGCGCCTCTATCGCAAGCGACCATGTATGTACATAAACGGAGGGCAAAAGCTGCGCTTCGTAACTGCCGCCGGTCAATATTTGGAACCAGTTTGTTACGAACCCGAGCGCCGCCGCCGTTTGCCGTGCTATTCCCACGGTGAAGTCGGGCGAAATCAAAAGCAGGAACGGCAACGTAAAAGCGACCGATAAATACAACGGGATAACGATGCGCTGTGCGCGCCGCTTGTAAAATCTGGCCAAGCTAAACCCGCCGTTTTTGCGCACTTCTTCAATTGCTAGGGCGGTGACAAGAAAACCCGAAAATGTAAAGAAAATATCGACGCCTAAAAAGCCCCCGGGAAATACATCGTAAAACAAATGGTAGCCAAGCACAAGAAAAAGGCCATATGCGCGCACCATGTTAAACCACTTGATTCTATCCATAGCGTCTTATTTGCACCCCTTTCTCCCATACGCCGCGGATGGTTTCGTATTCAGTTATGACAATACCTTCGCCATCGAACAGGCCGCCTTTAAAGCCGCCCTCATACGTCCAGCCTTCGGAGCTGAAATAAGTTCCCTGCCCGTCGAACAAGCCGTCTTTGAAGCCGCCTTTGTAAATTATCCTGCCCGAAGCGTCCGCAAATGTACCTTCGCCATCGGCAAGCCCGCGCAAAAAGCCGCCTGTGTAGACGGAACCGTCAGCGAAAACGAATCTGCCAACGCCGCTTTGTCCGCGTTCGCTCAGGCTGCCCTCATAGCGCCAGGTATCGGCGGTCAATGTGCCGCCAGACTGACCGCGTTCAAATGTAACGGGCTGGCCGCTGCCGGTAATAAGCGTCCCGCCGCCGATCCTGCCATTTTGAAAAACGCCGTCAAAAGTCCAGTGGCCGGCTGTGGCGTAGAAAACTCCCGCGCCGTCAAAACGCCCCTCGGTGAAATTTCCGCTAAATCTGTCGCCGTCTTGAAAATAAACCGTGCCGTAACTGGAAAAGTGCCCGTCCTCCAAGTTCCCGCTGAAGGTAAATTCGTTGTAGTCCTTATTGTCTACCCGTAAAACGCCGTCGCCGCCGAATACGCCCAACGAGAAACAAGCAAACAGGGCAATCGCCGCAGTAACAACAGCCGCCAAAAATTTATCCAATATAGATCACCGCCTAAATCAGACTATATTTTCATAGCAAAGGTGAACACAGTGTGTCCTGCTATTATATCATAATTCTACATAATTTTGTCATTATTTGCAGAATTTTGCAATATGTAGAATAAACGCAAGGAGGCCCGCATGGAATTTTCTTAAAAATGAAAAACTGCTTGTCGGCTATTGATTAAAGCTGATGAATGTTGTATAATGAATGCAATATTTTAAAATATTAAAGGGAGGCCATTTTTTTGAAAAAGATACTTGCAGCCATTTTAACACTGTCGCTTTGCCTAATTGCCCTAACTGCTTGTGGAAGTCAGGATGCGTTTGATCTCTACAGGAACATGAATAATGCGATGTCCGATTTAAGTTCAGTGCAGGCAAATGTGGACGCCAGAGTCTCAATGGAGATTGATTCTGAACAGATTGATGTGCGCATGCTCATGGAAATAGAGCAAGTCATGCACGACGAAACCAATATCGAACTCGCCATGGTTATGACTACCGATATGGGCGCGTTTGGCTCAATGACCATGAATATGTACTATAGAGACGGCTACTTATATCAGGATATGATGGATATTATGGGCATGAGGATCAGAAGCCCCCTGCCCATGGACGAAATGCTGGAAGACATGGCAATGGGCGGGGCAGCGCTTCTGTTTGAAAGAGGCGATATCAGGGAACTTTCTATCAGGGAAGTTGACGCCAACAGAGAACTTAGCTTTATTTTGGACGGCGATGCGTTAAGTGATGCGTTGTCCGACGTTATGGGCGATATGATGGAGAGCATGGGCATTTCAGGTATGAACATGACCTTTGGTGATGTTGATTATACAGTCCTGATCGGCGCCGACTATCTTCCGATTGAAGAACACCTTGTTTTCACGGTGGAAATAAGCTTTATGGGAGAAACCATAAACGCGTCTTATGATATGAGAATCACTTATGTCGCATTTAACACCCTGACCGAAATCAACTTCCCGGCTGATCTTGACGAGTATGTTGATGGCGTGCTTTAAGGTGAGATAAAAACCTTGTGCCCTATAAAAAATGAAGCGGACGCTCTAAGCGTCCGCTTCATTTTTTGTTTTTTTTCGTAGAGTAATTTCGGTCGGCTCATCGCTTTTGATGTAAATATCTTCCGCTTTTTGCAGCGCGCCGGTCAGGTTGTCGATGGTTTTGGTTATTTCATCCACAAGGGTTAGGTACATTTTTTTATAGTCGGCCATTTTTGTTCACCCTTTCAATGCCCTGACAGGGGCGGTATATTCAGCTTAATTAAGGTGATTATAACCCCCATAATGAATGTTGTCAAGGCAATAAAAAGGGGGAATGCGCTTATGATAGTGTTTGACAAACTGTGGGAAACCATGAAAATAAAAGGGATAACAAAATATAAGCTGAGGGAAGTATATCATATAGAGCATAGAACTCTTAGGCGGCTAAAAGCAAATAAGAATATGGAAACGAAAACGCTTGACAGGTTATGCGAAATACTTGACTGCAATATAGAGGACATCGCGACATATATAAAAAACAACGATTGACCTCGTGTAAAAACCCAACCACCCCGCCCCTCGTTTGTCATCCTGAGCGAAGCGAAGGATCTTTATCGCTCAGGATAAACTCCGCGAAGGATCTAAAGATTCTTCGCTGCGCTCAGAATGACAGAAATTCCCCTCCTTTGGAGGGGTGGCACGGAGCGAAGCGAAGTGACGGGGTGGTTTTGTTAGAGCAGCCCACCGCCAAGTTTTTATGACAACAACCGGGAAAATTATCCTTGCAGAAAAAACAGTTGACAACGCTTCCAAGTCATGATATACTGTTTGACACAGTAAGTCGCGTAAAGGATGCTATCAGTTGTATATAGTACCAGATGCTCAAAGGTCTCACATGTTTGTGTTAGTCATTGAACGTTTGATGATTAACGCAAGCATGTGATTTTTTTACGAGAATCACACGCGGCAATTTAAGGGAGGTTCTAAAATGAACAACGGTACGGTAAAATGGTTTAACGCGGACAAAGGGTATGGCTTTATCTCCAACGACAACGGTGGCGAGGATGTTTTCGTGCATTTCTCCGCTATCATGACCGATGGTTATAAAAGCTTGAACGAGGGCCAAAAGGTCACATTCGAGACCGAAGTTGACCCCAAGAACAGCGCCAAGCTGCGCGCGGTCAACGTGGTTCCCGCCTAAGAGAATCATATAAACCACCAAAAATCGCCCCTCCCGCATGGGAGGGGCGATTTTTTACTTGGAGGCGTTGCCTCAAAATCCGCAAAACGTTGGAGAGGATCTTTTAGTTTTTCTTTTGCTTACTTGTCTTTTGGTTTGACACCCTTTCGCAGCTTATTTTTCTTTGTTGTGCCAGGCCCCCATAAGAAATAAGTTTGCAGCGGGCGGGGGCCATGTTCTCGAAAAAATTTGCCCAATGCGCTGAAAATGAGCCGCGCATGTGTTATAATAGTCCCAAAAAAGGGAGGAATAAATGCGATGAAAGTTTTTGCCGTCAACGGCAGCCCAAGGGAAAACGGAAACACTGCGGCTATGCTGAAAACTGTCCTGGACATATGCGAAGGCGCAGGATTTGAAACAGAACTCTATCAGGCAGGCGGTAGAGAAGTAAGAGGATGCAAAGCCTGCGGCGGATGCGCCAAGCATCATAAAGGCGTATGCGCTATCGACGACTGGGTAAATGAAGTTTACCAAAAAATGTCGGGCGCTGACGCCATCATTTTAGGTTCGCCCACTTATTTCACAGATTTGACTCCGGAACTCAAGGCGATTATTGACCGCTGCGGATATATGACAAGAAGCAACCCGTCGGCGCTTAGCCGCAAAGTTGGCGCGGCGGTATGCGCAGTGCGCCGCGCGGGCGGTATTCATACTCTTGATTCGATACAGCATTTCTTCCTTATAAGCGATATGTTCGTGGTTGGAAGCAGCTATTGGAACATGAGCATTGCGCGCGCGATTGGTGATTATGAAAAAGACGCCGAGGGCGTAGCTACCATTAAAAGGCTGGGCGAAAACGTTGTCTGGCTGCTTGAAAAACTACACGGCAAGTAGGGACAGATAAAGAACAACTTTCATCGTGAGGATGAAAGTTGTTTTTGTTTAGCTGCCCTTTTAAAAAGTGTTTTTGCGTTTCCCGCTTTTATCAAAGTTTTTCCTCAAGGCTATTTCAGTGGGGATAATTGCCAGAATAAGAATAACTAATTGTATCCCCATAAGCACAGTCCCGAATATTCCCACAAAATCTTCTTCCCGCCCCAACATGAGAAACATTGCGACCACCGTAAGCGGCAGCGTGATCTGTCCCGCAACCCGCCATAACTTTCCGCAATATTTGTGTGCGAACTCCCAGGTATCCTGATTTTTCATCGACATGGATGTTCTGTAACCAAAAAACCAGTTGATATCTTTTGGGCCGCCTTTGGCCATATAACTGCCAAAGCCGATCATTGTAAGCGGAAAGATTAAATTCATAAGCAACATAACAATCCAAATTCCCATTTTTCAGCTCCTATCAGCGCATATCCGGGGCTTCTTCATCGTCGATGAAAATATATCCGCCCTCGAAAAAGGCGCTTCCCACGCCGAAAACTTCCCGGAAAAACAAGAGCGGCACATAAATAGTACCGTCGTTTACAAAGCTCGCATAGGGAAGCGTAATCGTTTCGCCGTTTACCGTAAAATCCTCGGAACCGGTATTAAATGTAATTTCGCCTTTTCTGCCTTCCACCGTGACCATACCTGAGGGTTCGTAAGATGCGTTAACTCCCGCTTCAAGCGCGGCCAATACCGGCAAAAGCGTGACATGGGTAGGCAGTTCCTCGCCGGGTGGAATAAGGTAAAACCCTCCCATTACGGGCTGCCCGTTGACAATAACCTGATAGTTAGTCCAAGGGTGAAAAAAGTCTTCTTCATCCAGGGCGGAAACGTCCTGACCGTTTTCCTGTGTTTGGGGTTCTTCCGGTATGTTTGGTTCAACCGGGGCGGCGGGCGGGTTACTGCACCCGATCAGCGCGATCACCACGGCAATCAGTACAAGGGCAAGCGCCGCTATCTTAAAAATTTTCATATTCCGCACCTCTTGTTTGATTTTTTAAAATGTCAGGTCTGCAAAAATATTGTACCATTTTTTGATTCTGATTTCTACTGTCGGACTGTCGGCGGAAATAGCTGTTTTTGCATACAATCGCTGTAAGCTTCTTCGGCTTGGGCGATAGCTGCCATCAGCGCTTCTGCCACCCGCTTCAAGTATATGTTGACAGATCCGCATGGGAACGGTAAAATAAGTAGTTATATGTTAACTTGGGGGGAACTGTGTATGGAATATTACGATATTGTGTTGGGGGTAAATGTGGCGGGGATTCATATCAATATTTGGGGTGTGATACTTGCTCTGGCCCTATCTATTTTCTTGATCATCCGAAAGATGAATCCTGCTTTGGCTATGTTTTTAGGGGTCATTGTCGGCGCCATTGTTGGCGGCGCAAACTTACCCCAAATGTTAGACATCGTTATCTTAGGCAGCCGACAGGTCGTTGGGATTAACATCCGGATTATCTCCGGCGGGTTTCTAGTGGGTGCCCTTATTGAAACCGGCGCTGCGGAAACCCTCGCCAGGGGCATCGTGAATGGCTTGGGTGAAAAAAGAGCCATACTTGCCATCGCTTTGTCGGCCATGATTGTTACCGGCGCTGGCGTTTTTATTCCCGTTGCCATGTTGATCGTTTCCCCTGTGGCCTTGTCGGTTGCGTATAAGGCAAATATCAGTAAATTTGCCGCGATTCTTGCAATCAGCGGCGGCGGCAAGGCCGGGAATATCATATCTCCCAACCCAAATACGCTTGCTGCTGCCGAGTCTTTCGGCCTGTCTCTGAGCGAGGTTATGATAAATGGCTTTATCCCGGGCGTAGTAGCGCTTGTAACCACGGTGGCGCTGTGTAATATGTTGAAGGCAAAGCATTTTAAAGTGGAAGCAACAGACATGGAAGACCCGGCAAATGCTGCAAGTTTGCCGTCTTTTGGCAAGGCAATTGTTGCCCCGGCTGTTTCCATCGGCCTGCTTATGCTTAACCCCATCGGGGATATTCTGGGTATTCCCTTTATAAACTCCGTCAACTTGCCAATGGACCCGTTTTATGTTCTTCCGCTAGGCGCCGTGGTTGGTTTGCTTGTCATGGGCAAGGGCAAACACATTCCGGAATTTGCCACAAAAGGCGCATTGAGAATGGCCCCTGTCGTACTAATGTTGTTTGGCGCCGGTGCCATCGGCGGTTTGATTACGACTTCCGTTTTCCCCGCTATGATAGAAAACGCTCTGTATAACATGGGCATCCCCACCGCGTTCTTGGCGCCGCTGTCCAGCACGATTTTTTCCAGTGCCGCAGGCTCCAATGCGGCGGGGGTTATTATCGGCGGAGAGTCCTTTGCGGCAACGATACTTGCCGCCGGGGTTCCTGCTATGGCTGCCGCTATCATGCTCCACGCCGGCGGTGGTTTTTTGGACATTGTGCCACACGGCAATATATTTTTGGCCAGCCAGCAAGGCATGAAATGCACCATGGCACAGCGGATTAAAGTTATGCCTTGGGAGGCCGCAGTTGGCGGCGCCATGACGTTGACTTCCGTTATCATGTATCTGCTTGGTTTCTGGTCATAAAGCAAAATTGGCTTTATTATGAATATTGACGGCCTGCGCAAAGCGTGATAATATTTATATTATTATCTACCAAGCAAGCGGAATGGAGTTTCTCAAATGAAAAAACTGACAGTAATTATTTTTACGTTTATCATAGCGGTAACGCTAAATATCGACGCAATGGCACAGAATGCGCCTGCCTTAACGCCCATGCGCTCGGTCGCGCGCCCTGAAATTGAGATGATGAACACGCTTGACCCGTCTGCCTTCGCCTTTGCGTACTGGGATGGCGGAACCTTTACAATTACGCCGATGCCGGGGCGCTCAGCCGAAATACATAGAGCTGTGGCAGAAGTCAGAACCGCTGCGCACCCCAACCTTCCGACTATTGCCGTCAGGCCGGAACCGATGCCCGGTACTACATATTCTTTCGCACAGCGAACGGCAGCCCGCCAGTTCTTGGTGGAAAACCGGGATGCATTGCGCATCCAAGGGGTTGGTTTTAATCGTAACGGATTGGGAGTATTTATGCTTCCAAGCGCTACTCCCGCAGACCGGCAGGCATTACTTGCGGCAGCGCCGATTACGGCCATCGAGTTTTTGGCCGCGCAGGCAGCCGACCCAGCCCCTCCAGTCCCTCCAGGCGGGGTTGTGATAGACACCAGCTACACGCCACTCCCGCCCGGTTCCCCGCCGCCGGTCATCACAGGGGCAAGTTTGGCCCGCCGGGAACAGCGCAGAGACTGGTCGTCATTCACAGTAAGCGCAGTGCGTAACTGGAACGGCGTAACCGGGGAAGCAGGCGTGCTTACAATAGGCCATGGTTTTCGCAGTGGACAACCTGTTTTTGCGGGTAGCAACAGCGGCAGAGTCGGAGTCGCCGACGTCCGGTTTGGGGATAACCTCGATGTAACGTTTGTCCGATTGGACAACCCAAGTCAGTTTCCTCGTGGGTATATGCGCGGAGGCGACCGCGTAAGCCGTATGGTTGATCTGAGCGTATTTGATTACGGCAGGGTAGTGGGAAATCATACCACCATCTTCGGAACAACCGTGGGGCAAATTGTGCTGACGCAGCATAGTTTTCGGATGTGGACTGAAGAAGGTGTGTTTAACTTTGACAACGCGGTTGTCATAAACAACCCCGTGCGTGTCGGCAACAGCGGCTCGCCTGTGCTGACCGACAGAATCACTCTTGCCGGGCTTGTAGTTGCCGCCGCAGGTACCCGCTCGGGCGCAAACTGGTCGCACAGCATAGTTTTGCCCATCAGTGATGTTGTCGCGGCTACAGGATTTCTCCCGGCGTTTTAGAGTAATCCCCTGACCTTTGCATTGAAAATTCAGCGCGCTGGATAAAACACCGAGAGCCGTGTAACAGTTTTGTTACACGGCTCTCGGCTTGGAGCTACTGAGGTGACTCGAACACCCGACCTGCTCATTACGAGTGAGCTGCTCTACCTGCTGAGCTACAGTAGCTTAATAAGGGGGAATTTGTCCCCCCGTTTTGTCTGTCGGAACACCTTTAAGACTTATTCTCTCCATCAGTTTCTTCTTTGGTAAGGGAAGATTTTATAAGTGACGCCAAGCCAAACCCAACACCTCCGGCAACGCCTCCGGCGATCCCCCAGCCTATGGCGCCGCTTAGATCGAACGCTATGACCAAAAGTGCAAATATGGCAATAGCTAAAATAATTCCTAAAAAGTTATTGCCTTTTGAACTGGTTAAAAACCCTTTCATGTTATCCCTCTCATTCGGTTTGTTTTTTTACGGGTGGCCCCTGCCATTTGGCCACAGTAGCAGTTAGTCATTTGACAGCTTATCAGATTGGCCGTAAATTGTCAAGATGTGGGGGCGGCGCGTAGCGGCGGGGCGGTTGGTAGGGCGCAATGTCTACATCCGCGCCCTATGATTACGCCTTTGACTTCTGAGCGGGGGGTGCGGGGGGATTCTCAAGGGGGTGCCTGCTGGGGGTGAAACCCCCTGCACCCCCTTGAGCGTGTTTTTGGTTACTTT
>Ga0123355_10017713_pt1 | contig 11266 bp, 6 predicted proteins | sample TergutEmb28metaG_3_FD_89872 | JGI IMG/M metagenome (GOLD analysis project Ga0123355, IMG submission 89872) | Embiratermes neotenicus P1 segment gut microbial communities from Petit-Saut dam, French Guiana - Emb289 P1 | ecosystem: Host-associated > Arthropoda: Insects > Digestive system > Gut ...
CCCCCCCCCCCCCCCATGGCGCAACAGTCCCTAATAGCCCAGGGCCTCCTCATTATCGAGGCTTAACGATCACACTCCGACGCACCACACTCCGTAGGACTCCTCTGGACGAGTGATCGGCCCGACGCAGAGACCTCCACCTGACAACACACAACATTCACAAGATACAAACATCCATGTCCCCGGCGGGATTCGAACCCACAATCCCAGCAAGAGAGCAGCCCGCAGACCTTCACCTTAGACCGCACGCCACTGGGGTGGTCTTCAGGGAAACAAGACACTAAATTATTATTATTATTAATATTAATATTATTATTACTATGTAGTTAGTAGATCCTGATACTATTACACATCTTTCGTGCATGTTGGTTAGACTCTGACACAGCTCGCTGGAGAAGTTGTAATATTCTCTCTGTTTACTGACATTTAGTCGGACCCACTCGACTGAAGACAGAGATCCAGGCACGTGACGGTCTGTTCGCATTCTTGTTGAATAATCGAATGCGGGATCTTCACGGGATTGAATGCCAGTACAAGACATCCTACAATTCTTGGGGCGGCAATGAACTCTGGTACTTCCAGTCCGTAGACCATACTCATAAAACAATTGCCAAATTACTGGATACCAGAATTTCTGGTAGCGGTGGCTCAGACATTTCAAGGTCTATATATTTTGTCGACTCATTAAAAAGTTACCACTTTCCGAAGAATGGTTGCCCCTACATGTTTAGGTTCAAGTAGTCCGAACGGAAATGTGTCGGTGACATGAAACCAGTCGACACAAGGTCACTTCACACAGGACCTGAATTTTATACTTACGTATTCATTACAAGATGGACAAAATGTCTAGCGCGCAAGGCAGAACGCGAAGTGCAAAAATTCATTCGGAAAACCCAATAGACGATATAACTGTACGAATATAATAGTCTTAATGAAATAATATGTGAGGGTGAGTTGGAATTACCTGATTCTTAGTGTGCAGTGGCGTTTTTTTTTTAACAACATTGAAATTTCGTGTCCCATCATAGAAGGTAAATGTCTACCTGGCTGAAACGACTTCTCCAGAACAACTACAATCCAAAGAGTCTCGTTAGTTACGTATATTTATTGATAAAGGTAAAGGTAAAGTGATCCCGTTACAGATCTGGTTTGGCCCAGAGGGTGGGTAGAGATTTACTTCTACTCTTCTATGACAGCGGCGCTAGAAGGGGGTGAGTGTTCAGCAGCACGTCCCGGCCGACCTTTCCTCCGGGAAAGAGCCGGTACCCATTTTACAGGAGGCTGGGTGGGTTCCAGGGCCGGTATGGAAGGGCGGAATATTTCGTCTCCACCGGGATTCGATCCCGGACCCTCCAGTCCGTAGCTCAGTCTCTATACTGACTGAGCTACCGGGTCCACTATATTTATTTGTAGGTATCTTAAAATGTACAGGTAAAGGTAAAGGTATCGCTGTACAGACCCATAGGGCGCCCAGAATTTCTACACACTCGGCACATGCAGTTGACAATTTTGTCAGTCCCACACGCCGGCCGGCTTTACCCCCCAAGAGATATTCCTGGTACTCATCTCTGCTAGAGGCTGAGTCGACCACAGGCCAATAGTGTGGTCGGAAGGTTTAACCTTTTGGCGCCGGAATTATTTTTTTAAATTTTAGCACACTCTGTATATAAAATGTGAATAAAACAAGAACCAAATACGTTAGAATTATGAAACAAACTGCATATTGAAGAGAAAGAAACGGACAGTATATACCATGTTTAAAATATTCAGTACCTTTGTTTGTTGAATAAATATATAAAATGCAACGTTTAGAGGTTAGCGGTGCGGTACGACCACTATAGGAGTCGTTAGGCTTCAAAGGGTTAAGTACATGAAAAATTGCAATGGCACAATCGGGAATCGAACACGCGACCTTCTGGAATTTTAACGCAGTGTCTCAACCAACTACACCATCTCAGGTGCAGTAAATGTCAGAATTCTGTGTCACAAAGTTTTCCCCCTTTGTATGCTGCCAGCAACACTTCGCGTACAAAAGCAGTCATCATCACATATCTCAGTCACTTGTCAATGAATTAGTGACTGCCCGTAAAAATGTACACAAGTTCCTGCAACACTAAAAACCAAAGCAATTCACCTACAATGTTTATTTATGTGTTTCTCTACAATTTGCACAATAAACAGCTGTTACTTCTTTATAATGCAGTAACTGACTGGGTCTTTATAATGTAGATGTATTGTGTTCTCTGGGAGACAGGATCAGAATTTTTATATGTAATTGAATTGAACTTCAGTCAACAAAGGGTTAATTTTCACTACTCATACAATGCCCCCTAAACTCCCCTAGCCAGCATGAGAAACGTAAACCCACCGAAGACGACCCACGGCAGTTTATCTATATGAAACTCCAAATGGTTTCCTCCGTTGATTGCAGAGGCGACTGGCTGTCGTATTTCCCCATTTTATTGTTGTTATTAATTTTTTTTCTCTCCTGGCTACGTATTGTTGTTTGATGGCCTGAAGAATTACAATAAAGGATCTTTCTGAATACTCAACTTAATAAAAGATACCTGGAATCTTGGTATAGTAACTTGGAGAGTATCCTGAATTCATGGCTACAAAGCTTAAGCATGCCCAGCTCGTTTTCAAATAGAACGATTCCGCAGTAGATTTTAATAAATTTACATTATCGATTAAACTTACTGCCACAGCAGTAATCCTGCAGTTACTCTCCGAATGAACTAGTGTCAGGATTACGTCTCGTAAGAAGTGATGTTTTACGCAGTTACTACCTCAAGAGTTAGACATATATTGTTAAGGTATTTCTTATATTATAATTGAAAATAATTACGGTGTGTATGTGTAATGTTTCTTCTTCTTCTTCCTGTGGCGCTGAAGCCCAACGCAGGCCGTAGCCTCCTTATTCTTGAGGTTTCTAGATCACACACAACGACCCATCACAGTCGGTAGGACTCCTTTGGACGAGTGATCAGCTCGTCACAGAGACCTCTACCGGACAGCACACAACACTCACAACAGACAAACTTCCATGACCTCGGTGGGATTCGAACGCATGATCTCAACAGGCGAGCGGCCGCAGACTTACTCCTCAGACCGCGCGGTCACTGGGACGGGCAGGTGTAGCGTTAGTAACTAATAATTTTCTGTAACTTAATTAAATATGTTCTACTGATCTTAACACTACAGGCTCTATAATTTGTAATCCTTCAGAACCCTGACTTCACCACGCCAACAGTATGTGCTTTAATAATGTTGAGATCTGTTCGATAATCGTTCTGCGGAGAAAGTTCAATAAGACACAGCTTCAAAATTACCGCTGATTAGCCATTTAGGATCATAAAACTGAGGGACGACAGTACTATGTGTGAGATGAGGGCCGTAGAGAGGTTGAGAAATGCACGTAAAATTTTAGTCGAAAAATCTGCAGAGATTTATACCCTAGTGGCAAAGTTCTATTAACCAAAGTCCTAAGACAACAAGCTGCCATGTTATACCGGGTGTTAAGGAAGTGGGGTTTGAGGTGTTTGACTGGGTTTAACAGGCACATTACAAGGTAGGGTGGGGGCTCCTCTGAACACACCAATAAACCTGCCTGATCCAAGCAACCTGGATATTGTTTAACTTACTGGTAGAGTGCCAATTTCTGAAGAAGCACCCTGTACTATGAAGTTAGTTACTAAGCAGTATAAATGTGTTCTTCGGAAGAAAGTGATGTCGTTTCTCAGGCTACAATTTTGTTTTTGGACGCTTTGCCGTGTGACTGTAGCCATCAAACGAACACTAATGAACAACCCTAAAGGAGTCTCTTCGTGCTGGGGCTTGGGCGTAGGATAATCAACCTTCTAGTATAGGCAATCATACTAATTAATTACTTTGTTTTTTACTTTGTTATTGGTTTTCTTAGTTATACTTTCATTGTCCCAGACAGCATAATGACAAATGAGGGAAAGTTTATAAGTAATGAATCGGGAAAAAAATGTGGTTTTGTTTAAGGTGGTATTAGGGTGTGTGTCTGGAGGGAATAGAGGAACTATGAAAAAACAGCATCAGGTCAAAATTTCATCCCGCGCAGCCCCTAACACAAAACAGGAATGTTAATCTCGACGGCAATTTACTGCAGGAGTACATTGTTTTATGAAACTGTTAACAAGTTATTATCCTGCTGAAGGAGAAAATGGATTGTGATACAGCTATATTGGCTAATAAAATTGACATCTGGCCATATTTATTGATCTAACGAGAAATTAAGCTTATCTATAGGCATAAAAAATTGCAGACTTTTGGGGGCTCTGACGACGGGCTATGACGAAAACGACAGCGAGGGAAAAGTCTACACAAGATCTGCTACCGTTAACTGAAGTCAGAAATATACCGTTCCAGACAAAGTTAAAGTTTTACTATTTTTCTCACTCAGAATTCCGAGAAAGCCGCAATCCACCATCATCTTGGTGTTATAATTTTAAGCCGCATTATAAAATTATTATTATTTTATTATTATTACACACAAAGTCCTGAATCGAATCCCGATTGGGGCAAGAATTTCCGCAACCGTCCCTTCCGGCCCTGGGGCCCACCCAGCCTCCAATACAAAGGGTACCGGCTCCTTGAACAACCACCCTTCTAGCGCCGAGGTTGAAGAAAGAGTACAGCTGTACCTCTACTCACCTTCTGGGCCTTCGTGGTCTGTTATAAGTTGAGCTTTGCCTGTTTTATTATTAAACAAAATAACTGATTTATTGCCTCTTTCAGTCGGGAAAGGGGTTCGGGTTTTTGGGAAAGGTGAATTTGTCTATGATCTTTACAAACACGCCACTAAGAACTACAGGACAATGGCAACAAAATGCCACTCATTCACAAACACAGCCCTAGATTGTGGTGAGTGACCAATTTCACGCTCCGACCGTTTTATTCCTCAAAATACTTCCGAGTATCACCTGAAGAGGTGGCTAGATGGACGTCGAGAAGAACAGCAGACCCAGTCGCCACCTGGCTGATCACCCACTGCCAATTCGCCACGGTTTACTGACAGTCGTCGCGAGGTATCATTTCCCTATCTGTTAGTATCCATTGCCAAAAGTTCAAAGACCTCACAGACTCTTCCTCACATTTGTGCTCCTCACATACGATAAACGAATTTCCGTCACTTGATTTGCCCGTTGAGTGACAAAGATTGACAAACATGCAAGGCATTAATATTTGTTACGCAGCCAACACAATCCGGCCCACAACAAATTTAAACTAGTGACGTTATGCCACTGACTTTGGGTGGAGTGGGAGGGGCAAGCTTATCATAACTTGTTACGGGATAAACGGAAATAATTCATAGGGTCTGCGTAAGGTAAGTTACAGGCAGTCTTTAAACCTCTAATCAAAGCGTGCAGAATGTAAGACAGAATTCACAATCTAAGACGTATATTATCACGAAACTTCCAAAAATATCACTATACGAGTAAACCTGTCGAAATTTTTAACCGTACTTCTCTCTACACTAGTTAGGCTTTCTGCGTATTGGTGTGCTGTGTGGTCCTGGATTTTTAAATGACTTATTTAAAGGTGCCGTTGCATATCTAGACTGCGTAGAATCAATGCTGGATAAATTAATGCGAAGAGAGTGTAAGGATAGCTGACACAGACAAAGGGAAGTACTGGAGAAAAACCTGTCCCAGCTTCACTTCCATCCCCCGTCGTACAGGATATGCTCTGGAATATCAACACCTTCATGTTTGATAGGAAAAGTTAAGGTACGCCCTAGGAGTGTCCATGGAAGCCCAGAAGGGGAGTAGAGGTATAGATGTATTCTTTTTTTTTAATCTCGGCCCTAGATGGGTATGGATGATCAACGCCACGACGTGGCCGCTTTACCTCCAGGAATAATCCGGTACCAATTGTAAGGGAGGCTGCGTGGGCTCCAGGGACGGTCTGGACGGGTGCGGAAAATATCTTTCCCATAGAGATTTGATTCCTGGACCGTCCAGCCCGTAGCGATTTCCTATCCCGGTTTATTCATGATTGATAGACACAACTTAAATTCGAAATCCACATGATATCATTTATGTAAAGAACGTGTCATCCGATATCCCTCCCCAGGCAGAAATCGGAACAACATCTATAAAACAGAGCTCTTTTCTGAAAATTTAGGCACCAGTGTCGCGCAACTTAGCAAAAATGTTTTCTTCTCTTGTGAGGAAAGCGTGCTCATATTCTGTTCTATGAGAAGCTACAGGAAAGCGTCGTACACTCTTATATCCTGAGTGTGTCAGATCCGTTTCAACAACAGTCTCTCATTTGTAGTGTTTTGTTGACCGTGCAATGTGATATATCCTTATAATATGAACAAAAAAGATGCACTATTTTCTATTATTTTATTGCAATAATAAACCTCTACATGTTTCGAGCAGGCTTGCTGCTCATCATCAGGAGGGTCAACTCTGTATATACAGCAATAGGTTTAGTCATGCGTTATTTTGACTGGCTGCTGCCAGTAGCCAGTCAAGAGTGGCAGAGAGCAAGTGGATGGAAAGCATAGTGCCAGTAACAGAAAGATTCAAGTTGTTGGCAAAGTATTTCTCATCGCCCAAGAAGACATTACAGATGTGACAACAGAATATGCTACTGTCAGTACCCATATAATGCCGTTCATTTAGCTAGTGGTAACAGAAACGCCTTATTGTTGTGAAAAATACAGGATGCTGGTTTGGATGACAAGTTCAGAAAAATACAAGAATAAATACAAAAGAATCTTCAAGAAAAAATATGAAAAATAAAACAAGAGATAGCATAGATTTCATTTTTCAAAGTTACCAATGCAGGATATCTCCAACGATATAGCTGTGTCTCAGTTTGTTTAACCTTTTGGCGCCGGAATTATTTTTTGAAATTTTAGCACATCCTGTATATAAAATGTGAATAAAACAGGAAGCAAATATGTTAGAATTATGATACAAACTGCATTTTGAAGAAAAAAAAACGGAGAGTATATACCGTTTTTAAAATATTCAGTAACTGTATTTGTTGAATAAATATATAAAATGCAACTTTTACAGGTTATCGGTGCGGTACGACCACTATAGTGGTCGTTAGGCGTCAAAGGGTCAAATATTTGTAGGACACAGCAGCTGGTCGTCATGAATTGTTTTGCAGAGCACAACGGTAAAAGAAACTTCCATTACAGCACAATGTGTGAATGGCACATTAACAACATTAAAATCTGATTTATTCAAAAGGTTACTTACTGATTGTAACATTAGTTCTCTCGAGCAACGAAGTCTATATTTCGAATCCAATTTGAGGTGAAATTAGTTGTCCGGAGTTCTCTACAGTGTCATATAAGAGTAGCCGGTTTGACGTGTTCTGATTTTCTGTCAGATAGTTTGACTCCTTTGCAAGGACAAGCATTATAACATGTTTCCGGCAGAAGACATAAAGCCTAGAATCGAAAGAATAAAAATGAGTTACTCTAATCAAATGACAGCATTTTGTGACCCTCCTTCCACTCCCTTCACTTCTGTTGCAGTACAAAGCTTACTTACATTAGGCATACGTTTTCTCTGCGTCTAATTATATGGTCATATGTGACCTGTGCGTTTCCACTACAAACACAGGACTTTAAAAAAAAAAACAGAATATAAAACGCGTTTTTTATTATTTTACAACTTCTTACGGTAAAACTAATTTCTTAAATTTATTTTTGGAATATAAATCTACACGTTTCGGACAGTTCCTCTGTCCATCATCAGGAGTTTCTCACTGTACACACAGGAATGATATATGTCATACAGGTTTGTTGACAGCTTGCGAGCAGGATCAGGACGAACTCCTACTCGCAAGCTGTCAGCAAACCTGTATGACATATACCATTGCTGTGTGTACAGTGAGAAACTCCTGATGGTGGACAGAGGAACTGCCCGAAAATTGTAGAGTTATATTCCAAAAATAAATTTGAGAAATTAGTGCATCTAGTTGGTTTAGTATAAGAACTTATCACGATGAACTGTTACCTGAACGTCAAATATTCTACAGTTTTGTCTACAATATTTCTCATTCTAAGGAGAACTGAGTGAGCTATCAACATAAATGTAAACCGGTCTTCATGTGCAGTACCGGTTATTCTTGTCAGATTTCAATTAAACTTTAATTTACTCTGCGGATTTTAAATACAGCCCTTCCAGTGGCAGCCGAAGTAGCGATCGCGCCTAAAATGGATGTAGAACAAAACTGAGTTTAAGAAAGTGGATATGATTTCTCACACTTCGAATAGACTCAGGTCGTTGGTTCTAATCTAGCCACACGGAAGCAGCAGCTTCCACAAACTACGAGAAACATAATCACCACCTGAGCACCTACAAGTTAACTCATCATTCATCAATTCCTAGTCTGTCTTTCGACAGATCCATAGCCTCTTCCAAAGCGAGCTCTCCACAGAGTCCGAACCAATGCCTCCTCCTTCAATTTCCAGTACACTTTCGTTTTCTTAAGGTCATCCAGTAGTGTTGACGTCTTCTTCTTCGTCTTCCTGTCGCTTATATCCTTCTTCTATCTTTCCTTCAACAACGTGTTTCAGAAGACAGTTACTGTGCAATGTGCGACTAATCCAGTTAACCTTCCGTCTCTTTGCTGTATGTAAGATAATCCTTCCTTCCTTAAACCTGTATAATGCTTCTTAATTGTTCACATGATTCTTGCCATCGTTCTTGAGGACCGCATTTCACAACTTTAAAATATAAGCTGTCATTCACAAATAATTCGACTTGGAAAACCGAAATGGACATGCATTGAGATAAGATGTTACATTTTTAGGGTAAGGAGGGTATGAACACGAAACATGAATGAACTGTCCAGGTAAAGTGTGTAATAAAGGACTCTGGCGTCCAGATAAAGTCTTCGAAACTCCGTATTTTACTGTCATTACATTTCGTTAGTTTAAGTCACGTTTTGGGGAGACCTAGGCGTAGATGGGTGGATAATATTAGAACGGAACTCAAGAAAGTGGAATTGAGGTATATGGATTGGATAGGGCTAGCCCAGGATAGAGACAGGTGACTGACGCTTGTGAGTGCGGTAATGAACTTTCGGGTTCCGTGAAATGCGGGGAATTTCTTGACTAGCTGCAAACCAGTTAGCTTCTCAAGAAGGACTCTGCACCATGGAGTAAGTAAGACACGTTTTACTTAATGTCATTTGTTAGAATTTGGTAAAAAATATTCCGCTGTGCCTCCCATAACGATACAGGCTACGAGTCCTCAACATACTTGAAAGAGATGAGTGATTCTTTTAATTTCCGACTAGTATCCAGCTGCTTACAGGGAAGTGTTTTGAATGCTACAATGTTTCTTTCAACAACGAATTTGAAGTAATCAAAATAGAAGCGGTCTTCGTCTAAGATACGTTTCCATTTATATATTGTCAGTAGGTACTGAAAAATGCAAAAATATTCAGGGAAGTCAGGCGTCTCTGGACACATTACAATCCGGGATATCCAGATTGTGAAACCGTAGATATAATCACGTGACCGCGATATTCGGTAGGCAGGTACTCAACATGTGGTTTTCTTTTTGACATTTCTGTAGTTCTTACAGTGTCTAAGTTACAAGACAAAGGTTAGGATGTCCCTGAACTTCATACAACACCAAACCATGAAGGTGTATGGGACAGTGGAGGTACAATACAAACCATGCTTACCTGCGACAATATAGGGAAAGGACTGATACCACGGCCACTTACTCCTGACGAAAGAGGCTGTGGTATCCCTCAACTTGAGGATCATCAGAACCCAGAGTGGGTATGGAAGTTTTGGGAAAGACAAAATTCTTCGATTTAACCCACTGTGAGTCTGGACATTCTGGGGAAGAGAAAATGCGTCGATGTAACCCATAGTGGTTCTGGGTGTCTTGGAGAAGACGAAATTCTTCGATGTAACCCAGAGTGGGTCTGGGCGTCTTGGAGAAGAAAAAATTCTTCGATGTAACCCAGAGTGTGTCCAGGTGTCTTCGAGAAGAGAAAATTATACGATGGAACCCAGAGCGTGTATGGACGTCTTGAAGAGGCAAGAATTCTCCCAAGGAACCCACAGATCTCTGGATGTCTTGGAGAAAAGAAAAGTTCCTTTTCCTGCAGGGATTCGAAACCCGATTACCAAGTTGTCCATTTAGCCAAGACCATATTCAACTTTAAATCCATTTTAGTAACATTTATAACTTCACTGTTAAATTCAGCTGATTATCCATTCAGAGCACACTTTTAGCTGCCCGTTACCAAACCGGCAGTTTGTCACATGTTATTACCGCTTTCGTGAGATTCTCACAACAGTACCGATTACCTCCATAAACAATATTAGCAGACTGGCTTGTCCAGCAGATGCGGACTGTACGTTCTCTGAAGTAGCAGCCCGATATTTATATGTAACTTAACATTAATGACGGTTTTCAATGGGCAAATGTCCTACAGCCCACCTGTCTTATGCAGACGCAAATACCAGATAGAATTACGAAGGATTCTTCTACCTCGCAACTAAGAAACCGCTGCTCATTGCAGGTGTCAGAGCTGACTGACGTCACATGTGGCACGTGTAAAAGGACGTGATTTACACATTAATAGACGTTATGTATGGTTGCGCACTGCACAAAACAGCAGCTAGAAATGCAGGAACTCTCTTAAAAGTCTTAACCCTTTGACGCCTAACGACCCCTATAGTGGTCGTACCGCACCGCTAACCTCTAAACTTTTCATTTTATATATTTATTCAACAAATACATGTACTGGATATTTTAAACATGGTATATATTGTCCTTTTTTCTCTTCAAAATGCAGTTTGTTTCATAATTCTAACGTATTTGGTTCCTGTTTTATTCACATTTTATATACAGAGTGTGCTAAAATTAAAAAAAAATAATTCCGGCGCCATAAGGTTAAAGTTATTTATGTCCGTGCATTAATGAACAATTCATACAATAAAAACCAACAAACGCGCTAATGTTAAAATTGTGTTTTTTTACACACAATCTGTCATAACTTCGACATGTCTCGATTTATCGTTATCCTCCGCAAGGAGTAACCTAACATCAATAAAGCATATACAAAACACAGATGGATTATTAAACACGTTAAAATTTCTTGTTTTTAAGCTTTCACCGTGTTCTAAATGTAATTTATTCCTTTTTGGGTAATTCCCCGTCGTCTGAGTTCTAATTGCCGACGTTTCGGAACTCACTATCGGTTCCATCTTCATAGGCCTATGAAGATGGAACCGATA
>Ga0123355_10017714_pt1 | contig 11265 bp, 7 predicted proteins | sample TergutEmb28metaG_3_FD_89872 | JGI IMG/M metagenome (GOLD analysis project Ga0123355, IMG submission 89872) | Embiratermes neotenicus P1 segment gut microbial communities from Petit-Saut dam, French Guiana - Emb289 P1 | ecosystem: Host-associated > Arthropoda: Insects > Digestive system > Gut ...
GGGTGAGTTAGTTCATAATTGCAAATACTGTAGGCAGGGTTCTAAACTGAATAAAAATCAGTGGCCAGCTTATATTATTGGTGTCATATGTACATATTTATCAATAAAAACCATTTTAACTGTCATAATGGTGAATATCGTTTGTAATTGTAACATGGAGCATATGTGAATGCATTCCAACCACCATTATATGTTGCTATGTGTAAGAGCCCCAGCAGGGGTTAAGTGACGTCATCACGGCCGCAGCGTTCATATTGCCTATACAGTTGGCAGGCCAGTATGTCTGGATGAAATATTTTAGTGTGTGTGTTGTTTTGGATGAATAGAGTTCTCACTGAGTCCTGACCCGTATGATGTAATAAGTCTAAAACACGCTGACTGTGTGTACTATGTATCAAAGTCGGGGCGTATACAATTACATGCAGTACTGGGAACAAAATAGCAGAATTGCAAAATGGGTGTACGAATTTTTGGTTACTTCTGATTAACTGTGATCCCGCTTATGCAGTCCTGGAGGTACAGGTTTCCTAGGTTTCTTTTTCGTGTGTGTGTAATCCAATGGAGCAATGGCAGACGTGACTCCTACCAATAGAACGTTTCCATTTTCTTATTTCAACCTGTCGTGTGGCGGGAAGGATACCCATAATTCCACTGATTGATTTGCGCATGTCAGTTCGGAGCATTGCAAATGGCGGCTCTTGTTATTGTTCCATGGCGTTTATGACTTCGTCTAAATTATGCCCGCTTTTTCTTCATTTATAGGTAAGATGTGATAAGTTGTGAAAGAATTCAATGCAATGGATGTATTTTACTTTTATTGTGACTGACGCAAGGTAGGTATCGTGTTTTTTAACGCCGTATATGGTAGTCTAAAATTGGGGTAAGGAAAGATTTTCCATCTTCATGGGATCGGTTTTCGAATCTAGGATGAATAAATTAGACATGAATTTAGGTTTTTGCGGTACTTGAAAAGGTTTTTAAGGTGTTTGGGTTGCTGGGTGTTAATTTTATGTGTGTTTAGTAGTTATTTTGGTCGTCAAAATAATGTTGTATGTAGTTTTGACGGAAGTTTCCGAGCATGCTGCAGAAGCGGATTTTCCACTCCCCCATGTCACAAAATGGAGGTCGGATTCCCCTTGAACGCTTGTTCGCAAAGCATTAAGCACTTGTGCCCATTATAGGTGTTAATATTATTGTGGATCTTGTTGTGTTACCCTTTAAAATATATAAATGTGAACGGTTTACGAAATACGTGCAAAAGTGATATATTCAACATAAATGTGCTTAGATATCCCGTCGTCGGTATACTTTGATGCATAACATGGGGAGGTTAAGGAATGGACTGGCGTTAACTTAAGACTGTTGGGAGGTTTGTATTTTTAATCTTTCTTTATGTTTGTGTTAATAGATACTAAAAAGGCAGTTATAATTATTCGATTAGTAATTACAGGCAGTTTTAAAATTCCAGCTTTAATGTCAGTTTGACGTCAAGTTCATTGAAGAAAATGTGTTTGTTGAAACTGACCCGCAGGATAATGTGTTCTTAAAATATATTTTCAGAGTTTCGATTATTCCACCCTTTCAATTTGATTGAATTGCCAATTTTATATATCTCGATCGCATAAATATGCAGAATGGCTATAGTTCAGTGACTAGAATGATGTCTGTTATCCTTGATGACGATTTTAAAGCTGTGGAATAGGTTTTAATGTGCAAGGATCAAGTTTTTATAGATAAGTAGCTTCTGAAGGCATAGAGTATGTTTGTGTTTGTGGTAGCAATGATGTAGCCCATGTTTCATTGTTTTTTATGATTGACTGCTTTAAGTGACTGCAAGAACATAATTAGTGCATAAAGTAAATACACATTTTTTAGATGTTGTATAGTATTTAGAAGCAGTTATGCACTTAAATTATTAGTAGGTTTGTGAGGCATATTTGATATTTGTATTTGGTGTAATGTGATATTGTATGTTGGAGTTCATCATTGAATGGTTTGTTGAAGAATAGTTTCCATTTTAAGTTAGTGGGTGATAAAAGTGTGTGTGTGTGTGTGTGTGTATATATACTGTACCAGTTGATGAAAGTGAAAAGGATGTGGTTTTTGTGTAAACGGTTTAGTCCGTATGCCATGCAGCATGTGTATTATGTGCTGCAATATTTATATTTTTAATGAGTCACATTTTTGTTTGATAGGAAACTGGGCTTCCGTTTGTTAACTCATTTCATATAGTGCGTCAGTTTATTATAGACAGGCACGGACATAAGCAGTATGGTAATCTAGTACCTTCCCACATTGAGCTGCACAGGTGGAATTATTGGATGCTGTTGTTTGATAGGAAATTGGGCTTCCGTTTGTTAACTCATTTCATATAATGCGTCAGTTTATTATAGACAGGCACAGACATAAGCAGTATGGTAATCTAGTACCTTCCCACATTGAGCTGCACAGGTGGAATTATTGGATGCTCCCATAAAATTGCATGCAGAAATGACTTACATATAGCCTAATACATTACAAGTGAAACTGATTACAGCAGTTGGTACAAGTAACGTGTGCTGTTGGGTGTCAGATTTTCAAACTTAGCACCAGTTTTATTGTTACTGGACAGATTAGCTGAATGATAATAGAAAAATGATGGAATTAAATGAGTGCTTTTCTTGAATATTCTCTGTGAAAATTTGTCATTGAGCTTGAGTGGGGACCAGTTTGGAAGTTTATTAAACTTACAGGAGGAAACCACACAGTATAACTATAAATGTTGTACAGCGGTGTCAGCAGTGCAACTGTACTGATAGACCATTTACATAATGTGTTATAATGTGAATCAAGTTTCATTTGTTGTGTAGTAGGCTTGTGTCAGTTCTACTAGTAGTCTGGAAACTGCTTGAACTTCCCTGATTGGAAGAATGTCTAGCACTAGAGCCTATGTCTCTCATGGATTTCCAATGAGACATTAACACTGTAACATCATAATTTGTTTTTAATTGGATTTTGCTTTTAAAACCACTGATTGCTTCTGCTGTTACACATTTTTCACATCTTATCTCTAGGTCAGACACTGCAGTTTGTTTATTATATGCTGTACGTGGGTTTTAAGTGAAATATTGAGGCATGGGACATGGAATACTTTGTATGTTTGGAAAGTAAGTGTGCTCTGTTACTAGATCATGTTGCAAGTACTATCAGTTCTTCTATATTCGTGTTGTTGTAGAAAAGAGTAGTATAAAAACATGCACTAGAGATTACTGATTGTGTTAGTGCTTCTAGTGTTCCTAGCACTATTGACCCATTTTGTCTTCTAGTCATTTAGGTACACATGTTGCAGACTGTTCATAATGGTATATAGGATGAAAGCGAAGGGTCCACAAATTTTCCAAATTGGTCTCTTATATTACAGGAAGAACATAGGCTAAAGGTGTTTGAGAACGGAGTGCCGAGGAAGATATTTGCATCTAGGAGGGAGGAAGTAATGGGAAGCTGGAGAATAGTGCATAATTAGGAATTTTATGGTTTGTACTCTTTGCTGTATTTTATTGGGATCAAATCAAGGGAAGTAAGATGTGCAGCAGACCAACAGAGAATAGAAGAACAATGCATTCAGGATTTTGATGGAGAGACCTAAAGCGTAGAGGCCACTTGGAAGACCTACACATAGATGGGAGGATAATACTGAAATGGTTTTTATAGAAGTATGGTGGAAGGGTGTGGACTGCATTCATAGAAACCAGGGGTTAGCTGTTGAAATTGGTACTGCATCTTCATATTCCATAAAGTGCAGGGAATATCATACCTAGGTGGGGAAGTAGTAGCTTCTCAAGTAGTTGGTTATTTGGGGTTAAGTTTGGTTAAGTGTAGTTGGTCTTGATTTTAAGTTTTCTGACATCTAATTAGGGTAGTTTCAGTTTTGTACACAAATTTATCCAGTATCTGTACAGCACAGTTAACACATATATACATGAAACAATTTTTTATCATAGTTACCACAAGTGTGGATTCATCTTGATACTTGTTTAGCACGTTTAAAAGCCATTTGTGTTTGTTTATTCTTTGTTAATTTCTAAAGAGTGCTAGCCACCTGTTTTCCCATCTCAACAATTATAAAGATAAATATATAGAAAACTGTAGTTTTATTTGTGGCATGTGTGAGTCTAAACTTCACATTGCGCACTAGGGGAAGTGCATTGGATTAAGGTGTTTGAAAACAAGATGTGGAGAGAACTGCATAATTTGCGCTTGTCATCAGACATTATTTGGATGAGCAAGTTGACCCTTTGACACTGAATGTTACACGTATATGACATGCAGTGGTATGCTTAAAGTGCTGAATGTTATGTAATATATCTAGGCTTATGCAACCCCATTTCAATTGTAATCTTATGCAGATCACTTTGGCCCCTTAATTTTGGTGCCAAATTGGTGAGAGGCTGTGATGGACAGACCATATAGCATATGGGAGAGATCAGAAATGCATACAGAGTTGTTATTAGACATTCTGAAGTAAAGAGAGCTCTTGGGAGACATGCAGAATTTGGGGGGTAATATTAAAATGGATCATCACTAAGAGATTAATTCAGTTATGAAGATCAGAGACCATTAGGGAAACCTATGTGTAGGTGGAAATACAATGTTAAAATGGATGTTAAACAGAATAGGTTGTTAGGGTGTGAACTGGATTCAGGTAATGTCAAGTGGTGAAAGAGGTAATGAAACTGTGTTTCATAAAAAGTAGGTGATATCTTAACTGGTTGAGTGAATATCAGCTTGCAAAAAGTACTCTTCTGCTTTTAGTGAGTGACAGCAGATGTCATGTTTGCTGTACATGAATGTGTGTTCATATGGTTTTAAACTCTTGGGAAACTTGAAATGGAAGTTCACAAAGTAAAGGGTTGATTATAAGTGCCAGAACTCAAAATATGGGGTGTCATAATAAAACCGCAAAAATTATTATTAGTCTTATGATTTGTGTAGGTTGCATATTATAGTGCAGTCAAGGCAGTAAGGCTGTATGTGTGGCCCATGTTTGGGAGAAAAGTGAATACAAAAGCTTGGTGGCAAATCCTGTTGGAGAGGGAACATTTGAAAGGCCAGGTTGGAGACAGAAACATCTAACCACTTTCCATAATTTGTGTGAATTTGTGTAGTGGGAATGTCAGGTACTATTAAATCTTTTTAATTGTTCAGTGTAATTATCTAATAATTTGCACTGTAATGTCAAAGTTCCATGCTGTTACTGTCTTTGTTATAATTAAATTTGTGACACATGGTATATAGGAGCTCATTTTTGCCTAGCTGATGATGAAATATCATACTTTTTATGAGCCCATTTGCATCCTGTTGTGATCTGATTGAAGTCACATCTTGCTTTTTCTGATAGCTGTTAAAAATATATGGTGAACATTGGAGATATGAAGTTCCTGATTATGTAATTATCTTTTTCATTCCGTTACTACCTTTATTTTAGGTCCAGATATTGCCCGTAGCACTTTGCTATCTAAAACACTGTGTCTGTATACTTCTGTTATGCTAAGAGCAGGTAAAACTGTAATTTTATACATTTTGAAGTTAGGCAGTGTGAAGATGGCTCACAAGTTGGTGGTAGTACATGTTTTCCTAAATAAACTTTTAAAAACGTGTTTTATTCAGCATTTGTAGTTTTCTCTGTCACCTGTGACCTAGCAGTATTTCATATGAGTAGTTTCTGCAGATTACTCATTACTTCCATAAAGTAGAAAACTGCATGTAGTTTTTGTGCACCTGCCATGTTTTTGTTTCATGTTGTATACAGTAATTGCCATAACACACTTTGTAACAGCTGTCTGCTGTCCCGAAATTAGACACAAACTCCATGTTGGAGAGACCTTGTTAAGCTGGTTGTTCCTCAGCTAGTTAGCAATTTTCTTTGTCTTATGGAACCCAAAGGTCTATCACTGTGTTCAAAAGAATCCTACACTTGTCGCTATCCTGAACTGGATCAATCCAGTAGATGTGCCCTCCCCAATCATGTTGTCATGACACACAATCTTCAAGAGATACATTTTAATATCATCCTCCCATCTATGCCTAGGTCTTAAAGTGGCCTCTTTCTGTCAGGTTTACTCACCAAAACCTCATACGTACCTCTTCTCTCCCCCATGCATACTTCATGCCCAGATCTCATTCTTCTTCATTTGATCACTCAGATAATGTTTGGTGAGGAGTACAGATCATAAAGCTCTTCATTACTCAGTTATCTCCAGCTTCCTGTTTCTTTGTCCCTCCTAGGCCCAAATGTCTCCTCAGCACCCTGTTCTCAAACAGCTACAGCCTGAGTTCCTCCATCATTGTGAAAGACCAGCTTGCACACTTGTGAAAATAACCGGCAAAATTATAGTCTTGTATCTTATACGCTTTATGTTTTTGGATAGCAAACTGGAAGACAGAAGATTCTGGACTGAATGGTCGCATACATTCTCTGAGTTCAAACTGCCTGCAGTGAGACAGCATTTAAAAAATATGGGCTTACTCATTATGTGTATGCACTCTTACAAATTCACCAGACTGTCAATTTTAGGGCTGGCATGTCATTAGAATTTGACACCCACTGTTAGATGTAGTAGATTCTGCAATCCATTGACCATGTAAACAGGTGTTTGTAACCCAACTCTGATTATATTGAAAAGGTGTAAAATTTCCTGTCCATATTGGTTGTATGAACAACAATTTCTGAGCTTAACTCATAAAGTGTATTGCATAGATTTTTAGCCCTGTGCACCATTATTATTATTATTATTATTATTATTATTATTATTATTATTATTTATGTGTATATCCTTGAAACAGTATCCTGTACATATGTAGGTATACTGTGTTTATGATCTGTCTCCATACCAAATTTCACAGAAGGTCTGTTAGGTATTGTCATCAAATTTGTAGGTAAAGAAAATTTTCACCGCAGCCATATTGATTTACATGCTACAAAAATGTTATCTCAAGAAAGTTCCTTGTTTTTTTCCCTGCATCTTGTACTCTGAATAATTTCAGGACTCTAAAACTGAAATGACATACATACAATATGGTGATCTTATCATCCTATGATTTTGTTTTTAACTCTTCAGTGAATGTGAATTTTAAATTCTGACAATTTCCAGCAGCAGTGGGGTTTAAATTTACAGTTTTGTTAAAGGTGTTCATGATCATATAGTGCACCAAGGCCAGCAGTGTGTGAATATAAGGAAGGTCCATTCAGTTTGCTGAGGTCACCATTGAAGGGCATATTATGTTAAGATACATTAGAAAACACAAAATCTCATACATCGAATTGGTCACTTGAGAGAAATTTGTGTGGCTGCCTTGTTAGTATTACTTAGGGTGGGTACTGGAAGATTACAAAAGTTAGGTTTGCTTGTATTGAGTCTTTTGCATGTTTCTATGTTGGATTCTGTGTTGTTGAGAGGGGACTGATGTAAGGATGCATGTACAAGTTTGATATCATAATGAAACAAATTTGGAATAGGTGTATTTCATAATGTACACAGAATTACTGGCGGCACTGTTTGCAGTTTATTAGGTTTACTTTTGCTTTGTTTATAAAATTCTGTTATTGATTTGTAATGTGCATTAAATCTATTTATGGGTTTAAGAAAACAGGGCTTTTTTGTGGGTTGTGGCTGAAGTAAATTGGAATTCCTGAATAGTGAAAGTCATCCATGTCAGATTTCAAGTAAATTGTCAGTTTAGGTGCTGATGCAAGGTCAGATGGACATATAGGTATGACTTTGGAGAGATTTGTGAAAACAATTTAAATGTAATTAGATTCAGCTGAATAGTTCTTATTATGAGATGACACAAAAATAAGAATTCCTGTTATGTAATCACAGCAAACCATTGCCATTTATGGCTGGTATATCTTGAAAATCCCAGCAAACAATGAAACTGCAATGCACAAAGTTAAGACCTAATGGGGAAAATGTTACATAACCAGAGAAATATGAGGCATGATAATGTGTAAATTATTGATTAGTAGTAAACTTGTAAACATTAGTGTTGGTATTATTGGAATGATCTCTGTTTTCTTGACTGAAAGGTGTCTGGCTGAATGAACAATGTATAATGCATGTTGGAAAAGAGACAGAAGCCTTTGTGAAGAAAGAGTTAGTCAGTTTTCCCACCTTGTATGGTGCCTAGACAAGCCTGCATTTCGTACATGGACATATACTCAATTTTGACAGTCAGATGATCAAGACAAAGACACTTTGAATGCCCCAAGGCATTTTGAAGGACATGAAGAACATTGAGTGCTAAATTTTTTAGAGCATTGCCTACTGACAGACATTTCTGTATGTCATCTTCCACTTATACACACAAGGCTTTTTCCATGTTTTTGAGGAAGGATCGCTTGTCTTACTTCCCCTGACCTTATTTGTCCTCATGAAATGAGTTGTTGATTCATTTGCATTGCAAGGCATCATATGTCCGCAGCTCTTGTTCCCTTGTCAGACTTATCCAACAACTCCATTTGCTGTAACAGAGACATCAGTTTTCTCTTATTTTGTCCTTCAGCTTCTTTTCAGCATGTGCCTTACACTTTCTAGATGTAATTAAAATGTGAGGGTAACATATTGTTCAAGAAATTGTGAAAAGCACATTCCATATCAGACAGTATTCAAGATAGCAAATGAGAAACAGTTGGGCTAATGCAACTGCTGGTGTAGTATGCCATGCACCTGTGCATAAACATTTGCAAATAAGCATGGCACCTACACTCTGATACTAGGGAATTCTGCAAATAAGCAAAACCACAGTATGAATATACTTGTGAATGAGGAGGGGTCTGCTGTGTAGTGCCATTGGTAGGATGGAGTATATGTTGTGTTTTATTTTTTTTTTTTACTCTTATTACAATCCTGATTAATTTTTGGAAAGTTACAGATGAAGTGTGCTTTATGTGCTTGCAGAAATGCATGTAAACCATGTAAAGTGTCCATTATTCTTGTCTGGTTGTAATAAAAATTGTAATTGCTAGACAACTGTTGGTGAACTACTCATGTGTAGATTTATAAGAAATATGTGTAATGGAGTACATAGTGATACCAGGTCACAGATGGACTGACATTAACTGTATATGAGTGTGATCGTTGGTGATAGAATTGGTTGAGGGTCATGTCAGTTGTTGGTGTTTGTGGTGGTATGATTGGTGCTGAATGGAACTGGTTGACAGTCATGTCAGTTGTCATTGTTACTGGTGGTGGTGAACTTTAGGTGCTGCTGTCAGAGAGGGACTTAAATTTCTCTGGAAGAGCTTAGAATTGAGTGGCACACATCAACTTGTTGTCTGTCCTAATGATGTCATTTGATTGGGAGAAAAATGAATACTGTAAGTAAAAAGTCAAAAGCTGTATTATGTGCCTTTAAGGAGGTTTCTTTTCCAAAGAAAACTGAATAAATATTTATATCTTGACACCAGAATGCAGCAGAATAAAAATGTTATGATAGCTAATAAATCCTTAAAAATGTGGAGAGTGATTTTAAAAAACTTATTTTTGGTAGGAACTATTGAGTAGATTAAGTATGGGGAATGCTTGCTGTTCAGAGTCATTAAAATTGCTGTTTTCTTGTACATGACTGTCATGAGAATCTCAGAGTCTGATTTTTGCCTTCTGTTGTCTTTATAAGTACATTGACAAAACTGTACTAAATTGTGGTTTTCCTTGTTGAAACTTGGCTTGCCACACTGAGGGAAGAATATGCTGGGTGAGGATTCTGGTTTGTGAGCTGTGATTTTGTGTTGTTTCTTGGTTGGTGCTCAACATTTTGAAAGATTGTAGTTTCATCCTCTTCATTGGTGAGCATTCCAAGAAGTTTGACCCTTGAGGGTGAAGGCACCATCGTTTCCCAAACGTCAGGAACTGCACACCAAAGGACACAATGTCACATTCCAGAAGACCTTAATTTTCAGCAACACCACTCTGAGAACCTCATATCTTGCAGCATCAAGGAAATTTGAGAAGCAGATGTTATGGGAAGTGTCTGGGTTTAAGAGGAAGGAACAGTGGCTGGATGAAATAGCATAACATTGTTTGTAGTCTTCACTAAATACTCTTTTTACCCAAATGAGGTTACTCCATATGTAAGCCGATGTCCCTTTGTGGTTGGCAGTTGTCAGGAAAATACTTATACCGAACGTGTTTAACTTTGCCTGTGATAATAAAGTGATCCCTTATATATGAGATGATGAATTAGGAAAACTTCTTGGCTTCATGTAAGTATGGTATTAGTGTAATTAAATGGAGGAGGAGAAGATTGATGGGCCATGTATCATTCATTGCTGAGATGGGAAGTGTATAATGCACTATGGTAAGAAACCCTGAAGAGAAGATATCACTTGGAAGACATGGGCTTAGATGATATGATACTATTAAAATAATTTTTAGCAAAGGAGTTTGTTGTCATTTTGTAGTTTATGTAACAATACTCAGCAGTTCAGACCAAGTAGTGTTGAATGATATGATGATTGATGAATAATGAATTGGAATATATGTAGAAGAAAATGCCCATACCCTAATTTCGGGAACTGACCTGGAGGGACATAGAAAAACCATGACGAACCTTAGAATAGACTTGTGTGAATAATGAATTGGAATGTATGTGGAAGGAAATGCCCATACCCTAATTTTGGGAGCTGGCCTGGAGGGGCATAGAAAAACCATGAAGAACCTCAGAATAGACTTGTGTCTCAACCAGAGCTTAAAGGTCATCTTGTGAATAATTAAGAATTCAATTTTTTACAAAATAGAATATTTATTATTATTATTCCTTGAACTGAGCACCTACTTACTGCATAAGGACTTCCCCATGGAGTTCATTGGATTACTAAAATGTTTCCTCTGCATAAGTATATAATTTTCTAGGCTAAAAGTTGTGGCTTCAGCGCAAATTTTATTAGGTAATTACATTTATGTCATTTTATTATTTATTGTTCGTCGTACACAACACAGTGGTGCAATTTAAAATAATGCAACAGTTTCCAAAGCTACATGTTTCGACCCCGTGGGGTCATCTTCAGGCTTATAAAATATGGTATCATACAAGGTGCATCTGTTGTTACTACCTACGGGATCCCGTGGTTTACAGTATGCTAGATTTAAAAATGTATATTAAAAAGTCATAAAAATATAGGTAAAGATTGTATGATCGTGTTGAATGTGTGGATCAATATCTACATGCATGTGAGAGGTATCTGTGTGCCTACGAATTGTGTCATGCTAGTGTTGTGGTCGTAGTATA
>Ga0123355_10017715_pt1 | contig 11265 bp, 9 predicted proteins | sample TergutEmb28metaG_3_FD_89872 | JGI IMG/M metagenome (GOLD analysis project Ga0123355, IMG submission 89872) | Embiratermes neotenicus P1 segment gut microbial communities from Petit-Saut dam, French Guiana - Emb289 P1 | ecosystem: Host-associated > Arthropoda: Insects > Digestive system > Gut ...
GAATGATATTGTAAGACCCGAGATAGGAAAGGTTAGTTACGAGTTAATAATTAACACGCTAGAAGAATATCAGGGGGGCTTATTTTCATGATGCAACTAGAAGAATTTCGTCAAGATTTTATTAACGAAATTGAGGCTGAAGTAATCGAACTTAAAGACCATGCAGCTGATGTTTTTATTCGCAGAATTGAGGATATTCTCGTAAATGATTATTCTTATCTTTCGGAATTGCAGCCTTGTTTTTATGAAAGAAGAGAGGGGACGAAAGCGTTCAAAGGTATGCGATTAGATGCGCAATCCCTAGATCTTTCAACCAATACATTAAATTTAATGTTGGTTGATTATAATGCTGGTGAAATGCAGACTCTGCATAAAGATTTTGTAGAGCGCGCACAATTGCTTATCAATTTTTTTGAGAATTGCATTAAGGGATTTTTCAATGGTGGCGATCCCAGTGTGCCAGAAGTTGCTTTAGCAATTGAGATTCGCAAGTATTATTCTGAGATAAATAAAATACATTTATTTTTGGCTTCAACAAATAAGTTAAGCGAAAGACAGAAGACAATATCACTGCCAACTATTTCTTTGGCAGACAGGCAGTTTCAAGTTGAAGTGGATATTATTGACATTAGTAAAATTTATCAGACCAAATTGTCTGATTTTCAAAAAGACGAAATAATCATTGACATGGCGGAGTTTGGTATTGAAGGAATTCCTTGCATCCAAGCAGAAATTGAAGCAACTAATTACGAGTCTTATTTAGCCATTGTGCCGGGCTTGTTTTTATCAGAGATTTATAAGAAGTATGGCCCCAGATTATTAGAGGCAAATGTGCGCTCTTTTCTTAATGTGAGGGGAGCTGTTAATAAAGGAATTCGCGGGACGATTCTGAATCAACGAGACAGGTTTTTTACTTACAATAACGGAATATCAACTACGGCAAAAGCAATCACAGTAAAAAGGGGCAAGAGTGGTGGTTTGATAATCACATCGTTCACAGATTTGCAAATAATTAATGGTGGACAAACTACGGCATCTTTAGCATCAGCGGCAATAAAGGATAAGGCAGATTTGAGTGGTATTTATGTGCAAATGAAGCTTACAATTGTGAAGGATGAAAATATTTCACCAGACTCAGAGTTTGTAAGAAGTATCGCTAAATATGCAAATAGTCAGAATAAAGTCACAGCAGCAGATCTTAATTCAAACCATGATTTTTATATTCGAATGGAAGAATTCTCACGCAAGACCTATGCTCCAGCAACTAATAATAACACCTATCAAACTTTGTGGTTTTTTGAGCGTGCGAGAGGTCAATATGATCAAGCCAAAATGAAAATGACCAAGGCACAAAAGGAAACTTACGAAAGAATCAATCCTAAAAAACAAGTTTTTAAGAAGACAGATATTGCTAAATATATTAACTCATGTGAGCAGTTACCATATTTTGTTGCTTGGGGTGCAGAAGTTAATATGACAAGATTCCAAGAGGCATTAGAAAAAGCGTGGGCAGTTAGTAATGTAAAATATAATGTTGGGTATTATAGAGAACTTATTGCAAAAGCCATTTTATTCAAAGAAGTTGAAAGAACTATTTCTCGATTGGATTGGTATCAGGCACAAAAAGCATATAGGGCTCAACTTGTGACTTATACGATTTCAAAATTTATGTACGAGGTCGAAAAGACAGGTCTTAAATTTAATTTCAAACTTTTATGGGATAGGCAGTCAGTGCCAGAAAGCATTTGCAAAGACATGGGCGAGATAGCAAGACTTGCTTATGATGTTTTCATGGACCCTAATAAAACTACAGGGAATGTGGAGACTTATTGTAAGAGCAAAAAATGTTGGGAGATGTTGCAGCAAGTCCCATTTGAGTTAAGCGATGAAACAAAAGCACTGCTTATTGATGCAACGGAAGATGCTGTTGAAAAAGCAAGCGCTCAAAAGACACAGCGATTTGAAAATTCAGTAGAGGCAGACATTTTGATATTTAAGTTCGGTTCTCAGAATTGGGCAAAATTATTAACTAAAGGAAAAGAGCAAGGGCATTTAACTCCACATGAGGAAAGGTTGATTGAAGTCGCAATCAATTATGCAAATGGGGTTTATACGAGCTTGAGTAAAAAACAGGCAACAGAAATTCTAGCAATCAAATCAAAGTTAGAGGGGTATGGGATAACGATATAGTTAAGTGGCGATTTTTCCATCGCCAAAGTGAAACAGGCATCGTAACCAAACACGATGAACTGCCAGCATTAGCAGCAGGATAAAAGGAGAACCTATGGCAAAATTCGGCATCGATATGAAAGGGAGAGTAAAGAATTTCCCTCTAAATCCGCATCAAAATAACGCACACCTTCCTGTGCTTGAGGCGATAGTAAATTCTATTCAAGCGGTCTACGAAAAGATCGCAAAGGAAAACCTTTTACAATACGATGGGGTAGTGAGGGTAGAATTTTCTCGTGAAAGCGATTTGATTGACGACAACCGCAGCAAAATCGAGAGCGTCATAATTACCGACAATGGAATAGGTTTTGACGAGAAAAACTTCAAAGAATTTTTGACATCGGATACAGAGCATAAGAAAGCTTTGGGTGGCAAAGGTGTCGGCAGATTTTCTTGGCTGAAGGCATTTTCTAGCGTAGTAGTCACTAGCACCTTTATTGAAAATGGAGAATACCTAACGCGGACATTTGAATTCAACATAAATGCAGAGGAACTAGATGATAAATTAGAGGATTCTAAGAAAAAGGAAGTCTCGACAGCAATTGTGCTGAAAGGATCTCTGCCCGATTTTAGAAAGCATTTTCCCGTAGGAATGGATGTTTGGGCTAATAGAATACTAAAGCATTGCATGAAGTATTTTCTTGAAAAAGAGTGCTGTCCAGCAATAATTTTGACGGACGGGATAGCGACAATCAATTTGAGGAACGAATTCAATGAAAAGGTCTCGGAATTATTCAAGCAAGAGACATTCAAAATAGGCGACAAGGCATTTACATTAACGCACTTAAAAGTGAATAAGACAATACTTGATAGACACGCAATTGTTCTTTTCGGCAATAATCGTAGCGTACTTGAAAGAGACCTTGCAAGCAAATTAGTAGACATGGCAGATGTTGAATTGGAGGACGGAGCGAGATACTTGTGTTTGGTAGAGTCACCATACCTTGATGACCATGTCGATTTGAATAGGTTGGCATTCAATTTGCCAATCGAAGAAACAGAACGCTTAAATGCAGAGAATGAGATAGCCTTAGATCGTATTATTTCTGAGGTTGTTGCTGCAATAAACATAACACTAAAAGACTACTTGAAGCCTGTCAGAGAGCAAAAAGAGATTCGAATAAAAGCCTACATTAAGAACCAAGCACCACGTTATGCTTTTTTGTTACGCCACAGGGCAGATGATATTATGAATATTGTAAACGGCACGGATGACAAGATAGATGAGCAACTTTATAAAATTAGTCGCAAGTTTGAAGAGGATGAGAGGCAAGGCAGGTTGGTTTTAGAGAGACAATTAAAAGATGAGACGATTACGGATGAGGAGTACGACAAAAAACTTAAAGAGTGCATAGCAAAAATTGTGGATGCAAACAAGTCTAGACTTGCTGATTATGTGGCACATAGAAAAATTGTAATAGATTTGTTTGAGCAAGGAATGAGACGCACAAGTGGCGAGGATTACAGTAAAGAAGAATATATGCATAAACTGATTTACCCCATGAAAACAACTTCCGATGAGGTCAGTCATGAAGAGCAGAACCTATGGCTAATTGATGAGCGGTTATCATACTTTTCATACATTGCCTCTGATACCAACTTGAACCCAAATAAAGATAGACCAGACTTGATAATGTTTGATACGCCAATTTCGTTGATTGAAGAGCAAAACGAGGGCAAACCACTAAATAAGATTGTAATTTTTGAGCTTAAGCGACCCATGAGGGATGGAGTGGATGGAAGCGACAATCCCATACAGCAAATTACCAAATACAAGAGCAGACTTGAAGATGGCAAAACACTAGATAAAAATGGGCGACCAATTAAAGTGGACGAGAAAACGCAATTTTATCTTTATGTGATTTGCGACATTACTGACAAACTAAAGAAAGAATTGGTTGGAACTTATGGTTTGACCGAGACAGTTGATGGTTACGGCTTTTATGGCTTCAGAGGTGATACCACATTTATAGAGGTTTTGTCATACGACAAAATAGTAAGTGATGCCAAAAAGAGAAACCAAATCTTATTCGAAAAACTTGGAATCAATTAAGGGGATGAATAGAATGAGTAAAATTACTAACTTAAGTCAATACATTGAAGCAATCAAAAAATATGATGCTAGTTTTGAGACAACAGTTTTTTATAGAGGTCAAGGATAATATTATCCTACAATCTCAAAAGATGGAATGGACACAAAACCCATGGCTTATATTTTTAGAGGCGGCAGGGATAGATACGAGAAAAAATACTACTATGAAGCAATCACTCGTTTCCCACAAGAATTTGAGGGATTGTCTAGCATAGACAGACTTGCAAAAATGCAGCATTATGGATGGCCGACAAGATTGCTCGACTTTACCCGTAAGCCGTTAGTTGCATTATATTTTGCCTGCGAAGACATCATTCAAAAATGCAAGTGCAATACAGCCCATGTTATTACGGAGGGCGGGTGCAAAGAAAACCATGACGGAGTGATTTATATTGTTAAGGCAAAATACCCAGAAAGCCTAGAAGATGATGGGATTGTCACTTTATCATACGACAGCGACAGGGCATTGTTGCTTGGGTGCTTATGCAGAATGACAGCCAAGCAGATTGCAAAAATGAAAAAGTTTGCGGATGCACTCTTGAACAAAAACATCAAAGATGGAACGCAGCTAAGAATTAGCGAGAAAACTTTTGTCAGTGAGAACGCTGACCATGAAACCATATTTGCGTTTAGAAAGTTTTACGGAGAGGCACGGCGTGAAAGGAATGCATTTGATATTTTTGATACGAGACCACAAGACTTGCTAGATTCGTTTATGCTGTCTCCGCAATCACACAAAATACAAAACGAGAGACTTAGCGTTCAAGATGGTGCATTTTGCATAGTTGGACTAAGAGGCGAACCAGTAGAAAGCACACCGATAATTATTGATAAGGATGCCAAAGAAGATATAATCAAAGAGCTTGATAGATTAGGAATAAATCGCGCAACAATTTACACGGATTTATCAAATGCAGCAAAAGTAGTGGATGCCATCGTCATGGATAAGTTGTCAGGCAGCTCATAAAAAATAAACAAAGCAGGAAATAATAGTTTATGCTAAAAGAATTTACATTAAAAACAGACAAAGAGGGTCTGTACAATATCACCGCACAAGTAGCAGAGGCAGTAAAAGCAAGCGGAGTCGAGGACGGCGTTGCGGTTGTTTATTGTCCGCATACCACAGCGGGGATTACTATTAATGAGAACGCTTGTCCTGATGTGCCGGGCGATTTACTGTTTGGATTAGCAAAAGCGTTTCCAGATAGGTCGGAGTTTCGCCATGCGGAGGGCAATTCGTCAGCACACTTAAAATCTAGTTGCGTGGGAGCAAGTCAAACGATTATTATTGATGGAGGTAGGCTATTGCTTGGCACTTGGCAAGGGATTTATTTTTGTGAGTTTGATGGTCCGAGACAACGCAAATATTTTGTGAAAATCATGGAGGATAAGCCATAATGACACTAGATTACAAACAAATGGCAGATGCCATTTACACAAGGAAGTCTACACGAAGCTATAATGACGAAGTCGTTTCGCAATTAGAAAACAACGGCGATTTAGTAGAAGCTTTTGGACTCGTGCCATTACTGCCAGACATCAAGGTGGTGGTCAGGGTGTTAGAGAGCCACGAAGTCAAAAACAAGAAAGCCAAATACTGTATTGGGTTTTACTCGGCAACGAGCAAAGGCGATAGCCCTTACGATGAGGACAAACCGCTAGCGTTGGAGAATGTTGGTTTTATCGGGCAGCAGTTGGATTTAATTTTGCAATCGCAAGGCATCGCAACTTGTTGGTGGGGAATGAAAAAGCCCAAAAAAGAGTTTAGAAAAGTTGATGGGCTGGATTGCTTTATAACTATGATGGCAGGGATGCCGAAGTCGGACGAAAAGCGCAGCTACCCCGACGGCTTTAAGCGCAAAGCGGCGGAGGATATTATTATCGGCGAAGCGGAGTCGGATAAGTTTATTGAAGCCGTGCGAGTTGCTCCGAGTGCAGTTAATCGTCAGCCGTGGTTAGTTGAGAAAGCGGGCGATAAATACGACTTCTATCTAAGAAGTTCTAAAAATCCATTAGATCTGATAATTGGGGATATGCGTAATATTGATTTAGGGATTGCTATTGCTCATTTGTTCGTAGTGGCAAAGGCTGACAATCATGAGGTAGAGTTTAGTTTTGATGGTGCGGATAGCGGCAAGCATAAATTCATAGCGGAGGTGAGAGTAGAATTATTAGGGGGTATCAATGGATAAAAAAGATTTACCGATTGTAGTAAAAGCATTGCAGGCATCAATAGAAACTTTTTCTAAGAGGTATGACAAATCTCTTCTTGTTTCTCATCGTCCCACGCGAGGCGAGGTAAGAGAAGATTTTTGCATAGATTTGTTTGAAGAATATTTCCCCAAAAAATATGGTGTTACGAGTGGTCACATTTTTGGCAACGGTAAGTTAAGTAATCAGGTAGATATCATAGTTTTTGACGCATTATTAAGTCTTCAAATTCCTTTAAGTAAAAGACATCTAATGGTAGAGTCGGATGGGGTGTATGGGACGGTTAGCGTAAAAACCAAGCTCGATAAAAAGGCATTAAAAGATTCAATTCAAAATTTCAAATCTATCAAAAAGACAATGCGGGATAGAGGCGATAATGCCAATCCGTTTAAAGTAATATTTTCTTATAATGGAAGTTCTGATGCATGGACTATAATCAATTATTTGAAAGAATACAGTGAGGAGAAGTCGTATTTGTCTGATATTATATATATACACAACAAATTTCTTTTATTAAAATTTGACGACACAACAAATAAATTTATTAATATAATTGATGCTCATAATGACAAGTTTGACTCATATTTCTGTGTGGGGGGAAGCGAATATTCGTTAGCATATTTGATCACGCAGTTGCTGTTAAGTCTAAATGAATTACAGTTTTTATCGCTGGGAAACCGTGAATACTATAGTGCACATGATAAACTTTTTGAAGAGGTAACAATGGGTGAGTGTAATTTTAGAGGGTATATAAATCTTTCGGATGTGGAGGAAATTAGTCAATGAAAAACAGAGTTGCAGTAATTACAGGTGGAGCGGGCGGAATCGGTAAGGCGATAGCAGACGCTTTCAAAAGAGATGGTGCAAAAGTTTGCATTATAGATATTACAGACAACGATTACTTTGTTGGTGATATTGGTGACAAGGCGACACTAGACAAGTTTGCTGATAAGGTAATCAAAGAGCATGGCAAGATAGATTACTTAATAAACAATGCACCGCCATTAAATAAAGGATTGGCAGATTGTAGTTATGAGGACTTTGAATGTGCAATGAGAGTTGGAGTGACAGCGCCATTTTATTTGGCAAAGCTGTTCGACTACCACTTTGCAGAGGGAGCATCAATCATAAATATCTCGTCAACTCGTGCAAATATGAGCCAGTCTAACACCGAAAGCTACACAGCGGCAAAAGGAGCAATCTCGGCTCTCACTCATGCTTTAGCAACAACACTTGCAGGTAGGGTTCGAGTAAATACAATAAGTCCTGGTTGGATTGATACAACAGGTGCAACTCACGGCGGAGCGGATGCAAACCAACACCCAGTCGGGCGAGTAGGCAAGTCAGATGATATTGCCGAGATGGTATTATTCCTTTGTAGTGACAAAGCAGGCTTCATCACAGGTCAAGACATAATAATTGACGGCGGCATGACAAAGCAAATGATTTATCACGGCGACTACGGTTGGTCGCTAAACAAAAAATAATGATAAATTATTCAGATAACAAGTTGAATAAGCTGCTAATAGATGGCGCTAAAAAGTATTACGACTACCTTGACGAAAATGGCAAGGGGCTTATTTTGTTTGATATTTTAGGAGTTGAGCGAATTTTTGAGGAAGCGGGCAAGAAATGCTTATATAAAGTCAGGTTAGATAAAAAGCTAAAAAACACAGAGGGCTTGCAAATTCAGGTTAGGGATAAAATATATTTGCCTAACCATGTAAAGATAATTTTGTGGGACGAAGACCGCAAAGAGATGATTATTCAAGTAATCAACAAGCAGGCAAAGGAAGAGTTAGCAGGCTTAGAGGATTTTGACGTAGCAGAGGTCAAAGTTGTGCTTGACTTAAAATATTTAGTAGCGAGAACTGGAAAGTGGTTTGAAAGCCATGATCTAATATTGCCAACTACAGCCCATAAATTAGATGCTGTAAAAACATTTGACCCAACCTCTAAAAGTCAGCACAGTGCAGTAGAGTTTTGCCTTGCAAAACCGTTTTCGTACATTTGGGGCGCGCCGGGGACGGGCAAAACAAAGTTTGCTTTAACCAATGCCACACTTAATCTGTTTAGAGCAGGAAAAAGAGTGGTGATTGTAGCCCCCACTAATAATGCAATTGAGCAGGTTATGAGATGCGTTATTGACAGATTTGACCAAGAAAAAATTAGTCGCAGCAACATTATTAGGTTAGGAATGCCAAGCAAGACATTTGCTGAAGCTTATCCAGAGGTGGTTGAAGTAAGGGGTGTTTCGCAAATCGTGGCGGGGCTAGTTAAGCAAAAGGAACTGTTAGAGAATATCCTTAAATTTAAGGACGAGCGAGAGACCTTTGCTGAGATGGTAGAAGTCCTTAAAAAGCGAATGAGTGGTAAAAGCGGCGAGCTTTCAAAGTCAGCAGAGATGATGCTAGAGGCTATGAGAAAAGAGTTTGCTGAAAAGGAAAGATTATACGCAGGATATGAGGCGGACGGTGGCGTAGAGATTAAAAGACAAATAGAGAATTTAGGTGAACAATTAACAGAGGCAGAAAAACAATCTACGGACGAGCGAATAAACAAGCTAAATATTGTCGGCTGCACAGTAGATTATTATATCGGAATGATTCCGCAGGGTGTGGAGTTTGACCATATATTCTTGGATGAGGCAGGCTATTGCAACTTAGCAAAAGCAGCAACACTTTTTGCTAGCGATACACCCGTTACCTTTTTAGGTGACCATTTTCAGTTGCCACCAGTTTGCGAAATGGACGATGACCTAATAAGTGGAGATAGCAAAGAAGTTTTTACTTGGGCGCAATCGGCATTATATTTGGCAGACTTAATAGAGAATGGTGCAGAAACGGAATATATGCGCTACATCAAAAAGATGCCGCCAACTTTTAACAACTTGCCTAAAATAAATCTAACTGAGACTTATCGCTTTGGGCAAAATTTGTTAGATATCTTATGCAAAAGTGTTTATGGTGCAAAACTAACAAGTCAAAATGAGGGCATAATTATAGAAGTAATAAATGCGCCTAAAAAGAGTTTTGCCGATAAAAAGCGAGCCAACCCTGACGAGGCGGAGGCAATAAAACAATATTGCCTTAAAAATTTTGCCAAGCTAGAAAACGCAGCGATTTTGACTCCTTATAAAAATCAGGTGTCGTTACTAAGAAAACTGTGCTATCGCTTTATTGGAGATAACATTTCTACAGTTCATGCAAGCCAAGGCAGGGAGTGGGATACGGTTATTCTAAGCGTTTGCGATACTACCGACAAATATTTTACTAACTCAAATAACATTCGCTCAAATGGCAAACTAATCTTAAACACAGCCATAAGCAGGGTAAAAAAACGATTAGTAATCGTCTGTGATGAAAATTATTGGCAAACGCAAGAGGGGCAGTTGTTGACGGAACTTATAAGGAACAAAACAGTTCGACAATAATAGCGACACTAATTAGTTTATTGCAGCGGCTTTAGCCTAGACTTATCGCTAAAAATACGCTATAATAATAGCAGGGAGAAAATCCATATGGATTACACAAAAATAGACAATTTAAAAAGGCAGATTGATGCCATAAGACCTTATGAGGGCGAAACGCTTAAACAGTTGCAAGCGTATTTTAGAGTAGGGCTGACATATAGCTCTAATGCTTTAGAGGGCAATACTTTAACCATAAGTGAGACCAAGGTTTTGCTAGAAGATGGCTTAACAGTCGGCGGTAAGCCTCTAAAAGACACCTATGAGGCATTGGGTCATGCTAGAAGCTACGACTTCATGTTTTCTTTAATCAAAAAGAGAGACATATCCGAGCAGGATATTCTAACCATGCACAAGCTCTTTTTTAGCGAAATAGATAACGAGCAAGCGGGTGTTTATCGTAATCAACAAGTATTTATATCAGGCTCAGAATTTCCTGTGACAGAAGTTAGCAAGTTAAAAACAGAAATGGCAGAGCTAATAGAATGGATAAAAAAAGACAGAGGCAAATATCATCCCGTTGAGTTTGCGGCACTACTGCATAAAAAATTCGTATTCATTCATCCGTTCATTGACGGCAATGGCAGATTAACAAGACTACTAATGAATACTGCTTTAATCCAAGATGGTTACATGATAGCCATTATTCCGCCAATACTAAGAGCAGAATATATTACGCTACTTGAAAAAGCTCACACCAACGACAAACCTTTTATAGACTTTATCGCAGAGCGAGTTTTAGAGACTCAAAAAGAAGTGATTAGATTGCTACACATAAAGTAGAAAAAACACCCCTAAAATCCGACAAAAAATTTATATAATATGATATAATTATCTATGGCGAGTCCCTCGTGGGCTCGCCTTTTTAAGTGCCGCTGTCGCTGGCAGTCCTTTGTACATTGACAACTTAATATTCAAAAATAGTCAAAGGCTGTCTCCGAACTGCTTTTTGGTGTTGTTTTGCCTTATGCAAGAAATTGCAAAGTGACTTATGTCACAAACACAATCACACAAACAACAATCAAAAAAATATAACAGGAGATACAAAAATAATGATAACACACAATCAATTCAAAAACCTAAAAAAATTACAATCAGTTGGCATGAGCCAAAGAGAAGCCGCCATTAAAATAGATGCACCTATAAGCAGCATTAAAAAATGGTGGAGAGCTACAGAAGAAGAGTTTCTTGCGGCAGAGGCGCTTAAAACACCGTATTTAGACGGATATCGCAGTTTCATATTAGAACAACTGCAATTCTTTCC
>Ga0123355_10017716_pt1 | contig 11264 bp, 11 predicted proteins | sample TergutEmb28metaG_3_FD_89872 | JGI IMG/M metagenome (GOLD analysis project Ga0123355, IMG submission 89872) | Embiratermes neotenicus P1 segment gut microbial communities from Petit-Saut dam, French Guiana - Emb289 P1 | ecosystem: Host-associated > Arthropoda: Insects > Digestive system > Gut ...
AGCAAGTTGATTGCTTGCAATCAACAACTCCTAGCGTACCTTTGGGTACGCGTCGTCGTCGCTTCCTCGTATTGCGTCAAATTACTGCGTTACATTGGACGGTTTTCAGCTTATATGACTATAGCCGTCATTTGATTCTAACAATTGAGTATGATATGATAATTCCAAAAAAACGATTAGGAGCATAAACGATGAAACGTATAATTCCCATAGTCTTAATATTGTTGTTTTTTGCTGCATGTAGTTCATCACCTGCAGCCCCTCATGTTACCGAGCCAGTTACACAGCCCCAAGAGCCCACTCTTTCAGCTCAAGAACCAACTATATCACTCAGCTCCTCGTTCCCTTTTAGTTTTTCTACTGAAGATTTGCATGGTAATCAGGTAACGGAATATTCCCTTGGTGAGTATGATTTCTTTTTTGTATATTACTGGGCAACATGGTGTCGTGCCTGTATAAATTCTATGCCAAGCCTGACTCAGCTTGCCGAAGAATTTGGCGACAGAGTAGGTTTCATATCCCTTCTTGGGGATTTTGACATGAGTAGAAATGCTGCCATTAATATAACAGAAAATGCGAACATTCCATTCATTACGGTAAACGCCTTAATAGAAGAGTTGGACGGACTGATGGAATTACTAACATCCGGCTTCCTTCCCACAAGTGTTATAGTTGATAGGAATGGAAATGTTATAGGTGAACAAATTATTGGCGGCAGCATGGAAAGAATGCAAGCCGCTATAAATTACGCTTTACAACAATGACAAAGCTTTCCGACTCACGCCCGGCTCGCACCGTTGCAATGATGATGTCTATTACAATAATAGGCAAAATAATGGGCGTACTGCGAGACCGTTTACAAGGTGCTGAATTTGGCACCCACGCGGCCGAAGGCATAGCTTTTGCGCAAGCTAGCTTACTTCCCCGCAGTTTTTTAGATATTATGTTTGCGGCGGCTTTTTCCGCAAGTTTTATACCTGTGTTTTCTAACTACCTGGAAACTAAGGGCAAAAAAGAAGCCTTTAATTTAGCCGCAAGCTTTATTTGTATTGTACTTTTATTAACTACTGCTGTTACCGTTATTTCAATTATATTTGCTCAGCCAATTTCAGCCCTGTTCTTTAGAGGCGAACAACATCCGGAAGAAACATTGGCCCTCGCCGTTACTCTGCTTCGCTATATGTTCCCGCTTATGATACTAAGCGGTCTTGCATTTTCTCTTACGGGAATTTTGCAAACCCTTGGGGAGTTTCGTATTCCCGCCGCAATGAGCATTGTTTCCAACGGTATAATTTTACTTTATTTTTTCTTTTTTATAGACCGCTTTGGGGTTTACGGGTTGGCGGTCGCTTTTTTAATTGGCTGGGGAATGCAGGCGGTTATTCAGGTTCCGTTTCTGATAAGACATAAATTTAAATTTAGGCCCAACTTCAAAGACCCTGGGCTTAAACAAATTGGCAAACTTGCCCTGCCCGTGATGATGGGAACATGGGTTGTGCCAATTAATCTTATGATAAATACAAGCGCGTCAAGCCAATTATATGGCGGCGAATTTGGCGTGCCGTCTATTTTATTTGCCCATAATTTGTTTGCAATTGTTAGCGGTCTTTTTGTACTAAGTGTGGCAAATGTAATCTTCCCCAAATTTACACGCCAAGTCGCCACAAAAGACTATAATGCTTTTAGCGAAACCGTTAGCGAAACTTTTAGGGTATTGGTATTTTTCCTTTTACCGTTAACCATTGGGCTTATGGTACTTAGCCAACCGTTAGTGCATTTTGTCCACTATACAGGGGAATTTTGCGAGACTTCTGTTCAAATAACAAGTACGGCTCTTATGTATTTTTCAATTGGTATTGTGGGTTACGGTCTTTTGATTGTGCTAAGTCGTGCCTGTTTTGCTATGTTCGACGGGAAAACGCCTGTTGTTGCCGCGGTGTTGGCAATTATTGTAAATACGGTGCTAAGTTTCACGCTTGTCCCTATAATGGAGATAGCTGGGCCTGCCTTTGCAAATGCAATTGCAAATACCGCAGGGGCGGCTGTTTTGGTTATTGTTCTTACCCGCAAAGGCGCATTAAAATGGAATTTGCCTGTTGCAAAAGATATTATAAAAATGGTGATAACTGCGGCTATTATGTTAGTTGCTGTGTTGTTTAGCGTTAGCCAAACGGCTGAAATACATCAAATTTTACAATTAGGAATAACAGCAATAGTTGGAATAGCTGTATACCTAGGCTTAGCGACCGTGCTAAAAATTAAGGAAATGAATTGGATTTTACGTAATTTTTTGCAAAAAGGCAAAACAAATTGAATACATGTCCAAACTTTGGTACAATTTATAAAACTAGGCGTGTTCCTACTATAAGAGTGTGCAGATTTGCGAGCCTGATTTTCCCCAGATTCGAGACATTTTTGACGCAGTGTGCTCGAAGGCACACAAGGAAAAAATTCGAAGAAGATGCGGAAACTTTATGTACCGGCAAGAAGGCCGGACACCGTAGGCGGTGTTTGCGTAGCAAACGTACTGAATGTACCGGCAAGAAGGCCGGACGCCGTAGGCGGCGTTTGCGTAGTAAGCGTACTGAAGCCGCAAAGATGTGCGTTCGTTAGTGGGACACGCCATATGGCAAATAAAAGGAGGTAGTTCATCTTGTTAGACAAGCAACTTGTGTACGATGTTTTAACAGTTGCCATGTCCACTGGCGGCGACCTTGCGGAAGTTTTTATGGAAAACACCGTTAAGGATTCTATTACAATGCTAAACGGCCAGGTGGAAAAAGCAAACTGGGGTATTGATTCTGGGTTGGGTTTACGTGTTATTTTTGGCACCAGCTTCATTTACGCCTACACCAACAATACCACCCGCGACAGTCTTTTAAAATTGGCAAAAGACGCGGCTCAAGCCGTAAAAGCCAGCATCGCTGGCAATCCGAATGTAAAACAAATTATCGACAACACCCAGCCTGCAAAATTTGCAGACGTCGTTACCACCCCACCGGAGAAAGTGGGCAAAAAAGTAATTGTAGACGTTCTGCGTTCTGCGTCTGCTTCTTCCTATGAATACGATCCGCTGATTACTCAAACATCAGGCGATTACATTCATGTAAACCAAAATGTGCTAATTGCAAACACAAACGGTATATGGGCAGAGGATAATAGGGTACGCACACGTATTATGTTACGCGCCGTGGCCTCTAGTGGGAATGAAAAGCAAACCGGTATGCAAAGCCCAGGCGCGAAAGGCGGCTTTGAAGTTATTGAAGCTCAGGATGTTCCCGCCCTAGGTAAAGAAGCCGCAAGAACCGCTGTTACCATGCTAAAAGCAGACCTTTGCCCAAGCGGCAAAATGCCTGTTATTATTGACAATGCGTTTGGTGGCGTTATCTTTCACGAGGCTTGCGCCCACAGCCTAGAAGCTACTTCCGTGGCAAAAGGTGCGTCCACTTTTACGGGTAAACTTGACCAGCTAATTGCCAACCCATGCGTTAATGCAGTAGACGATGGTACCCTGCCGGGTCAATGGGGCACCTTAAACGTAGACGACGAGGGAGGAAAGCCACGCCGTAACATTCTAATCGAAAATGGCGTTTTAAAAACCTACCTTGTTGATTATCTGAATGGCTTGATAATGAACACTCCGTCAACAGGAAGCGGAAGGCGCGAATCTTACCGTTTTGCCCCTACTTCCCGCATGACAAACACTTATATTTTACCAGGCAAAGACAAACCATCCGACATTATTTCCAATACGGAGACTGGCCTTTATGCTGCGCAAATGGGTGGCGGCTCGGTGGACCCGTCTTCCGGCGACTTTAACTTTGCGGTATTGGAAGGTTATATGATTAGAAACGGCAAAATTGCCGAACCTGTGCGTGGTGCGACCCTTATTGGTAAGGGCCACGAAGTTTTGTTAAATATCGACTGCGTTGCAGACAATTTTGACTACGCCCAAGGCATGTGTGGCAGTTTAAGCGGCTCGGTGCCAACAAATGTTGGGCAACCCATGCTACGGGTTAAGGAAATGACAGTGGGAGGTAGAAAGTAATGAGATTTGAAACATTTCGTGACCAGCTATTTGCCCAGGCAAAAGCAAAAGGTTTTACAGATTACGAGCTTTACTATTCTGCCGGGAACAGTTTTTCCGTAAGAGTTTTTAATGGCCAGATTTCCGAGTATAAAGACACAACATCTGAAGGTGCGGGTTTTAGAGGAACTTTTAACGGTAAAATGGGTTATGCTTATACCGAAAATCTTGACCCGTCACTTATTCCGGCCATGCTTGAAAACGCTGCAGGAAACGCAGGTATCATCGAGGACGAAGAAGTTGAAAAACTGTACCCAGGCGACGACAAATACCCGGAAGTAAACAGCTACAGCCCCACCCTTAACACAATCGACGCGTCGCAAAAAATAAAATGGGCTATTGACATGGAAGAGTGTGTAAAAAAACTTGACTCGCGCGTAACAATGGCGGACTACTGCACAGTTACTACAGGGGAAACAGAGGTAGCAATCGCAAATTCCTACGGACTGAATTTGAGCCAAAAAAGCAACATTGCGATGGCGTATGTAATTGCTCGGGTGGAAGAAAACGGCATTACAAAAAGCGGTATGGAGTGGTGGGCAGGTCGTGATTTTAGCGAATTTGACTACAAAGAGCTAGCAAAAAAAGCTGTGGATACGGCAAAAAGTTATCTTAATGCGGCATCTATACTAAGCGGACAGTATCCTGTATTACTAAACAATGAAGCTGCCCGCGACTTATTTACAACATTCTTGCAAATTTTTGTGGCGGAGAACGGACAAAAAGGTTTCTCTATGCTAACTAAGGGGAGACTGGGTGAAGTTATTGCCGCACCCCACGTAACACTCAGGGATGACGGTGTTACCGACCTAAGCCTTGGCAGTATTGCCTTTGATGCCGAAGGTGTTTCTTCCCAAAATAAAGCCATAATCGAAAATGGCGTGTTAAAAACATTACTGTATAACACAAAGTCTGCCGCAAAAGATGGCGTTAAATCCACCGGCAATGCAGCCAAAGCAAGTTTTGGCGGTGCAATCAATACTAGTGCCACTAACTTTTATTTGGTGCCCGGCGAAAAATCATACGACGAATTAGTTGCGGGAATTTCCAAAGGCGTAGTCATAACCGATCTAGCGGGTCTGCACTCTGGCGCAAACCCAATTACCGGCGATTTCTCCCTTTCTGCGGAAGGTTATTATGTAGAAAACGGCCAAATAGCAAAACCCGTTGAACAAATTACCATGGCCGGCAACTTCTATGATCTGCTTAAAAATATCGAAATTATTGGCAGTGATTTGAGGTTCCGCTCTTTGGGCGCAAGCGGTATTGGAATGCCGTCGGTGCTTGTTAATGGGTTAAGCATTGCAGGGTTGTAGGAGGCAAATTATGGCAACGATAAAATATCCATCACCAATAGGTAATATTTTAATATCTGCCGACAATGAGTTTGTTACCCAGCTATATTTTGAAGGGGGCGTAACTACGCCTCCTTCTTTGCATGTAACAAACTCCGGCGAATCAAAAGTTTTGCAAATGGTAACGCAAGAACTCGATGCGTACTTTGCAGGCAAATTGAAACATTTCACAATCCCGCTCAAATTAGAGGGTACACCTTTTCGCCAACAAGTGTGGGAGGCTTTGCAAACCATCCCATATGGGGAAATAATAAGCTATAAAGAGCTGGCGCAGCGTATTGGAAACCCCGCTGCAATACGTGCTGTGGGAGGGGCAAACCACCATAACCCAGTAAGTATCATCGTACCATGCCATAGAGTTGTGGGTGCCAATGGTAAACTAGTTGGCTATGGTGGCGGTTTGCATGTTAAAGAATTTTTGTTGGCTTTAGAAAAAGGTTGAAATTTATAGTCACATAAATTGAAAACCGTCCAATGTAATGCAGTAATTTGACGCAATACGAGGAAGCGACGACGATGCGTACCCAAAGGTACGCTAGGAGTTGTTGATTGCAAGCAATCAACTTGCTGACGAAGTAGTGCGGAAAAATTACAAATTACATTGGACGGTTTTTAGTTTATGTGACTATAAACAAACCTCCTCGGAATCTATTTTGAGGAGGTTTGTTTTAAAGACTTCAAAATGAGACTTCGAGGAGGTTTATAGTCGCAGGAACGTAAAACCGTCTATTCTTGCTTGCAATTTGTGCGCACTACTGCGTCAATTGCTCCTTGCGCACCGCCACCGCAGAACACTGCGTCACGGTTTCTTTGTATTGCACAAAATTGCTGCGCAATAATTGGACAGTTTTACATTCCCGTGACTATAAGCGAGCATTAGCTATCAAAGGCCGGATTTATGGCATATAGGTTCTTACGATTTAGTCTGTCACGGGTTATTTCTAAGCACTCGCCAAATCGTTGGAAGTGCACAATCTCACGTTCGCGCAAGAAAATTATCGGGTCGCGTACATCCGGGTCGTCTACCATGCGCAGGATGTTGTCGTAGGTTACGCGAGCTTTTTGTTCTGCTGCCATATCCTCTACTAAATCCGCAATAACATCACCTTTTGACTGAATTCCGCCGGCAGACCATGGCATTCCGTTTGCACCGGCAGGGTATATCCCTGTAGTGTGGTCAACAAAGTAATCCTGGTAGCCGCCTTTTATTATTTCGTCAATAGTAAGGTTTCTGGTAAGCTGGTACACGATTGTGCCAATCATTTCTAGATGACCTAACTCCTCCGTGCCAACGTCCGTCATCAGAGCGCGAAGTTCCGGGTAAGGCATCACAAAACGCTGGCTCAAATACCTAAGCGATGCACCAAGTTCACCATCTGGCCCTCCATACTGTGTTAAAATAAACTTCGCCAGCAAAGGGTTTGGGTTCTTAATTTTAACCGGATATTGCAATTTTTTTTCATATACAAACATATCACATGCACCCCATTCTGTTATTTGAAGCCATCATGTCTAGGCCTCCACTTCCCATGGCCATGGGCTATGGATCCAATCGTCATCAATTTCAACTTTGGCTTCGGTCGTTTTTTGTTGGTATTCGTGGTACAGGTTTTGAGCGGCTATGTCGGCCGGGTTTACGTCAAGGTACAACCTTAGTTCGTGGCGCACGAAGTCAAGCTTCATCCATTTTGTCATTGGTGTGCATGGTAATGGCTGGCGAATTTCATAATCGCCAAAGGGCAAATCCAGTTCAGGGAATAATGTACCGCGGATAATTGCGTCATCGTCCGAATAACGCTTGGTAAAGCGTTGAGCCAAAACAGACGGGTACGCAAGTATCGCGTTTGAGTGTGGGTGAGACATGGGCGTTCTCCTTTTGCTTAGTGTGTAAAGCTATTATATTGGATAGCCCACTCAAGGGTGACAATTTCACAGAAATTTTAGCCATGCATACAATAAAAAGATACGAGGTTATATAGCAAGCGCACTCCAAAATCATGAACGATAACTTGCAATTTTTTCACACTGCTGCATCAACTTATCCTTGCGTGTCTTTGGGCACGCCGCGTTGTCGCACACGGTTTTGAAGTACGCTAACTATACTAGTATTAAAAGCTGCCCCACGGCCTCTCGAAGGAAGTGTAGGGGGGGGCATCCACCGAAACTGCGGGGTTCCTGGCAAACACGTAGCGAAGTGGAGTGAGAGAGGGGCAGGGCCCGTTTCAATGAAGGAGGGACAATCTTGTTCGACACACAAATTTCAGCCTTACTTTCCGGAACTCTATTTAGACGAGTTTTAAACAATGACCAACTTTCGTTGTACGAATTTAATTTTCTTACAAGCATTCTTATAAACAATAACATTCCATATGACATTGCTTTTGCTGCAGGGACAAGAAAAAACCCTGCCTCTTTGCAACTTACAATACACATAAACCCATCGGCTACACTTGTATTTGTAATCTCGCTAGAGCCAGGGTCATCGGTGTTTTCACCAAGCCCATAATGATACAATTTGTTTAGTATAAAATTCTATTTTATGATCTTTTAACATTTGATCAATTTCATTTTCAAATTCGATATTTGCGCAGTAAGCCAGGCCGCAGCCTGCTTTAACCTGGGTTGGTACAGGTATTAGCCGCCCAAGCTTACAGATATCTTCAAACGCCAAAGCTGCCGTTGTTGTATTGAAGGCAATTATCAGCTTTGGTTTTTTTTGTCTTACCATTTTAACACCTCGCGGCGATTAATTTTACAGCTTGCACAGCTGCCAACACATCATTTTCTGTATTAAATTGCGAAAAACTAAACCTTACTATACCTTGCTTTTTTGTGCCCATAGTTTCGTGTAAAAGTGGTGCGCAGTGGAATCCTCCGCGCACGGATATTCCAAATTCATGGGAAAGAAAAAATTCAACGTCGCCGGAATCAAAATCTCCGATGTTTATGGCTACAATGGGTAACTCCAAATTAGAATATATTTTTATATTGCTAACGCGACAAATCTGTTTGTGAAACCATTCAGCAAGATCAAAAGCCTTTTTTGCCCCGTGTGTGCGCGCATAATTGATCCCGGCAGAAAGCCCAGCAATACCAGGTGTGTTTAAAGTCCCGGCTTCCAAAGAATCCGGTAATTTGTCCGGTTGTGTTTTAGAAAAACTATCAAAACCTGTGCCGCCATATTTAAGGGGCGGTATTTCTACTTTGGTAACAAGCCCTCCTATCCCCTGTGGGCCAAACAACGACTTATGCCCGGTAAAGCACAGGACATCAATATTTTTCATGTCTAGCGGAACTAAGCCTGCTGCTTGCGCCGCATCCACAATAAGTAACAACCCATTTGCTTTACAAAAAGCAGACACCTGTTGTAAATCGGTCACTTGCCCCGTCACATTAGAAGCGGCGGTTATTACCACTGCTTTTGTATTTGATTTTAAGTATTTTGTAAAATCTGTTAGCGCGTAGGAAATACCAAGCCCTAGCGATTCCAAATAATACAAAGGCCGCAAAACAGAGTTATGCTCAAGTACAGTTGTAATCACGTGGTCGGTAGGTTTCAAAAGTCCAAGTATCGCAATATTTAAACTTTCCGTTGCAGATGATGTAAAAACAACTTGCTGTGGACTTGCACCAAAAAAAGACGCAACTGTTTTGCGTCCTTGAAAAATACATTTTGCTGCAGCTAAGGCGTGTTTATGTGCGCCGCGACCAGGGTTCCCATAGGAATTAACAGCCTCTGTTATTGCAGTGGTAACTTGGGTTGGTTTATATAACGATGTCGAAGCAGAATCCAAATAAACCATATTACGGGCGAATCACGTAAACTGCCCGTTGCATCAAGTTTACGATGTTGTACATATCTGTAACCTCACCAACGGCAAGTTGATCCAACACGCCAAAATGGTTTAAACATGTGCCACAAGCTAAAATTTTTACGCCGCTGGCCTGCATGTTTTGCAAATCGTTTAAGCCGGCAGAATCTTTTAAAACATGCCTAACACCGCCATTGTAAAAAACAATAGCCTCCGGTAGGGTCTCTAACTGAGATAGTGCAAAAATAAAACCTTTTATCAAAAGCTTACCAAGGGTATCATCGCCCGTTCCCATAAATTCTGACGGAATTACAACAAGCCCGCTTAGCGCAGGCTCTGTCTGGGGTGCATCTGCTGCATTTCCGTTAATAGAAATTAAAAAGTTTCCATTTTCCTGTGAAGCGGAAAAAGTACAGCCAACAGATTTTAAATATTTGGATATGTTTTGTACCGCAATTTCATTATCTACAAGAACTTCAAGCTTTGCCCCTTGGCTGCTTAACATGGCTTTTTTTGTTTTTATCACAGGTACTGGGCAAATATCGCCAACACAATTAAGTCTGTTCACTATATCACCTTTATATTTTTTTCTGCTCTTGGAATAACTTCCCCCACCAAACAAGAGGCAATTGCCAACTCGTTCAACTCATCCAAAAGCGCGTCCGCATCCTTGGCTGATACAGCGATTAAAAGCCCGCCGGATGTTTGAGGGTCAAATAAAATTTCCTGCATACATTCTTCCACAGCTTCGAACTTTACTTTGTCGGCGAGAAAGTTGCGGTTTTTTTGTGCGGCAGATGTTAGCAAAAATTCCTGTGCCAACCTCATTGCCTCCGGGATGTATTTAACGTTGCCGCTGCTTATTTGAATAGAATATCCGTCGTTCACCATTTCGTTAAGGTGACCGAGGAAACCAAAGCCTGTAACGTCCGTCAGACCAGAGATATCGTATTTTTTTGCAATTTCAAAGGCATATTTATTTAATGTAACCATAGAATTTACCGCAATATTAAAACTCTCGCGTTTAACCTCACCGGCATTAAAGGCCGCTGTTACAAGACCAACACCAAGGGGTTTTGATAAGATAATTCGGTCGCCAAATCGCAAACGGTTATTTTGCATAATTTTATCCGGATGAACGGTACCGGTCACAGATAAGCCATATTTAATTGTGGTATCACTAATAGAATGCCCGCCGCATAACACGCCGCCAGCCTCTTGAACTTTTTCTGCTCCACCTTGCAAGATTGCCGCCAGGATGCCCGGGTCTTCGTTTTCTGGGAAGGCCACGATATTTAGGGCAAGTTTGACATCCCCGCCCATTGCGTAAATATCCGACAGCGCATTTGCCGCCGCAATTTGACCAAACAGGTAAGGGTCGTCCACCATTGGCGGGAAAAAGTCAAGGGTTTTGATAATGGCGATATCATCACTTAGTTTGTACACCGCGCCGTCGTCGGACGTATCAAAACCCACGATTAAGTTCGGATCATTAAATTTAGGGATTTTAGAAAGGCTATCCTTTAACATTCCTGGCGATAATTTTGCTGTGCAACCGCCACATTTTGCTAGATCTAAAATTTTTTTCATGTGTCCTTCGTATATCAACGCATATGCGGGATTTTTGGCGGGAATATGTGGGAATCGAACCCACCTAGGCAGTTTTTGACCACCCTCACAGGTTTTGAAGACCAGGGCGCACACCAGCACACATCTACTCCCATTAATTTTTTGCATACCTGATTATACGCCGTATCCCTTCTAATGTCTAATGTTTTTTGAAGTTTTGGCATGGTAATCATATGGGCTGTGTATTTATAGTCACATAAATCGAGTTGGTGACTGTGAGTCACCAACTGAAAAATTTCAAGTGGTTACGGAGAGAGGAGTGTCCAAATAGCGTCGAGTAAGATATAATACCCGCATGAGAAAACCAAAAGAACAAGAAGGTCGCATATGCCCAAAGTGCGGTCAAAGCACAAATCAAGTAAATGACGGTAAAAATAGGTC
>Ga0123355_10017717_pt1 | contig 11264 bp, 8 predicted proteins | sample TergutEmb28metaG_3_FD_89872 | JGI IMG/M metagenome (GOLD analysis project Ga0123355, IMG submission 89872) | Embiratermes neotenicus P1 segment gut microbial communities from Petit-Saut dam, French Guiana - Emb289 P1 | ecosystem: Host-associated > Arthropoda: Insects > Digestive system > Gut ...
AAAATTTCATAAACTGCATATCGTATGCTTGAATAGGAGATTCTGTGGTGAACTCGGATAACGGCATGTTGGCAATTAATCTATCGCCCTCCAACACAAACTCTATTGCCATTGCAAAAAAGTCAAAGCTAATTTCAACTTCAACATTTGCGACTCTATTGGCTTCTAACGTATCATCAATTGTCCAGCCAATTCTATCAAAAAACGCAAGCATGGCATTAGTATTAATGCGTGAGTCCCGTATACCACCCGTCATTTGCATAAAGTAGCCTTCATGGTCTTCGGAGCGTGATGGATGCCAATTATTACGTATTAGATTACGCTCGTTACGGCGGTCTTCACATTCGTCATAACCGTAAATATTGGCCATTATACGCTCTTCAAATACTTCATTTGTCAGAAAAAATGGAATAGCATCTATGCCTATATCCATGTTACCAATTTCATATATGAAACGTACGCCATTTGGAATTGAGTACATTTCAAATTGGTCGTGATATATTGCATCCGGGTAAAGCCAACGTGTTTGACGTCTCCTACCTTCATCCATAAAACGGAAGCCTACATGCGAGCGCATTGTATTGCGTTCCCACGGGTTGGCAATAGGGTCTTGTTCTGTGCGTGGTGGGGTAGAATGCCACGTATGCCCATTGCGTTTATCAAAAACCGCAATATTGGTAGTATATGGGTTAACATATAGCGCCAAGTATTCATTTTCCGCTGCCAAAACCATTTCGGGAACCCGTACACTTTCTATCTCCAGTGGCTCAAACGGTCTTGCGGGGCCAAAATCATTTACATGTGTTAAATGATGGAAATCGTAAATATCAAAGCTATTCAAATACCACCAATAGGCAAAAATACCTATCGCAATCAGAGCAACAAAAATCAATCTATTGCGCCACTTCTTTTTTGTTCTGCTTGATACTGAAAATTTCATACTGTTATCACCCTTTCCTGTTAATTTCGGAATACTATTTCCCTATGCACACTGAAAACAAAAGACATTAATTGTGTCCATAGTGTAAATAACAATGCTATGAGGAAAACGATAACCAAGAGTGCAATAAACGTAAAGAATACCATCAAAAGTGCCTGAACTACAGTATAATTATGCACTGTTAAGAGCCCAAGAAACACTAAGAAAACAAAATAACCAACACCTACAGCAAGAATCATATTGTAGAAGCCGGTTTCCTGCTCGGAAAGAAAGTTACTTATTATTGTTGCAGGAATAATGGTTAATATCAAGGGGGTCATGGCGTAACAAATTGCCATAACTATGTCTTTAAAACGCCCTTCCCCATTTGTTAAACATGTTACAGACCAATTACTCACACTAAATAAAATTAGCATTATAATAAGAATTTGAAAATCAAACCAAGTATTCATCATATTAGGGTGACGTTGAGAAACAATTATCGACGTGTATTGCGTGTTTATAGCATATGCAATGCCTAGTAATACTAAGTTTAAAAGTGCAACCTTTATTGTACCTTGCTTTTCGTACTTCATAGCATAGAACCCATCAACAGGGTTTGTAATAATGTATAGTGGTAAGCGGTAGAATCTAAGGAAACCGAATATCTTTTTAATCACGATTCTGTAGCTCCCTTCTTCCTAAAGCGAAGTACAACTGCTAAAATAATTAACGCACCTGCCAAAATCATTCCACCAGTTAGCAAAGGTGGAAGCATTTCTTGCATCCTTTCTTGCCTATGGCGTCTAAATGCTACAGAATAATAGCGGATATCCATACCACGGCGCAAATAGTACATAGCTTGCACATTATCGCCCTGGGCTAACATAGTGCGTCCAATTCCAGACCATGCTAAGCTAAAGTTTTCATCAAGTCTTACTAGCTCACGCCAAGCCGCATAAGCTGTAGCGTCATCACCAACATATCTGGCACGTATAGCTGTGTTTATAAGGGCACCATATTCTGTTGGAGTAAACTGTATAATACGACCACGACCATGAGCGTCTAAAACCAAAAAATCATCGTTTAGCACTACAATGGACACAGGTCTGCGAACCATGCCTTGCATTGAACCTGTACCACTAATAACATGTAGCATTTCGCCTTCCTGGTCGTAGGTGAAAATTCTTCCACGGGTAGAATCCAGCGTTACATACATACCATGAGACATTGCAGCAACATCTACAAGCACAGACGGGCCTGACAATGAACCACCAGGACGAAACCACATATCCCCATTTATTTGTGCGTTTTCGTTCAGGTTTCTGATAACATTTTCGCCTCTGGGGTTAAGGCGCATAACTTGATCTTCTCCGCCCCATCTTTCGATATTAGTAGTAAATATGAACCCATATGGGTCAATATCCATACCTTGAAATTCCGTCGGAATATGAAGTGCCTGACGGTCTATTTGTGCTTGTGTCATAAACAAACGCCAGAACATGTCTATTGCGCTAGGACGTACACTAATAGTACCGAAATAAGCAATAAACTCGCCTTCTGAGTCAAAAGACATTATGCCCTCAAACTCACGCTGTGCAATTGTAAAGGTACGCCCGCCACGGTCTACTACTATATGAAGAGGTAGGAATACAAAATCTTCATCACGGCCAGCAATTTCCGGGGCAACAATTTCACGTATAAAGTTATCATGCTCGTCAAGTACTACAATACGATGGTTATGGGTATCGGAGATAAACATTTCTCTCTCTGGTGTAACGAACACACCCGTCGGGCGGTCGAATGCACTAAATGCACCTTCACGGTAAAAACCATAAAGTATGCGGTTTAGATTTAAATTTTCATCAAAAACAATAATGCGGCTATTGCCATTGTCTACAAGGATAATATTGTCATCCGGGTCTATGTGTAAATCTGTAGGCTCACTCATTTCCCCAAGTGTTGGGCAGATATCATGCAAACCAAAGGAACGTAACGGTACATAAGCCGCCGGCGCAGGTGTTGTCCACGCCCAAAAGTTATAATTATAACCCTGATACGGAGTATCCGCCAAAACCGGAGTAATCGTAGCTGCCGTAAACAATAAAACCAATAAAATTGCTACACATTTTTTCATGACTTTATACCCCTTTCATTAATCTTTCATGCCAGATGTGGCCATAGTCTCAATCATCTGAGACTGAGAAATTATGAAGAATGCAACAGGCACGATCATCATTATTAACATAACCGCTGCGCCAACACCAGCACGAGCAACACCACCAGCGCCAAGTAAACCAAACGCAAATGGTAGTGGCCTTAACTGCTCGCTACGGATAAGAATGCCACCTGTATTACCCCACATCGCTTGGAACATAAGGATAATAAGTGTCAACCACGCAGGTTTTACGTTTGGCATTACAATCTTACCCCAAATGTAAAATTCACTGGCACCATCAAGTCTTGCAGACTCTATAAGCGAATCCGGCACTTGTTCCATGAATTGCTTCATTAGATACAAGCCCAGTGCAGCCTGGAAAGCAGGTAAAATAATAGCCAAGTAGGTATTGTTAATACCAAGTGACGTAATAATTAAGAAGTTAGGGATAGCAGTAACATCACCTGTGAACATAAGTGCGAGAATTACCATGGCAAATAGAATGCCTTTACCCGGGAAATTATTTTTTGCCAATGGATATGCGGCCATAGAGGCAAATACCAAATGCCCGACTGTGCCAAACCCTACATATATGAAGGAGTTTAAAACATACCTAGACAATGGAACCCATGACTGCTGCAGCAGGATAACCATGTCTGAAAAGTTGGCGAAGGTTGGGTTGCGTACAAGAATACGTGGAGGGAAAAGGAATAATTCATCCAATGGTTTGAATGCGTTCATGATCGTCATAACCATTGGTATACCCATTATAAAGGCAATGATCGAAAGGAACAGGAACAATGCAACTGTTCCGCCAGTAGAGCGGTTGAGTTTTTTTGTACGCCTTGCCAGTTTAGGCTCTTTCTTCTTTTTTGGCTCTTCTACAAAAGTACCGTCCATTTCAAGAGTATTCATTACGTTCCCACCTTTCTGAGCAACCTTTGTATAGCCTTATTAGCACCAATCATCATAAGGAACAAAATAACAGCAATTGCAGATGCATAACCCATCTCAAAACGTATCCATCCAATATCCTGCAAGTGTGTAATAACAGTATCGCCAGAGTAGTTTATTGTTGGCATGCCTGCAAGTGCAGTTACAATGCCTCCAACTGCAAAGGAGCCAGTAATTTGCATAACAGCACCAAACATAAGCTGTGGACGCATGGAAGGTAAGGTGATAAACCACAGTTCCTGCCAACGGTTACGTACACCGTCTACAGCACCTGCTTCATACAAGGTTTTGTCTACAGTTTGAAGGCCTGCAATAAAAGCAAGGAAACCAACGCCTAAACTTAGCCATAACTGTACCAGCAACAGAATTGGTAAGATATATGTTGGGTCAAAAAACCAGTTAATAGGTTCATCTATAAAACCGAATAGCAATAGACGGCCATTTACAAAACCATAACGATCTCCGGAGAAGAACCATGCCCAAATCATAAACACGTTACCAGAAATACTTGGCGCATAGAATATTACTGTCATAAATGCGCGAATTTTTGGTCTTAACTCATTTAGTACCCACGCAACCCCAAAACTAAGCAAATAGCTAAGAGGGCCTGTTATAACGGCAAATATCAGGGTGTTTTGTAATGCTATTATGAAAACCTCATTTTCCAAAAACAACCTAAGAAAGTTTTCCCAACCTACAAACTGCGGCATTTGCAACATGTTAAAGCTGGTAAAGCTAAACGCAATAGCCATTAATACAGGAACAACCGTAAAGGTGAAAAACAGAATAAAATACGGTGCAAGCAGAATGTAACTTTGGTAATTCTTTTTAATTGTCGTCAATTTAGTGTCCTTAAAGTCCACCACTATACCTCCTTTACGGGCTTACATAATCTAAACCAAACTCACGGCGTTTGATTCTTAGTTCGTTATTGATTTGACGAATAACATCTGTTAAGGCTTCCCTTGGACCAACAACTTGAAGCTCTACTACAGTGAAGAAAGCATTCCTTATATAACGTCCGGTAAAATATCCACCTGGAACTTGAGGGATCCCCTTAATGTTATCCATTTGCTCACGTAGGGCACGGTAGTGCTCTATAGGCCATGGCATTTGAGAGAACGCTTCCATATTGGCTGTTGGGAAGCGTGCCGCTGCCCCCATTAAGGATTCCATCCTACGGCCAAATTGGACTTGAGTCTCAGCATCTGTCCACCATTTCATAAACTCCCAGGCAGCATCCTTGTCGTCGGCAGTCTCCATCATTATTACTGCTGCCCCGCCAGTTGGAACTGTGTTATTTATTGTACCATCAGGCTGAATAGTACCCGGAACGGGCCTAAAACCCCAAAGACCGCGTATTTCCGGTGCAAATACTTGCAATGCGTTGTAAGTTGTATAGTCGGCTATAGCAATAGGCATTTCACCAGAACGGAAACGATTCATAAAGTCAAACTCACGGTCTAAACGATAGTCTGTATAGAATCTTGTATAATCGCGGAATGCATTTACAGCGATATCAGTACCTAATGCAGAAAGAGTGGCATCTTCGTTGTACCATGCACCACCGGCTTGATACAAGAACATTGTAAACATGAAATCTGCACCTATACCGGCCGGTAAGCCAAAGTCCATATGGAACGGAGCTAAATGAGCAATTGCGCTACGTACTTCATCCCAAGTGTTTGGTAATTCTAACTCTATTTCATGCAGTATATCTCTACGATAGAACATCATTGGGAAGTTTAAGGTTTCCGGTAAGGCAAAAACTTGATCTTCAAACCGGAAAGGCTTGACGGCTGCTTCGTGGAAACGTCCAATAACTTCATCAAAACCCGGGAAGCCGGAAATATCTGCTACTGCGCCACGCATTGCAAAGTCTATTGGTATTGCACCTCCCACGGTAAGAGCAACGTCTGGCCCTTGCCGGGCAACCGTTGCGGGTAGCAACGTTCCCATATCTACAAGCTTAAATGTTACCCCAATTCCTGTGTCACGGGTAAATGTTTCATCTATCATGCCTTTTATTACATTGGCTTGGTCACGTCCTGTGCCAACCCATACTTCTATATTACGCTCTATGCCATCTGTGTCAGGCACGCCAAGAGAATTGTAATCTATGACAAAGGAAAAGATTAGTGTCAAAAACTCGTGCCAGAGCTGGCGCCACCAAGAGCGGCCATTACTCGGAGTTGGTGCATCATACGGAAGAATGTGAATAGACTCTACCGCTAACTGTTGGCTACGGGTAAGCATAAGCCATGTTCCCAAGCTACCAATATTTACACGAAAGTCACCAGCACGACGGGGGATTCTTTCAACATCGCTGTATAGTAGTGTGAGCAAACGTGATACGGAACGGATTACAGCATCACGGTCGCCACGACCTACAGTTAACTCAGATAACTCGTCGAACACTCTATCCAGCCTTTCGCGTTCCCTTTCAAGCCCAGGCCCTAAATGTGGTACACGCTGACGAAGACGATAGTCACGACTTCCATCGGGAAAGTGACCCGTTACTACTACTAAGTCACGGAAAAGTTGATTCAAATGTATAGTAGATTCCTGAACTTCTCGCATAATAGGTGCATAGGAACCAAGCACAGCTTCCATACGGATTACATTGTACCCTGCGTCCAACCAGAACAAGAACGGCTCTTCTTCACCGCCAAGAGTTTCTACACGCCAGTTAGATTGAAATGGAAAGTTAATTGCTTCCATTTCTTCAAATGGAACCTCTCCATTAATGGTTAAGCGGCGAACCGCATTTGCACCACGGTGGAAGTTTTGACGAACGTTCATGGCAATATTGTACAAACCTGCAACAGGTACATACACTTCCCACTCTATCCAATGGCCTGGCTCCCTCCAAGAGTAACCGCCAATATTGTTTACACGAATATGGCGGGCACTGTAAGGGTACACACCCGGGCCACTCGTATCCATTTGAGGTGCAAGCATTGGAGAAGATTTGCGAACAGCATCCTGTCCTTCTATACGGATAGGTTCAACCTCTGCTACAGTTGGGCGTGGCAAATTGCCACGGTTGGCGCTAACTTGCGCATAACTAAGCACTTCAGGAGCTTGGTGTACACGCAGGTGACGAATTAACATTGGCTCACGCTGTGATACAAAACCTATTACATTACGACCTGCCTGTAAATAAAATAGGAAATCTTCATTATAGGTACCCATAGCGTCACGTACAATGGCTTCATACCAGCGATGGTACTCGACTTGAGTTGGGCGCATATCGTTGCCGTGGGCATCTTCTCTGATTTCATCAAATTGATTAACCCATGTACGGCGAAATTCGATTGGATTCGCTTCAAAAAACGGTTGTTCCCCATTAATAAAAAGTGCCCGTTGAATGTCCGAGCTACGTCCCTCTACAGAGTAGTATTTAACAGAAAGATTGTATAACCCACTTTCAGCTACATAAACTTCCCATTCCATAAGACCTTGTTCATCTGTCCAGACAGATGTGCCTGGCACACCTTCAAAATTTTCATAGAAGCGGACATCCATGCCCTCTGCTAAAATGAAGTCTGCGGCATCAATAATATACTCCGCATCTGGGCGAGGAAGATGACTATGTTCTTGCATAAAGTGTGTAAAATGATAACGCACACCAAAGGCCGCCAACATTTCCATGTGTTCCTCGAATCGGCCGGTATCATATACCTCGGCCTCGTTGGCGTATACATTGCGTCCAATAGGCCCGAAAGAACCTATTGTCATTATAAACGCCAAAAGAAAACACATACACCTAAATTTCCAAGTATTGCTCCCGGTGCTGGTTCTACACCTAGGTTGTTTGGATTTCCTAACTCTTTGTAGTCTCATCTACATTTACCTCCTAGCACTTCCAATAACACAAGACTGATTTCTAAAAATTATAGTACTACTTCACAGAAAAGTCAACATTTATGTTACAAAAATATTTCCCCACTGTTTAGATGACTAAACATAGGGGGGGGGAACATATATGTTCATTGTGCAAAGACACAATGAAAGTTGGAAAATGTAGGTGATTTGCATATATGGTGGGTTAATACAGTATTGGACAAGTTTATGATTGTTGTTTCGAGAAGAAAGTTATAGCGGTATAGAGGATTGATTTGATGCATATTTCCTATAAAGTAATTTCATATCATACAAGAAAACGGCTCTGTTGCTTTTTATCATACAGATAGCAGGGTAATTGCAGAGCGATCTCCTAGCGCATGAAAAAACCACCATAAATCTTATGAATGATTTTGGTGGCTTCTTACAAGTTTAATGTTTATTATTGAGTATTAAATTTCTCTTGATACAATATCTTGTATCTTTTGTACAGCGCTTAGCCTTTTAACAGAAATGCATCTGCCACTTCTGGAAACATCCAAGAACACTGTATACGGTCAAACAAACCAAACACTTCGGAGTTATCGGGACCTTGCATAATGCCGTTATCCCACCATACACATGGAATATTGTATTTTTTTGCAACGGTTTTATAGTATCTTGCCCATTCTACACGGTCGGCCACATTATCGCTTTTGCGCCTTGCGCCGCATTCACCCATTATTACGGCATGACCTTTTTGAATCAAGTATTTATCTATACGAGCAAACAGCTGGTCTATATCTTTTTCCAGATCTTTAGACCATTTGCTCGCTCCTTGGTCGTCGCTTAGGGCGAAGAGATATGGGGTATAAGCATGTACAGATGTAATTAAATTTTCGCCTTTTGGCTGAACAAAGTCTTTAATTGCAGCCTCGTCGGAACTGGCGGCATATACTGGCACCATAAGCATTCTTGCAGCATTTTTACCACCTGTAGCACGTACTGTGTCTACAAAATCTTGGTTTAGCTTCATTACTACGTTACGACCTTCTTCGTCTCCGCCTGTCCACTCTACAGGAGTGCCTTGTTTGCGCGGTTCGTTCATAGCTTCGAATATTACTTTGTCATATTCACCAAAGTATGTTGCAATTTGCGCCCACACTTTTGTCAAAATCTCACGGGCTTTCGGGTAGTTTTCTTCTGTTGGGAAATGCCAGTTTTCGTGGTGCATGTTTAAAATTACAGTCATATCTAAGTTTATTGCCCAATCCAGAACTTCTTGTACACGGGCAAACCACTCTGGCTTAACAGTATAGTCTGGGGCAGGGCCTAATTGCTGAAACCATGTTGTGGGCAGACGGAAAATATCAAAACCTGCGTCTTTTACAGCCTTTACCATTGCTTGCGTTGTTACAGGATTGTGCCATGCGGTTTCTTGCTGGGTGGGTGTTGGGTTTTCTGTACGACTTACTGCATCAAATGTGTTGCCTAAGTTCCAGCCTGTGCCCAGGGTTTGTACATACTCTCTTGGTGTCATTTTTCATTTCCTCCTGATTACATGTTTTTGATTGAATTAATTATCTGCAAGTAATTATCCCGGAAAAGTGCTGTGCCAATTACATAGTTTGTAACGCCCATAGGCAACAGACGTTCAACTTTTTCTTCATTTACGTTACCGTCTATGCAAAGAGAAAAACCATATTTTTGGGACAGTTCCCCTAATTTTTGTATTTTTTCTACAGTATATTCTAAAAACGCTTGTCCTGCAAAGCCGGGGTTTACCGTCATTGCAATAACATGTTCGCACAGCGGCAACAGCTCATGCACTGTTTCTATTGAAGTACCAGGGCTTAAGGCAATGCCCGGTACGGCACCTATCTCTTTTATGGTTGCAAGCGTGCGTGCCGGGTGGCGGTCTGTTTCTGGGTGGAATGTAATAACAGATGCACCCAAATCATAAAAAAGTTTGATGTGGCGAGCTGGGTCTTCTACCATTAAATGTACATCCATTGGTACACTTGTAATTTGTTTAATTATTTTAATAATTTCCGTGCCGCAGCCAAAATTTGGCACAAAGCTGCCATCCATAACGTCTATATGAAAATAATCTACGCCGGCTTTTTCCAGCTTTTTTATCTCGTTTTTCAATTCCCCATGGTTGGCACATAAGACACTGGGATGTATTTTAGGCATAGTCACACTCCCATAGATGCGGTGTATGCACCGGGAGTTGGGTGGCTGCTCATATCTATGAGCATATCAACACGTTCAGCATGGCGCCCGCCTTCAAATTCTGTACTTAGCCATGTTTCCAGCAGTAATTTTGCAAGCTCTGGTGCTATAACTCTTGCACCAAGTGCAATGGCATTTGCGTTGTTGTGCAAGCGTGACATGTAGGCCGTGTAAGCATCTGTACAGTTAACGCACCGTACACCCACAACGCTGTTTGCTGCAAGGGAAATGCCAAAACCGCTACCGCATATTAAAACGGCACGGTCATAATCGCCTTTGGCTAGTTTGTCTGCCGCCAAACGTCCGTATATTGGGTACTCTGCACGTGCTGTGTTGTGGGTTCCTATGTCTTCTACGTCGTGGCCTAGGATTTCCATGTATTCATACAGTTCCTTTTTCATTTGGTAGCCAACATGATCGCTTGCCATAATTATTCTTAGTTTGTTTATCATGAGTTCCTCCGAGGTTCTATATCATAATCTTGAGAAAAGTCTACCATTGGTAAGTGAAAGTTACAAGAAGAAAATCCGCCATTGCGCATTGGGCCAGCTAGAAACCTCTCCCCTGGATGGTGGGGATGGCATTCATACTTGCATAGTGCAACCTGATATAGTGGAAAATCACTTACCCTAACACGCTTTGAACATACTCCGACAATATGCGTCGTACATCGCCTTCTGTAAATTCATAATTGCTATTACAGAAATGGCAGTGCATGTTAGCACCCTTATCTTCTTCCAATATTGTACGCAACTCTTTAAAGCCAACACTTTTTAATGCGGCTTCTGTTTTTTCTCTTGAGCAGCTGCAATAAAACTCCGGGTAAATTGTTTCAAGTATTTGCAAATCATGCTTGGGGAAGAGCATGTTCAATATGTCTTCTGTAGTTTTGCCATCATCTAGCAGAGTAGTCACAGGCGGGAGTGTTGGCCATGTTGTTTCTATATGGGCTATTGTTTCCTCGCTTGCACCTGGCATTAGCTGAATTATGAACCCGCCTGCCTGCCTAACGCTATAGTCAACATCTATCAAAACCCCAAGGGCAACACCGGAAGGCGTTTGCTCGCTTACAACAAAATAATACGTGATAACCTCTGCAATTTCGCCAGATATAAGCTCTACTTGGCCGGACACAGGTTCTTTTAGTCCCATATCCTTTGTAATTGTTAAAAC
>Ga0123355_10017718_pt1 | contig 11264 bp, 8 predicted proteins | sample TergutEmb28metaG_3_FD_89872 | JGI IMG/M metagenome (GOLD analysis project Ga0123355, IMG submission 89872) | Embiratermes neotenicus P1 segment gut microbial communities from Petit-Saut dam, French Guiana - Emb289 P1 | ecosystem: Host-associated > Arthropoda: Insects > Digestive system > Gut ...
TACAAAAAAAATATTGCGACTATCTCAATGTTCCCGAAGATAGACGATATAATATGGATTTAACTCTTTCAATACACAAATCATAAATTGAATTATTTCGTTAGATTACCTATAAGGTTAGGTGGAAAATCGAGAGTGGGTTGTAGTACCATACGCATAGAAAAGACAAAACGATATAAAAAGTTATAGGTAAAAAATCAGATTTTGGTGCCTGTGTTTGATGACATTTCATACAATGGCAATTAAAGTGGACAGAAGTGCATGTACCTAATGTTGTTGGCAGACTGTAGCTTTAAATCAGAGGGCATGTTAAGGATTGGATTGGCAAAACAAAAACGTTAAAAAAGTATTGCTTTTCCATGTGTTACTGTGATAAAATTATAGCAAATGATTTTGGTAAAAGGTTTAGCTTATGAAAGAGCAACCTATGATTACCAACAGCAAGAAGTAAAACATTAAGGAGGATGAATATATGTCAACTCAAATACGTATGACCCCAGAAACAATGCGTCAACGCTCTGCAGAGGTTAATGCAAAAGGTGAAGAGTATAATAATGTAATCGAGGGAATGCGTCGTATTACAAATGAGCTTATGACTGAGTGGGAAGGTCAAGCAAGTAGATCGTTTAACGACCAATTCCAAGCATTACAACCGTCGTTTCAAAAGATGAGAGAGTTGTTTACTGATATTTCTACGCAACTTAATAAAACGGCTCAAATTGTTGAGGAAACTGACCGTCAGATTGCTTCTCAGATGGGTGTTCGTTAAAAACAGATATGGTTTGAAATACATATCTTATGTGTAGACTTTATACTAACCTCTGATTGGAGACATGCAAGAAAGTGTGCTTCGATCGGAGGTGTGTTATATAAGGGAATCAAGGAAATAACGATTAATGGGAAAAATTACGATAAGTAGTACGATTGATGGATATCTACTGTCTCACAAGTTAATCAAGGGTGAAGATGTAAACGTAAGGGAGTTTGACATTATTGCAAGAGGCGGTATGCAACAGCTACTGCCTGTTTCTGTTGATACGAAAAAGAAACAACAGTTGATATGTTCAGTCAATGGGTGTATGACTCTGGAAAATTATCTCAAGACTCCGATAAACAAAAGAACATTTTTGGAGATAATTGCACAAGTGCTTGATTTAACAAAATCCTGCAAAGAAAAAAACATGCATATGGAAAGCATTGAGTTTGAACATAGTCAAATTTTTGTTGACATTAAAACACAAAAGTTAAGATTTGTATACTGGCCTATCGTAAACTTTCAGCAAGTAGAAGATGTTGTAGATTTTTTGAAAAACATTGCGTACACTGCGACGTTTTTAAAAACTGAAGACACAGAGTATGTGTATAAATATATTCACTATATGGATAATGCTACGCCCTTTTCATTTAACTCTTTCGAGCGATTTATAAATGAGAAAATTGCAAATAGCGACAGGATTATTAATCAAGCGTTTGCTGAAAGTGTCGATGCTCGAACTTCGCGAACGGAAGATGAAAGAAAGAACATAGCATATATGCCAAGCTATGGTGAGAAAAAACCTGTTATGCAGGCAAAAGAGGTAGAGCAAAAGGTTGCTCCCCAATACAGCACAGAAAGACTCATAATCGAAGCCACTGATGAGCAAGAAAAAACAGCTTTTTTAGGTGATGGACGATTTAGTAAAGAAATTGCCTATTTGGTGCGAGAGAAGACAGGAGAAAAGAAATTAGTAGACAAGCCTCTCTTTCTAATTGGCAGAAATCAAAGTTCGATGGATTATGCGATTTCAGATAATAAGTCAATTAGTCGGCATCATGCTAGTATTGTTTCAGAAGATAATCGATATTATTTAATAGATAATGATTCAATTAATAAGACGGTTCTTGATGGAATCCCTTTAATTCCCAATGAAAAAACGGAGATGTTTTCCGGGGCAAAGTTGATGTTCTCAAATGAAGAATTTACTTTTATGGTCGAACAACTTTAAACGAAGCACGAGGAGATATATTTAATGAATACAAGGTATAAACTCGGTGATATTGTTCTCAGCAACTGGAAGTTAAAACGCCTGTTAGGCGAGGGTAGCTACGGTAATGTTTATGAGGCTGAGCGAGAAGATTTCGATACTGTTTATAAAGCGGCAATAAAGATTATCACTATACCCAAAAGTAATAGCGAGGTAATGAGCTATCGTGCAGAAGGCATGAATGAAGCTGATGTTACAGCGTATTTTCATGATGTTGTGAGGGAAATCGTAAAAGAATTTGCACTTATGGCGCAGCTCAAGGGAACTGCAAACGTAGTAAGTTATGAAGACCACACCGTTATCCAGCATGAGGGTGGCGTTGGATGGGATATTATTATCAGAATGGAGTTATTAACTTCACTGATTGATTATACAGTTGAAAAAGCCTTTACACAGCGAGATGTAGTAAAGATAGGTATTGACATGTGCAAAGCTCTTGCGTTGTGTCAAAAGTTCAAAATTGTTCATAGGGATATAAAGCTTGAGAATATTTTTATTTCTGATTTGGGTGATTATAAGCTTGGCGACTTTGGTATTGCACGAACAGTTGAAAAAACAGCAGGCGATTTAACAAATAAAAGAGGTACATATTCTTATATGGCACCTGAGATATATAAAGGTGATACATATGGTGCAAGCGTTGATATTTATTCATTGGGGCTTGTATTGTATCGATTGTTAAACGACAACAGAGCACCATTTTTACCATATTATCCTGCACAAATGACACACAGTGACAGAGAAACTGCATTAATGAAACGCATAAGTGGAGAAAAATTGCCACTACCTAGGATGGCAGACGGCAGGCTTGCCGAAATAATTTTAAAAGCTTGTGCATATGATCCAAAGGACAGATATACAAGTCCATTACAAATGAAAGAAGAACTCGAAGAAGTTTTGTATAATCACGCAAAGCTTCCCGTTATATATCCTCAAAACGATGAAATTGCAGCTCAAGATGAAAAAACAGTTTATGAACCTGCTACTTTTCCGAAAGAAAATAATGTTGTAGAAGACGCTACGGTTCGTGAACCTATGAATTTTTCAAAAGAGGATATTGAAAACGAACCTACAGCCTTTCAGCCAATAGGCGTAGTCGTCAGTGGATTATCAGAAGATCCACTAAATCAGGCATCTAGTGAGACTTTGAATGAAATGTCAAATTCAGTGCCTGATGAAAAGTTAGATGAAGTACTTGATGAAATATTTGGTGAAACATCAAGTGAAAAAGCTGATCCAGTATCAGATGAATTGTTTGATGAGGTGCAAGATGAAGAACTTGACGAATCTGAACAAGCAATCTGGAAAAACAAAAAGTTTAAAAAAGGTATGCTAGCCTTAGCAGGCATTTTGATTTTGGGTATATTGATCGGAATAATATCTTGTCAATCTGCATCGGAGGATATTCCTGTGACTGCTATAACTAATGTAGAGGATGTGATTTCGCTGTATATAGGCGATTCATATAGACTTAACCCAGGGCATGAACCTGAAGAAGCTTTGGTTGAAAAAATTGAATATTTTAGTGATAATCCTGATATTGCGATGGTAAGTGAATATGGTGAAATTGTTGCAACAAGCTTGGGACGAGCGACAATTACTATTGCTTTAGGTGGTTTAGAAAGAACTGTTGAAATTGTCGTTGCTGAGCCGGTTGTAGAGGTAGTAGAGCCTGAGCCTGAAGTAGTAGAACCTGAGCCACAGGAGGTATACGAACCGACACCACCACCGCCACCGCCACCTGCACAATGTAGGCATAATTGGGTAAATGTAGGCACACCACTGGCAGCTCACCCTCACCAGCAGCAACAGAGATGCACATTGTGTGGAGCTACGCGAAATGTTAACTCTGGTGCGAGTTTTGCAGACTGCAGTATATGCAATCCGCCACCGCCACCGCCACCAAACATTTTTTGCATTGAACATGGAACTTTTAATTGTACAGTATGTAATTAACTAGGAAAGGATTAAAAAGGATACAAAATGAAAAGAACAATAATAGTTACGATTATTTTATCTCTTGCTTTATTCGTAAGTAGTACGACTGTATTTGCAAATGAGATTAGTGTAGTAATTGATGGTCAGCGAATTGAGTTTCAAGACCAACCCCCTATAATAATTGACGGTAGCACTTTTGTACCTATACGTGCAGCAGCCGAGCATATAGGGTTGACGGTTACGTGGAATCAAGCGGCACAAACTGTTAATCTGCTTTCTAATGATGTTGCAGTAGGGCTTCAAGCTGGGAGCAATCTGGTATTAGTGGCAGATGCGAGGACTGGCATGGAAATAAGAAGGCATACGCTAAATGCGTCGCCACGTATACATAATGGACGACTGATTCTTCCTATTAGAGTAATTATGGAAGAGTTTGGGTGTGAAGTTGATTGGGATCCAGCGACAAGAACAATAGACATTACAACTACAGAGGCTACTTGGTCACAGATGTCAAGAACGATTGTTATAGGTGAGTAGGAGGTATAAAAACATGAAAAAAATAGTGAAAAAAATAATTATTGCAATTTGTGTTTTTGCACTTTTACTGACAGGTGATATACCAGTGCCTGTATATGCATCTGATGCAGGTATACATATGACAATGGGAGTTGGCAGATCAGCGGTTATGATACAGGATAGTTCTGGCACAAGAGTAGAGCAAATAGATGCAGAAAACTTTTTAGTAGTGCCTGTAATTGAAAATGGTATTAAGTATGTTCCTTTGCGTTATGTTATGGAGACTGTTGGGTTTACAGTTGATCATGAAGCGTCGACAAACACAATAATTTTTCATCGAGGTGCAAACGCAAGTTTTCCAGTAATAGTTGATGAACGTAATAGAAGAAATCGTGTGAATGCGACGCGAGTAGCGTATAGAGAAAACACTTTAACTGTCACAGTTCAAGGGAGTACAACTCCTATACAAATAGAAGTTGCTCCAACACGAAATGTCTTTAATAGAGCATATATGCCGGTGCAAATACTTGAAAGGTTAGAATTTTTCGTGCATTTGGATAGTTTCCATAACACGATTCATATCATGCGAGAAAACGCAAGTGACTTTAGGCGTATCTCTGATGAAATGCTTAGAGATAATAATGATGCACAAAGAACGGCACGAGTTGCCAGTTACTTTGGTAGAGCAACCAGAAACGATAATGCGTTCAACCGTGCATTTGGGCAGTTTGTGTCAACTGGCACGCAATTTGGCAACCATGCGAACAACTCACTTGCACTGAGAACACCAGACGGATTGTTTTTATCAGTAACAGCTAGTGGTAGGCATAATGAAGCAGGTGCAGTTGCACTAGGCTCAAGACAGCTTACTCACACGACAGTAAACAATGCAAATTTTATTTACTTTGTATCAAATGCAACTAGGAATATGTATAGAGTTGAAGTGCTTGGAAGAAATAGAGTAGGAACGCCTACTCGAGTTGCACTTCCTGATAGATTGCAAGAATCAAATATATCTCAAATCATGATAAATGGTGAGCACTTATTTTTTATAGCTTATGAAAGTGCAAATGAGGGTGGACATGTTTACATGGCACAGATTGGAAACGAAGCTCAAAGTGCCGTTAGGTTAACAAGTACTAGAGCGTGGAATATAGCATTGACACCAGATAACAGACTGTTTTATACAAACTTTGAGAGGAATTATACACTTTACGAAATAAATCTTGCAGATATGGGCAAGCGTAGAAATCTTCACCAGAATCCTAATGCAGGACTAAGCGGAGTGCAACGTCAAAGTGCAAATATTCAGTCCCTCGCAATATCACAGAGAACGCCGGATGTATACTTTTATGTTGATTCTGTGACGGGTGCTATTATGGAAGCAACTATTGCTGGTGGCAGAGTTACAACAAGAGAGCTACATTCACCTGAAACACCGCAAACATTATTTAACTTTTTAAATTTGTTTGACGAAGGTAGACACGACTTCTTGTTTTTCATTGAGTATGCCGAAGGCAATCGCAGAGATTTTAGCCAAAGTAGAATAATGTCACTCAACTTAAATAACAATGAAATAAGAGAGCTATATGTAAGTGAAACAATGATTATGCAGCTTACAGTAGTTGATGAGAGTTTGTATTTTACAAATGGAGACTATAGCAGATTGTTTAGAATTGAGAATATCACAGGCCGCAATCCTGTGTTTAGAGCATTGTAAAAGATGCCGTTTTAGAAAGGTAGCGACAATAACGATGTTGGAGTGTTTTGCTATTTGCGATATGGGTCTTGTAAGACAATCAAATCAAGACAATATATATATTAACGGTATATATCGTGAAGATGTTAGTGACAATTCGTTGTTTGTATTTCATGATACGACTTCTTCATGTGGTATGTATGCGGTAGCTGATGGCATGGGTGGAGAGCAGCACGGTGAACTTGCGTCGCTTATTGCAGTCCAGACACTTAGAACTATTAATTTTGCAGATAGGCATAATAGTCTTATGCAGTATTTAACTGGGAAAAATGATGAGATTTGCAATTTGGCAAGTGGAAAAGGTAATATACGTATAGGGACTACTTTTACAGGTCTTTGCATAAATGGACAAAATGTGGATGTTGTAAATATAGGAGATAGCCGAGCTTATCTTTTGCGTGACGATGATTTGATGCAGTTAAGCCGCGACCATACTTCTGTTCAGCAAATGGTTGATTTTGGTGTCATTACAAGAGAAGCAGCACGTTCACATTCAAGACGACATGTACTAACACAACACCTTGGCATATCTCCAGATGAAATGATAATAGAGCCATTTGCCCAAAATTTCACACTGTGGGAGAATGACTTGTTCTTACTTTGCAGTGATGGCCTTACGGATATGGTAGACGATGCAAAAATAAAAAGCATTTTAAAAATGCAAGGAGCAGTGAGATTTAAAGCACAAGAACTGTACATTGAGGCTATACAAAATGGAGGAAAAGACAATATAAGCATACTGCTTGTGCATGTGAAATAAATTATTTTAGAGGCGGTGGATAATCTTGAGACGTAAAGTCTTCTTGTTATTAATAATGGCGATTTTAATGTTGCCGATATTTTGTCAAGTGGTTTATGCAGAAGAGCAGACCCCTTTGTATGTCTATCAAGAAGTTAATAAACCATTACCGTTTGACGTGCCATTTTATGAATTAGGAATGGTTGATTCACCAGAGAGTGCAAGCCGAATGTTTGCTGATGTATTAAATTCGCTTGACGAAAATTATAGGGACGATTCTCATGCTTTGGCAATGCTTGCTTTGTTTGCCGAGGAACTTATTCGCAATGGTGGGCAAGACAATCCTGAAAATGTTAGAAACTCAATACTCAACGTGTCATCGATAAACGGAGTACATTTTTTACGCGAATTACGTTTGAGTAGTAGTATTACAATCGATGATTTCAATGAATTCGACTTTAGTGCGTTAGAATTGCAAGAGATTAATGCACGTTACTTATCTATAGAATTACCCTTTGCATCTCTTCGTTTTGATATGAGAGATGCACAGCGACTTGATGATGTTTTTATTCAAGAGGTTGGGCCTCACTTAAATGAAGAACCATCAATAATATCTACCATGCTTAGAGCTATGGTCAGGTTTTTGGGTGTATGGGTGGCTTTTCTTATCATTTCACTCAGCATTATAATTGAACCACTACGAAGAAAGAAAGCAACGAGATGGTTTGTCATGTCGCTGTGTATTGTTGTGTATGGAGCTAATATCGTCACGGCGATTTTGATACCGGTTCAAGAAAACATTTATTTTGCAGATGATGGCATTAAGATAACACTTCCAGAAAACATGGTTGTTATACTTTCCCTGCCTATTGAAGGTGAAGGCTATGAAAATTTAGTTGTAATGGATACATATGGAAACCCTGTCTTTTGCAAATTCAATCCAATCTCGCAAAATATAGAAGCGAGAATAACTGAAAGTGGTATATATTCGCTAAATTTAGGTGCAGTTCATTTTGTTGATATTATGGATAGAAGTGCAGAAATGCAACATGCAATAAGTGTACTTACATCAAGAGGCCTTATGGATGGTGGAGAACGTCAAAACTTTTTACCGGACAGAGAAATCACTAGAGCTGAGTTCTTATCAACAATACTGCGGATAATGAATCTACTTGATGAAAATGCGGAAAGTAGATTTCCTGATGTACTCAGCAGTGATTGGTTTTATTCGGTAGCAGCTTCTGCTTCAAACGAAGGTTTGATTACAGGATATGCAGACGGAACATTTAGAGGAAATACTCCTATTCGCAAGATACAGATGGTAAGTATATCGGCAAATATGCTTACTCGGATGATGAATTATTATCCAGTTGATGATATTTACGAATATTTAGAAGTTTACTACGATGGCGATAGGATTGCTAATTGGGCGAGAGCAAACGTTGCACTTGCAACAAAAGTAGGAATAGTGCCTGAGAGAACAGATGGATATTTTAACCCTAATAGCGTTATGACTCGTGGAGATGCCGCAGTCATGCTATACCGTTTGTTTAATAGGATTTGGTAGGAAAGAGGTTGGCGATATGGGAATAACGAAAAAACCGATTTTAATATTAATAGCCATTTTTAATGCGATTGCTGTGTTTTGTTCGGCACTCGTGTGGCAAAACTTTTTGCCTATTAGCAGATTGTTTGCAATTCTGTTTTTGATAATTGGCTTGGTTGGCTTGGTTCTCATATTTATTTTTGGATATATCGTGATAGAAGAAAAACCCAAAGGACCTAGAAAAGTAAAGTTTGCAGAGTTACATGGAGATGAACTTTCGATGGCTTTCGGTTCTCGTGATGGTTTAAGATTAACTTGGGAAATAGATGGGAATGTTCACATTGCAGATATTTATGATTTTCCTGCTACTATTGGTAGAGGTGAAAAAGAAGGTGTAGTCATAAAAGCACCAGCAATAAGTAGACTTCACGCTGAAATTACTTTTGATGGTGAAGAATATAAAATTAAAGATTTAGGTTCGAGTAACGGAACAGCTGTAGACGGAATTCGTATAGATGAAAGTACACGAATAACACAAGACAGTGAAATAAAACTTGGAAGTATAAAGTTAACAATCGCAAATATTTAAAACGGATCGAAATTTAAAATCTAGCACTTATGAGTTGATTTGGAGGTAACAATGGTTGTCACATTAATGACGAATAGCAATTACAGTAACATAACCTTGCCAGAAAAGGTCAGTGGACAATATTGGCTTAAGTTTTCTGATGAGCACGAATCCTCTGGTGGCTCAATAAGCATTGAGGGTGTGTTAGGGCAATGGGAGCTAAAACTAGACAAAACAGTTTCGTTGCTTGATGATACAAATACCGCTGCTAGCAGTGTGATTTTGCAACCGATGAGTGTTTATCATTTACACTTTAATCAGACGGGCGAGAGTGCATATGTATATACAGAACCTATAACTAATGATAGACAGACATTTCATAAATATGTTGTTGGGCAAGAAGAAGTGGAATTTTTGATTGGCAGAAATCCTGACAACGATATTGTATTTGCAAATAAATTTGTTTCGGCAAGTCACGCAAAAATAATTTATCGCGATAATAATTTTTTTGTTACGGATATGAGAAGTGCGAATGGTACATTTGTCAATGGGGAAAGAATTCAAAGCCAAGCATTAGTGCCTGGAGATATGATTTATATCATGGGGTTAAAAATAGTCGTGGGGCATATGTTCTTGTCTCTTAATAATCCTGATAAACTTGTTGAAATCAAAAATGATGTGCTTCTTAAATATATAAGGCAGGAGCCGGAAGCTGTGCCTGATGATGACGAAAATCAAAGGGAGGCACCTAAAAGATTTTTTTTCCGCTCTCCTAGATTTAAGCGTGATGTTAAAGCGGTGGAAATCAAGGTAGACCCGCCACCTGAACGTCAAGATAAAGATGAAATGCCGTTAGCTCTCGTCATTGCCCCATCTATAACTATGGGAATGGCTTCTATGACGATGGGTATTTTTGTAGTAAATAACGCTTTAGCAATGGGCAATATAAATAGAGCAATTCCTGCAGTAGCGATGTGTCTTAGCATGTTGTGTGGTGCTGTATTATGGCCGATACTTTCCAAGAGGTATGATAGAGCTAGAAAAGCAAAAAAAGAAGCAAAACGTCAGAAAAAGTACAGAGAATACCTTAATAGTGTAGTAGCAGAGTTTAATGATGCCTGTGCAAAAGAAGAAGAAATTCTGTGTGAAAATTACATTAAAATCGGTGAGTGTTTAAATATGATTCAAAGTGGGCATCGTGATTTGTGGTCTCGCAGTGTGGAGCATAGTGATTTTCTCAAATTAAGAATTGGTATAGGAGAATCACTTTTGACAGACAATATTTCTTATGAGAAACGAAAGTTTTTGATTGATGAAGATAACCTCAGGGAAGAAATGATTGCTGTTTGTGAAAGTCCGAGAAAGCTCAAGGAAATCCCGATAGTATTATCGTTAAATAATGATTTTATAAGCGGAGTTATAGGGGAAGATAAGCAAGCAAGAGAATTTGCGATAGGATTAATCTTCCAAATTGCAACGTTTTATAGCTATGATGAAGTGAAGATGGTATTTTTGCTTGACGAAAAAGATATGGAAAAATTTTCATTTGCAAAATGGCTTCCTCATACATTTAGTGATGATCGTAACATACGTTTTATTGCGACAAATATTAAGGAAGCCAAAGAGGTTTCGGCATATATGGAAAAAGAAATAGATAATCGTACACAAGAAGGTGACAGCAGGGTAAAAAATGCAACACCGCATTATGTGGTATTTAATTTGAGTAAGACATTATCCGTGCGAACAGAAATGTTAAAGCAAATATTTTCTCAAAAAGCAAATATAGGCTTTAGTGTAGTATCGTTTTTTAACGAACTCAAAGATTTACCAAAAGAGTGTTCGGCAGTTATTGAACTTGATGGAAATGACGGCAAGGTATTTGATAGAAATGATGTTACAGGTAAATATACATCGTTTGTGCCAGATATATGTGTTAGCCATGACGTAACAGAACTGAGTGTTAAGCTTGCAAATATGCATCTTGATACGCTAGAGGGTTCGTTCAAATTACCTTCTATGATTACGTTTCTTGAAATGTTCGGTGTGGGAAAAGTTGAACATTTAAATGCTTTAACAAGATGGAAAGAAAATGACCCGACGAGTTCGCTTGAAGCGACAATCGGAATAAATACATTAAACGATGCATTTAAACTTGATTTGCATGAAAAATTTCA
>Ga0123355_10017719_pt1 | contig 11264 bp, 10 predicted proteins | sample TergutEmb28metaG_3_FD_89872 | JGI IMG/M metagenome (GOLD analysis project Ga0123355, IMG submission 89872) | Embiratermes neotenicus P1 segment gut microbial communities from Petit-Saut dam, French Guiana - Emb289 P1 | ecosystem: Host-associated > Arthropoda: Insects > Digestive system > Gut ...
ATAATGTGCATAAAACTGTCAATAACTTTGAAACATGGCTTTGTCCTTGTCGATAACTTTTAAAATCACATCACACATTTCGCATTATGTACACCAGCGTTAACATAAATTTTCACACTGTATATTGTGTTGTTTTTCGCTTGACAATAATAGATATTGTTATAACACCTGCATTTCCATATGTAACATTATACATTAGGTTAATGAAAATTATTGACTTAACTTAGAAATTATAGTATTATTTGAAGATGAGAGGATTTTGTTAATGAATAATCTAAAACGATGGTACACATACCAAAAAGAACGGTTTCCGCTAATTGCGTATATCCCTTTAATGTTTACATTTGGATTCAGTTCGGTTAGCTATTCTATGCATTTAAACAATCCTTATGCTAGATTGTCCGACGTGGCGATTCCACAAGCAGTTACGGCGATGGTAATTACGCTGTTTTGGTTTATGCTTATGCGGATTGCCGACGAGCATAAGGATTTCAAAGAGGATAGCGAGTTTCGATCATACCGCCCTGTTCAGCGTGGGTTGGTAAAGCTAAAAGAACTGCGTATTATCGGGATAATTTTAGTTATAACCCAAATCGCTTTAAGCATTTGGGTTGATTGGCGTTTGCTTGGATTATTAGTGTTGGGATATATTTGGTTCGCGCTAATGTCGGTTGAGTTCTTTGTTCCGAAATGGCTAAAAGCACACCCGACAATTTATTTAGTCAGTCATATGGTGATTTTGCCGTTTATAGATCTTTACGCAACCGCCGTTGAGTGGTTGCCGCGCGGTGGCGTGTTGAGTTTCGGAATCGTGTTGTATATGATTTCAAGTTTCTGCGACGTAACGGTTGTGGAGGTTGGGCGTAAACTCCGCGCGAAGGAAAATGAGGAATACGGCGTTGATACATACACGCAGATTTGGGGACCGAAGCGCGCGATGGCTGTTTGGTTGATTTGTATGACGATTTCGGGGACGAGCACAGTTTTGGCAGGCTTTCAAGTACGTGTCGGGTGGCACATTTTGTGTGTGCTGTCGGTTCTGTACATATTTGCGGTTTTCACGGCGATTCGATTCGCGCGAAGTCCGACGCCGAAGAATGCGAAAATTTTCACGATTTTACCCGGCGTTTGGATGATTTTAATGCATGCGATGCTAGGGTTTTTGCCGTTCTTCAACTTTGCGTGAAATTATGCAATCTTCCGTCGAAACTACGAGGACGAAAAATCCTCGATGTACCATTTGTACGCCTGCGGTTTTTCGCCTCTTGTTTCAACGAAACCTTACACAATTTGACGCAAAGTTAGAAAGGTTGTTTATATGATATATACCAAAGAAAACTACGACATATCAAAAATCGGCGGCAAGGCGGGCGCTTTGGCGAAGTTGTCATGTGTAAACACCGAAATTCCCGAATGGTTCGCGGTCGGCGTTGACAACGCCGGTGAAGAAGAGGTCGTCGCCGCTTTGCAGGCGTTTGACGACGATGCCAAGTTCGCCGTCCGATCAAGCGCAACCGATGAGGACGGCTCGGATAATTCGTTTGCGGGGCAGTTCGAAAGTTATTTAAATATCCCGAAGTCGCAAGTTTACGAATATATTCAAAAGGTGCAAGATTCGGTTAATAGCGAGCGAGTTGCCGCATACAAGCGTGAGCGAGGGATTGCAAGCGTATCCACGCCGGCGGTTTTAGTTCAGCGAATGGTAAAGGCGGATTGCGCGGGAGTAGCGTTTGCGGCGAATCCGATTACAGGGAACACTCGTGAGTGTGTTGTGTCTACCGTTCGCGGATTGGGAGATAAGTTGGTTGATGGTAGCGAAAACGCCGATACATATATTGTTGAGAATAATTGTGTTACAAATCGCGAGGGCGATATACTTACCGACGAACAAATTTTAGAAATCGCCAACCTTGCTAAACTTACAAGCAAGTTTTTCAAACGCTTTCAAGATATCGAATGGGCGATTGAGGATGGAAAGCTGTATCTTCTTCAATCCCGCCCGATAACCTCGCTTCGAAAATTCACCGCTAGATCCGACTACATAAACATTTGGGACAACAGCAATATCGCCGAAAGCTATAACGGAGTTACAACGCCGCTTACGGTTAGGTTTATTCGACTTGCATATGAACACGTTTATCGCGAAATGGCGAGGGCACTGAACGTCAAAGAGCAAAAAATTGAGGAAAACGACTATATTTTTAAACATATGCTGGGCTTGCACGATGGGCAAGTTTACTACAATATGCTTTCATGGTACAAGTTGGTTGCGATTCTGCCCGGCTATAAGCAAAATGCGAAATTTATGGAGCAAATGATGGGCGTAAAGGAGGAATTGCCCGCCGAAGTGCGCAAACTTCTCCCTGCACCGTCAAGCGGATCACTGATCGGAACGGCGATCAAGCTGTTTTGGCATTATCGAAAGAATGATACGAATGTTAAGAATTTCTTTGCTCTGCTGGACGATACAATCACGAAGATTGATCTAAGCGAGATGTCGCTTGGCGAGCTTGCGGCATACTATCGCAGTATCGAAAGCAAATTGCTAAAACATTGGGATGCGCCGGTGATTAACGATTTTTATTCTATGATTTTTTATGGGATGTTGCGCAAAAAGTTCGCAAGCGACGATGAGAACAAATTCAACGCTCTGCTTTGCAACACCGGCGATATAATCAGCGCCGAACCCGCGAAACGCGTCCGCGAGATGGCGGATATGAAGGTGCGCGGCGAAGATATTTCGGCGAAAATCGCGGAATATCTCGACAAGTGCGGTGATCGATGTATCAACGAGTTGAAACTGGAAAGCGAAACGCTGAACGATAACGCCGAAACGCTTTACAATGCTATTGACAGTTTTGCGATTAAACTTCAAAAGGGCAATGTTGCTGTGGTAAAAGAGGTTGAAGTTGATATTCCGAAAAGTTTGGTGTTTAGGTTTTTGTTGAAAAACACTCGCAAAACCATACGAAACCGAGAAAATCTCCGCTTCGAGCGGACACGCGTATTTGGGCAGGTTCGCAAGATTGCGAAAGAAATAGGTATGCGGCTGGCGAGTTTTAACGCAATCAACGAGCAGAATGATATTTTCTACTTGGAAATTGACGAAATTCTCGGCTATATCGAGGGGACGGCGACAACGACTGACCTCAAAGGTTTAATCGCAGTTCGCAAGGCGGAATTCGCCGTCTACGACGGAACAGCGCCCGACAGATTCGATACGTTCGATTGCGTTTACTTATCGGCAAGGTATATCAAAGAATCGGAAGAGGTTATCACGGGCGATACTATGAAAGGTCTTGGTTGTTGTCCCGGCATTGTTCGTGGGCGTGCGAGAGTGATTTCCGCCCCGAAAGGCGCAACGATTCTGCCCGGCGAAATTTTGGTGGCGCAACGAACAGACCCCGGCTGGATCATGCTTTTCCCCGTCGCGAGCGGCGTTTTGGTGGAGTATGGAAGCTTGCTGTCCCATGCGGCGATTGTTGTGCGCGAGATGGGAATCCCCGCCGTTGTGTCGGTGAAAAATCTGTTCGCAAACGTAAAAACGGGCGATCTGCTTGAACTTGACGGTGAAAAAGGAACGGTGATCAAAATTGAGGAGTGAAATTGAACAGCGCGCGAAGTTTGACATTATCCGTTACGCGCAGGTTTGGGAAGACGCCGACCTTCTAATCGAGGCGCTGGATATACAACCGACCGACGTCATTTTATCCATCGCGTCGGGCGGCGACAATGCGTTCGCCCTGCTTGCGCAAAATCCTGCAAAGGTGTATGCAATCGATCTTTCCGACGCGCAAATCGCGCTTTGCGAACGGCGCAAAGAGATGTATCGCATGCTATCATGGGAAGAGCATATCAAAATTTTGCAAGCCGAAATTCTGCCGCAAGGCAAGTTTGAGCGGTATTTTAAAATGTTTCGCACGCGAATTTTGCCGCTTATTCATACGCGTAAGCGAATTGACGCGCTAGTCGCACCGAAAAGCGCGGCAGAGCGAGCCGAATTTTACGATAAAGTTTGGAACAATCGCCGCTGGCGGTTGGTGTTTAAACTGTTTTTCTCGCGCTTCGTTATGGGAAGATTGGGGCGGGACAAGGAATTTTTCAAATTTGTCGAGGGTTCGGTTGCCGATCGAATTTTATCTCGCGCGAAACACGCGTTAGCGCACCTTGACACAAGCGAAAACCCGTATTTGCACTATATTCTGTACGGCGAATATAAAAACGCGTTTCCCTACGCAATGCGACGTGAAAATTACGAAAAAATTCGCGCGAACCTCCATAAAATTGAGTTTCGCAAGCAATCCGTCGAAGAGTTTATCGAAAACCACGACGGCGTTATCCACGCGTTCAATCTAAGCGATATTTTCGAGTATATGTCGCAGGATAGTATGGATAAACTTTACGATAACATGCTGTCAAAGTCCGCGGTCGGGACGCGTTTCGCGTATTGGAATATGCTTGCCCCGAGAAGGGCGAACAACGTGCAAATCTCTACCGATGCGCGGAAAAATATGGAATATTTGTTGAAAGATAAGGCGTTTTTCTATTCGGCATTTTATTTGGACGAGGTGGTTAAATGAAGGCTGAGATATCACGCAAAATTATACATATAGCTATGGGGCTGTTCGCTTTATCACTGCCGTTTTGGGTTCTGAGCCGCGCAACCGTCGTGATTATGGGCGTTATCGCAACCGCTGTTTTACTGGCTTTGCGGCATGTTAAACAGCTTCGCAACGGCATAGGCAAGGCAATGTTCGGCGTCGAGAGAAAATCGTACGGCGAGCTTTACTTCGCGTTTTCGGTTGTGGTAATATTCATGCTACACCAATCGACGTACGAATATCTCATTCCGATTTTAGTTCTGACGTTTGCGGACAGCGTCGCCGCGCTGATCGGCACAAGTTACGGACGTTTAAACATGGCGCAAAAGCAGGAGGACGCGAAAAGTTTCGAGGGTAGCGTGATGTTCTACATCGTCGCGTTTACCTGCGCGCTTGTTCCGCTGCAACTTATGACCGAAATCGGGCGAGCGGAAGTTTTGGTAATCAGTTTTTTAATCGGACTTCTTGCCGCGATGATTGAAGCGGTATCCGCAAACGGCAACGACAATCTGCTGTTGCCTTTACTGACGTACAGTTTTGTCCGCGAAAATGCTTATCTTTCATTGGATACGCTTTTTATAAACTTCGGAATTATGCTGTTCTTTTTGCTCGTGATTTTGGTTGTATACAAATTGAAAAATATCAGCAAACTTTCGATCGCTTACAGTATGCTTGTCGGCTATATCGTAATGATACAAGGCGGCCTCGAGTGGATATTGCCGCCGCTTATTCTGATTTTGTCGTACGGGATTTTGCCGCTGATGAAATCGGAAGAGAAGCAAATGAAGCTTTCCTACAAAGTGATCGAATGTAACACCATAATCGGCATGACATGTCTTTGGATAGCGGTGTTTTTCCCGCAATATCGCGAAATTCTATACTTGGCGTTCTCCTTCTCGTTCGCCTGCCACTTGGCGATTAATACCTACAGCCGATTTGTCAATTTTGTCGGCACGAAACGCGTAACCGCAATCATTTGCGGACTTTTGAAGGGGATTGTGTTTATCGGATTGCCGACCGCATTGATCGCCCGACCCGACCGAATGATTGTCGCACTGTATCTGATATTCCTCGCGGCGGCAATGTTACCCGCCGTAGCTTTAAACGACAAATACGATTACAAAACCGTAAATGACAAATCCATCCGCGCGAATAAAATTCTTGTCGGTGTTTTGACTGCGGTTTTCGCAATATTAGGAGGAGCTTTTCTATGGTATACTTAGACAAAGGTTATATCGGTTGCTTTGATATGGCTGATTATGATTCGGGCAAGCGGCGGCTTGAAGAATATATAGCGCAACTGAAAAACGCGGGACATAAACGAATCATCGCGCCAATCGACGGCGACACTTGGCATAAGTATCGCTTGGCAAGTTGGGATAGCGGCGCGCCCGCATTTCCGATGGAGCCGCAGAACCCTCTTTGGTATAACGACGTTTATTTGGATTGCGGATTCACTCCGCTCGCGAAGTATTCCTCGGTCGCGTTTCCGATAGGCGATATTGACGAAATCGCGACAGACGAGCGGGTAACATACAAAAAATTCGAGCCCGGCGACTTGAAAACCATATACGATATATCGCTTGCGGGATTCGACAAAAACTTCTTGTATGACGAGATAACATTTGACGAGTTTCGCACGCTGTATGAGCCTTTATTGCCTGTGATTGATAATGATTTCGTGTGGATTGCGTATGTTGACGGTGTTGCGGCAGGGTTTATGTTCGCAATCGGCGCAGGGGATGTGATTATACTCAAAACTATCGTCGTTCTGCCCGAATACCGCGAATTTGGAATCGGAAATGCGCTAATCAATAAAGTCCTGCTCGCGTCAAGAGAGAAAGGTTTTAAAACCGCAATTGGCGCGCTTATAATCGACGGAAACATCTCGCGCCATATGGTGGAAAAATACGAAGCTGTGACGATAAGGGAGTACACGCTTTATGAACATAATTGAACTGCTGAAACCAAGCGATAAAATCGCGCTGATTCAGGGAAACAGGCAAATATCCTACGCCAAACTGTTAGAGCGTGGGCTGAAATACGGCGAACGCTTGCGACGCAAAGGAATTGGCGCGGGTAAGTGCGTGCGGCTGTTCAAGCCGTTGTCTATCGAACTTTACATTGCGTTGATTGGAATATGGAGCATTCGTGCGGTTCCCGCGTTTTCGTGGAGCCGGTTGAAAATTGATAAACTTGAACCGATTGATGGTGAAACTCCGGCTATTCTAACTTGCACAAGCGGTTCGACGGGTGTTCCGAAAATCGCAGTGCGAACCCACGAATTTCTGATTCGGCAATACAATGTTCTTTGTGAACACCTGGATTTCGATGAAAATCATATTGATTTCGGGACGCTTCCCGTATTCACCCTCGCAAACCTCGCGGCAGGAATGACGACGATTCTGCCGAACAAGAGTTATCGCGGAATAAAACTACCGAATAATTTGGATAAAATCACTCGCGCGATATGCTCGCCCGCGACTTTTCAACAAATGATGGAAAAATCGGATTTGCCGAATTTGAAACAAATATACCTCGGCGGCGCGCCGGTTTATCCGTCGTTGCTCGAGCGAATCCCGGAAAGTGTCGATACATACGTGGTTTACGGCTCAACCGAGGCGGAACCGATTGCAAAAATCAAGTGGAATGATGTATCTAACGATGACAAAGCAAAAATTGCAAGCGGCGCGGGATTGTTAGTCGGTGAAATCGTGTCGCAAATCGAGTTGCGCATAAACGACGATAGCGAAATTATCGTCAGCGGCGAAACCGTGCTGAAAGGCTACCTCGACGGCGTAGGAGATAAAGAAAACAAAATCCGCGAGGATGATAAAGTGTGGCACCGTACGGGCGACGTCGGATATGTTGACGAATTAGGCAGATTATGGCTGACCGGAAGAGTTTCGCAGGTAATCCACGATGATTTAGGAACGCTGTCGCCGTTTAGCGTTGAGTGCGTGCTAGACGCACATTTCGGAATCCGCGGCGCGGCTTTGATGCATGACGAAAAGCGAACTGTTGTGATAGATAAAGATGTTGACGTTGCAGACGTGTTGAAGTCGCTCGGAATTGAGCAGGTTATCAAAATCAAAAAACTGCCAATGGATAAACGACATAGCGCGAAGATTGATTATGCTAAATTAAGAAAAAAATTAATGTATAGCATTACTCTAAAAATAAATTTGATAAATAATATATAATTTGCCTTTTACAAATCCGTCAAGGATGGAAAATTCGGAACGCCGACACCAATTGGTCGAGCGTACAAGTTTCCGAAAAAATATATAATCAAGAAGTTTTTCGGAAATTATAAATAAGACTTTATCTCCGATGAAAAATTTGTCACTTTCGGAACTTAATCGAAAATTGTGGACATTATCGTGGACATTGGCAAAAAAGGCAAAAAAACACTTGACACAGAATTGAAAATATACTATAATATCAAAGATGTGCGGTCGTGGCGGAATTGGCATACGCGCAAGACTAAGGATCTTGTGAGCATAACGCTCGTGAGGGTTCAAGTCCCTCCGACCGCACCACATGTGAAAACCCCGCTAACCATCTTGGTTAGCGGGGTTTGTTTGTTTTCTCAAGTGTCATTTTGTGTCGGCTTTGCCGGTTTTCGGTAAACGAGCCCGAAAACGCACAAAGCGATGACGGCTATGCTTATAATTTGAGAAGTTGATAATCCTCCCCAAATTCCGCGCGCCAAATCGCCGCGCACAAATTCAAGCCAGAACCGCGCAACGCCATACATCAAACCATACAAACACGCAATGGATTTCCAATCTCTCTCTTTTTTCGAAAATATCCAAACTACGGCGAAGATTATTAAATTCACAACCGTTTCGTAGAGTTGAACCGGTATCCGCACACCGTTTGGATTACCCAGCAACCATGCGGGGATTCCGAGCGGAGGAGCGTGTTCCATTCCGAAGCAACAACCTGCCATGTAACAGCCGACTCGCATAATTGCGTGACCCAACGGAAACACAGGAATAGCAAGCGCCAAAATGTTTTGAATAGGCATTTTCATGCGCTTTGCGTACCAATATACAGCGATAAAAGCGCCGAAAAGACCGCCGTAAAACACTAATCCGCCGAAATGTTGCATAACAAACCCTAGGAAATCGGTGCTTATCATTGCTCTGTTTGCCCACATGTTTGGAATTTGCGTAATTGAGAATAGAACCATCGAGCCGATAAGCAATCCGATTGACGCAAACGCGGCGATGTAAACCGTATCGCTACGTGTTAAATTATATCGTTTTGCTCTGAAGCCGGCGACGTATGTCGCGACCACGATTCCTAAAATCCCTAAAAGCGCGTAAACCGAAAGCGGGCGGGGTAAAAATGGTATATTTATAAATGGAAACATAATTTACCACCACATATACGGCGCCGCCGCACAAGCTCCGCATGTGCAAGCGAAACAGCTGATAGTAAAGATTGCCGCCGAGATTGTACCTATAATTGAGCATACCAAAGCTCCGGTCAATAAACCGCCTTCAAAGCCTTGGTTTCTCGCGCTTGCAACCAAGATGAGTCCGATTATTCCGGCAACTAAATCAACAACGGGAACGGGCAAAACCATTGCCACGATACCCAACACCAATGCAGCGATAGCCGCGCCTCTACCGGGCTCTGAGCCAACAGGCTGTTGTGGCGGTTGTTGTTGATACGGTTGATACTGTTGTTGATCCATGTTTGAAATTCTCCTTAATTTTGCGTTTGTTGTGTGTTTGTCAAATTATTGACTTGCGAATTTTACCAGAAGAACGGTGATGTTGTTGCCGCCGTACATGCAACGCACATGATTGGTATGCAAATAACGAAGTACAAGCCCGACAAAATCATTCCGATAATAGAGCATATAAAACCTGCGTTCGCTCTGCTGTCAAGTGGACCAAGCTGTTTTTGTTTGTTTGCTAAAACAAGTCCGACTATCCCTGCCGCCAACCCCAAAATTCCATAAATCCAGAAAAGTCCGATCGAAACAATCCCAAGTACCAAGATAGCAGTCGAATAATTGCCGGGTTGCGCCGGTGTTTGCGGCTGGTACGGTGGTTGGTATTGCTGATTAGTCTGATATTGCTGAGGTTGATACTCTTGCTGTTGATACTCCGGCTGATATTCAGTTTGCGGTTGTTCGTATTGAACTTCAGGAGTTTGTTCAACCGTGCTGTCAGGCGTTTGTTCGAACGTATTCTCGGGAGTAGGTTCAATCGTTTCGCCGGAATTTTGCTCGTTGTTGTAATTCATGTTATCATCCATGCTAATTTCCCTCCAATAATAGTATTTTTTATAGCATTTTCAGTAAGTATATCACATCGAATTACAAAAAGCAAGCTTTTTTTGAGCCATAACGGGTGTGCGTTTTTGCGCCTGCGGGCGCGGGGGTTGCGCGGGCGCGCGCGGGCTAAAACTTTTTTCAGAGCGAGGCTCTGTAGCAATTGCGCTTGTCAGCGCAGGACGACAAGGGCTAATCGTAGCCCTTGTCAAGCCCCGAAAAACTTTTAAAAAAGTTTTACCAAAACTGGCGGCGCAAACGCGCTATAGCGCTGTTAAAAACGCGCCGCTATTTTAAGTTAGCGAACCGCATTCGCGGAAAGATTAGTGCGTACGGATGCCGCTATCGACCATATGTTTACATGTTTAGGGAAGGGAGGCAGATTGCCGACCGCCTGACTTTCGTCAGCCCTTGAAAAAATTTTTGGAGCGGAGCGACAAAAATTTTTAAATACCCCACCCCACACTTGCCGCGCCGCTTCACTACAGCGGCATCACCGCGCCATAGGCGCAAATTTTGCAAAACTTTTTCAAAAGTTTTTTATTTAAAGCAAATTCACAAACGCCAATCCGATCAAAATCACGCCGCTAAGCCATGATACGTTGATTTTGCCTGCAATTTTGTTGCCAAGGCGGCAACCGAGCATAACCGCGCCGACGCCGACGGTAAATGTGCACAAAATCACCGCTAATATGTTTGCGCTTCCCATTGCGACGCCAAGTCCAACCGCAAGTCCGTCCAGAGAGAGCGCAACAGAAAGTGACACTGCTTCTGCCGCCGAAATTATTTTGGAATTATCTTTATCATGATTTTTAGGATTAGTGTTTCCGTCAAATAGCTTGAAAATCCCTAAAATGAATAAAATTGCGAAAGAAATTCCGGTTGTCAGCGTTTCGGACATATATGGTCTGATAAATTCTCCCGCGAGAAGTGATATTCCTAACATTTTACTGCATACCAGATTGATAATTAAAATCGAACGGAACGGTATTTTTATTCCCTTGCCGCCATAGGCGAAACTTGCCGCAAATGCGTCCGTTGATATTGCCAGCGCGATTAAAAGCGCGCCCCAAATGCTTAAAAAAAATCCCATTTAACCGACACCTTTCGTTGAAATTCGTACTTTCAACATACTATGTCAGTTAAATGAGATTGGTGAGAGAATAAAGCTTACATTATAATTATTACATCATTACGAAGTCGGGTCTATTTTCGACAACAACTTGCCCTTCAAACACATATACTTGCAAAATGTCGAGCTCGTCGCGAATGAAGGTTAGCGGAACGAATGTGTAACCGTCTTGCACAACCGCCTCTGTGGGCATTGAAACCGAAACGCCGATTCCAAGCTCGGCAACAATCGGCTCGAG
>Ga0123355_10017720_pt1 | contig 11264 bp, 13 predicted proteins | sample TergutEmb28metaG_3_FD_89872 | JGI IMG/M metagenome (GOLD analysis project Ga0123355, IMG submission 89872) | Embiratermes neotenicus P1 segment gut microbial communities from Petit-Saut dam, French Guiana - Emb289 P1 | ecosystem: Host-associated > Arthropoda: Insects > Digestive system > Gut ...
ACGGAGAGTATATACCATGTTTAAAATATTCAGTACCTATATTTGTTGAATAAATATATAAAATGCAACGTTTAGAGGTTAGCGGTGCGGTAGGACCACTATAGTGGTCGTTGGGCATCAAAGGGTTAAGCATCTACACATACCTTCACCATGCTAAGCCTCACAGCCAGAGATGTGTCATCCGAAGGGTTAGCTGTTGACGCTAGCAAAACTTTGATCTGATCCAAACAAACTTGTGTCGAGTCCAGAAACTGCATTATCACATCCTTCAAGCTGGCAGCAGCCTCCATGGCAGTGATCCTACCATAAAAGTAAACTACTTCAACCTTTGTTTTAACAAGGAAGCAGTTTCACAATTGCATTCTGTGTAACAAAAAAGATTTCTAGCCTACATCTGTATGTAACTGCTGCTATCGCAGCATGAGTTTGTAATACACATGTTGGACAAAAGCCTTGTGAACAAATATTCATTTTATGAAAACAACAGCACCAAAATTACATCGTCTCCAAATATCGAAGCCACAAATATAATGAAAGGCCTGAAACATAATCACATCAAGAAATTTTACCAAAATGTCACAAACTATGGACAAAACCACTTCCCTGGCTTTAAAGGTGTAAGAAATTCTATTATGTTCCAAACCATAACTCCTTTTTTTTGAAATGGCATCCTTCACTACAAGACAAACTTCACTGTTTCCTTCAAAATAAACAATTTTACTAGTATTTTATGTGTTCATGTTTAAGATTAAGGATACAAAACTATGAAGACAGAAGCAATAGTTTCCGCCCACCCGACCACATAGCCTCAAACTCCAGTGAAGAAGTCTTACTTTGTACTGACTAAAGCATCTCACACATCTTGGTATGTTCAATTATTGATGTACACTTTCAGTTAAAATTCTAATAGTGGAAGGACTACTGATGTACACCCTCATGTCAAAGACATAAATATCTGTGTTCTGGCTCCCTTGCCCTGCTGCAGCCCAGGCAATCAGATATCTGTGCACACATTCAACACATGCAGCAGTTACTGACATAAATTATTTTAGTGTGCATACTGTAGGCTTTATGTCATCTATTAAAAAGAGTATAACCACAAAATATGCCTCCTGTCTCTTTCACATTGTAGTGAACACTGAAAAGCTCCTGAAGATTTAATTCCTTTCCCATGTTCACAGCATGAAAAGCAAAAGACATTCCTAAGTTCAAAGTTCAAAGCTGAATTAAATAAAGACATGATTTTGTTCAGAACACACCGTTTTATCTTATTCAGCTGACTTCAAAAGCACTGAAACAGCTGCAATAAAGAAATAAAAGCAAAATATCTTATTTATGCTATACAAGCAACTTGCAGCTACATAAAAATAAAGCAATAGAATTCTACACTGCATGTCTGTCTTCACACCCTGAAGATGGAGGCAGTATGCTGATCCGAAACGTTCACAAATTGCTATCAGACTACATGGCGTTACATTGCCGAAGACAGCAATCTTCACTAAATTCTCGATCGACTGATTACTTCAGGACCCCAAGTCTTTATTCTTATTTTCTAGCTCAGATCAAACCTAATAAATTTTGGCAACAATTAAACCTACTAAATTTCAGCAATATCTATTTATGAGCTTACAAGTAACAACAAACACGAAGAGATACCAACACAGAAAGTGTATAATAAAACTACGCTGTTACTGTCTTCATTTCAGCAACCGATGCTGCCAATTCACACACACTGCAAGGCTGTTTGCTCACTTGAAGGCAGCTGTGTTTGCTATTGAGAGGGGAGTGTTACGTCTGGGTCTCAACAAGATACTGAAGGAAAAAAAGGAGAAGTTTTTGTGCTGCTAGTCACAGATTATACATGTGTTGTCATCATCTAAGAGGCTCACATTACCATATGACTGGTTTATCAAAGGAAGGAGCATGAATAGTTTCCATATTGTTTAACATGGGGCGGAAGGTGGGGAGTGGTGGGGGAGGGATACATGGTTCAGCCTGTTACTCATTGCCCAAACACCATCATATGCAACACTCTTATTTTAGACTTTAAAGTCAACATGTTTCAAATGATCCTCAGCCACTGTCAGCGATCCAACAACAGTGTGCAAAAACTGTTAAAATTTCACATTACATTGGTTCTACTGATCTGTGGCAATAAATTTCTAGTTTACTTGCAATTACAGCTATATCTTTAACGCCTTTCAGACTGTTACAATTCTCCACCTCATATAAATTACACATTTCTGAGAAGTCCAGTGAATGTACTTATGCAAAATTATATCACATATTACTTCACTGCATCAACATTAATATGCAGAAATACACACACACACATATAAATCTCCTCTCATTTTAATATCAATAAGATTATGGCAAAAATAGATTGAACAAGATAATTGTGACAGAACTACAAATCCCACAAATAAAAGAATTTATAGGATACAGAAGAAATTAAAAAGACCTTAACAACAAAATCAGCTCTGGCAGGTTCCCCCCCCCCCAACAAAAAACAAAAAAGATCTAAAAATCAAGAAAATGGAAGAAGGAGCTGAGGAAGACCTTGAAAAGAAGGAAGAATTCGATTTTGTAACACACATAACACGTCTCAGGCATAATACTGGAACAGATGACGATGAGGATGTATTTTATTCTAGTATTGTGACCAATACTGAATTATTTAAAATTCTTAATGGTTATATTACTACATAAATTATCATTTGCATTTTGTGTCCACCACGTTTATCACTACACAGCTTCCCACCTCCTACACCAGTACATGTTACCATATTAAGATGCATGAACATAGAGGTCTTTGTTCTACTGAATGTTGCATGTTGTTGGTTGGCAGTTTGTTCTTGACATATTGAGGCAACATATCAGTCCCATCTTCAATAGTCAAGTGGTCTACTAAAATGCTGGAGCAGGCGGATGCATAGATATAAAGGTGTGTGTGACCAGCGGCGATGGCTGACAGGAGAGGTAAAGCGTAACAATCCCTGAATATTGCTCTTATTGAAGTCAGTTGTGATGTGGTCAGTGGAGCTAAGATGTCAGTTGGTGGGTGCAGTGGAAAAGCACCAGGGCATCAAGGGGGTTACAGTGGGCACTAAAAGCAACTACCAAGGCAAGTGAGCAAAAAGGAACATGAAACAGAGAAGGGATACAGAAAAATCTTGCATGTAGAGGCACATCCAAATTTCAGTACAGTAACATTTATTGTGAACTCATTGGTTATAAGACTATGCTGTATGGCAAGTTGTTACAGATGTTTCCAAGCTCATACTACATTTGCTGGATACTGTCTTTCTAGGCTCTCTGCTAAAAACCAATGCAGTCGTTCATCTGAGAGTATATGTGGACTTATTGGCAGTAGAAACCTTTCAACCTAACAGGAATCAAAGTGATTATGCCCATAAATGGGTGAAATTTGCAACACACTAGGTCAGCCTGAGAAAAATACCTACTGAAACACATTTGAAAACAGTGTACTGTTTCCTAATACAAAATGGCATGTCCTGCACAGAAAATCCCTTGTTTTTTTAATGCCTGTAATATTTCTATCACATGGCATGCAGCACAGTTCCTAACCACTGACTGTAGAGAACTGAAATTTAATATACGAAAGCTTCAGATCTATTAATGAAGGTAATGTGCTTGAAGTTTTGCTGTACTTCAAACAATTAATCAAGTAACTCAATGCAGCACAGTCTTTCTTCAGAAGCTGGTCAACAAATTTCCAGCACATCATGGAACATAAGATTCATTACTCTCTTCATAAGAGCTCCAACATCCTTCTTTACCAGAGCCACATTAATCCAGCCTATACCCCCCATTGTAATATTATCCTACTATATATAAGCCTAATCTTCCAAGTGGTCTCTATCTGAAAGGTTCCCCACTATAACCCCATATGTTCTTCTCTTCTCCACCACCCATGGCACATGCCCCATCCAGCTCACCCTCCTTATTTTGACCAATCTTATATTATGTGCTGAAGCATAAAATTCATCCAGCTCCTCAATGGGTTATTTTCTGTAGCCTCCTGTTACTTCCTACATCTTAGGCACACATATCTTCCTCAGCATTCTTGAACTACCTTATCCTATGTTTTACCCTCAATTTGATTCACCAAGTTCCACATCCACATGCAACAACAGCAAAAATTGCAGTTCTGTATATTTTAGCCGTTATGTTTTGATACAACAAATCTAAGACAAAAGATTCTGGACCAAATGGTAGTAGGCATTTTCTGAACCCAGTCTCTTACATTGTTCATGAATGCAATTTTGATTTGTTAGATATGTTCCAAAATATCTGCCCTTTGTCACATTTTTCATACGATTTATTAGATTTCTTCAGGTTGTGATCCTATCCTGTATTTTGTTCATGAGGCATTCACTTCTAGACATATCACCTCACTCACAACTAATAAAGCTTCTGTGTTTTTGAATACTACATTTGTTTTTGCCCATTAAATCAATACCATCAGAACAAACCAGAAATTAGTGTGCCCCATTCAATTTCAGACCCTCCTGGTTTGCCTCAACCTACTTTAAGGGTGCACTCTAAAGCAAAGTTGAAAAGCAATGGTGATAAAGCATCTCCTTGTATCAGACCATTCTGCATGAGACAAATATTTGCATACCTGGACTTTACTCTGTTTCACTTAAATACATTTCTATTAACCAAAGTATTTTCATGGGGACACCAGATTCAATGAAGATACTATACCAGAACTTCCCTCCTAACAGAAGCACATGCTGTCTTTATCTATAAATAGCTGAGGCACTGTCCCAGCGAAGCCACACTTCAGGAGGCAAATTAGGCAACAGCCATTTCTTTATTCATCATGGCAAATATGGTAGCAGCTATAATGTTTGTTACCAATTACAATTGCATGAATGAAATGAAACAGTTTTTTCCCCTTATTTAATGGCTTTCTTTGTGGTTCATTCAATTGCAAAAGGCTAGTTTCAGCTAGTTATGAGTGTCCTTTCTTTAGAAAATCTTTTAAAATGCTGTTCATGGTCAGCCTCAGGCACATGTCAACTACATGAATATTATTTTTTTTACAGGCACCTAGCACAAGTCGCACTGGTGACATACACAAGCCACACTGTGGCCACTCCCGACCTATTATGTCAAAATTGACACTAATAATCCCAATAATTTTGCCTACATATGGAGTTAACGTACACAAAAAAATGTTGGATAAAATTTTTCCACAGCTGATAACAGTTATATGCCTCAACAACTTCTACAAGCAGTTCTTCACCCTTCTGATATACAGGTACAATAACAGACCCCTTCCATTGTTTAGGCAATTCTTCCTTATCCCAACCAAAACTAACCAGGTCATGAACCACACAGAATACTGTTCTACATTCTAAATGAATCTATTTGGTTAAATTTGGTTAGTACCTGGTAATTTATGTCTTTTCAGACTTTCAATAGCTGTCATAAACTCATAAACACTAAGGGAAGGTACCATTGACCCAGGTGTACATATCTCATGTTGCCTAACATCAGTAACTTTGCATAAATTCAGTAACAGACAGAAACGATTCTTGCATTTATCTAAAATACCGGGAGAACAGGCAACCACATTACCCCTGTCACTCTTTACTAAATTTTTTCTAGGTCGGTAACCCTTCTTAAATTAATTCATGCCTCTATACAAGTCTTTAATATTCTTGTTCTTACTTCTTGTTCAAGTTCATTACTTTTAGATTTCAAATATCCCACTTTTTGACATATGTCTGCTAAGTCCATGTCTTACATTGTTCAGATTATCCACATTCATTTGGATTACATCCTCCATTCCACAAATTTTGAACAGATTCCATCAAATCATGGTTCATGCTTCTTCCACTCATTAACAATCCAGAGAACGTATGGCAAACCATTGGCACTAGTGCCAAATTTGGCACCAGCAAAAATTTCAGGTGGAATCAGTGATTTGAACACAGATCTACACGTGAGTTAAATTTTTCACACCAAGTTTCATCAAACATAAATAACTCCTCAGCACTGTAAATAGTTAATTGCACCAGAGCAAATTATTGAAACAAAAATTACACCCTGAAGCACCCAGTATGTTGACTGCAGTTTTATGAATAACACAAAATGACAAAAGGTGCAAGCATACCACAAAATCTAAACATCAGTGTAAGAATGAAAACTAAACAACTTCTGAGGATATAAAAAAGTCAGCTCCAAATTTTATAGAATGTTCCCACTTACAGCAGCTGATATTTGGAATGAATAAATCCAGAAAATAAAATTTAGAGTGAAAATGAACAAAATAAAAAAAGACTTTGAATTAAGGTGTGTACATTAGGTGGAATTTCTTGAAATTTGTGAAATGGGTAGACGGATCCATTCTTAAGCAAGTACTTTTTCCTTGAAGATTTTATCTTGAAAAATGTATGAAATACAATGCATATCACCAGGTGCAAAAATGTGCATTTAAAGGGAAACGAACACTGGCCATTATGACTAATTTGCATTTTAAATCTCTCGTACTTTAAAGGTTAATTAACACCAACACACACAATTATAATTTTTAATATTCATTAATTAAACCTGTGAATATTATGAAATTGATGTGTATCAAGATTGTGAAAATACCTACAAATTGTGTATAAGACAATTCAGTAATTACAAAATACTTTGATGGGGTGAAAACTTGAAGTTATGTATGACTGACAAATTTAACACAAAATCAGCATAGTCATAAACAGTAAAGTTCTTCAAAGAAATAGAATAAAAGACCTTGTAACAGCAGTAACACTGTATAATATATGTACAACTGTGAACAACAAAAAAGTGTAACCATAGTGGTTTAAATGATATGACCATCATGGAAGGTCCAAGCACACCTGAATGTAACATTATACACATTTTTCCTCTCCTGTAACTAACTGCAGCATATCATAGAGATCTTGCAGCAAGATCTGCACCTTAAATGTACCTTGTTCTATAAATTAAGGAGCACTAAAGACCTGTGTAATAAGAGTACTAAGGTGGACAGCCGTACATGAAGGAAGTGCATCTGTGTCAACAGAAAATGAATTTAGACTCATAATTTTCAGGCAGTTCATTACAACTAGAGTTCTGCAAATTTGTTTTTCACACTGTTGCTCTTATAATACACATCATTGACCTATGAGAATGGAATATTATGAAATATTTACTTGCAATCAAAATACAAAAGTTAATCCAAAAATAAAGCACTCTGTACATTTGCCTTATAACAAGTTTTCATTAAATTTTTTTTTTTTCACTTCTAATGAAGAATTACTGTACATTTCGAAGACTGAAAATCATATCACATTCAGTGTACCTATTCTCAGACGGTCAGAAGTATTAAAGAAACTGTACTGTGTGTTGATTCATTATTTGAAGACATCAGTTGTACAAGTGGGACTGGTAACAGCTTAAGTAATTGCTATGTAGTAATAATACTTTCAAGGACAGAGCAAAACTCTAAAATGATACCTTAATCAACTAAAAATACTAATGAGACAAAAGTGAGTGTTGTTTTTCCATTTGTTTGAATGACACAAGTGATGTTTCTTCCAAGGCAAGAACTGCAGTTACAGCAATACATGATCATAACCACAACTTATGGGCTACAGGGATGAAATTATAGATTAAAATAAAATTCATAAGAACTGAAACCAGCAACAAATGTACTCACTTATCTCGTCGTGTGGTGAGCTCGGCTAGAACAACCTGCCACCGGCGTCGCAAATCATCAACCATTATCTGGACATTTGTGCTCTCTGGAGGTTGTGATCTCCCCACAACTTCACGACACACTATTCCAATGTTGCTCATTGTTCTGTAAAACAAACGCAAACGCCAAACTGCCACATAACACACACACAAAACTGAACAAAACACAGAACATACTAAATCCAGCCCGCATAACTAAATAACACAATGTGCCAATGAATGTACTCAAAGCCACTGATAACAGTATGTTAAATCTTTCTCGAAGTGGACTCTTACTAGTCAAAAAATGGGCAGAGGTACTTAACAAAGGGTTCATTACATTCTGAAGTGGTAAGGTAAGCAACAAGTTTCTGAAAAATGTACTCTATTTCATGCACTCACATGAGTATCATTTGCATGAATCAGTTCTACAATTAATCATGTATGAAGAGCATAATTTCATTGTTTTTTTTACAGCCATACCATGCAGTAAATTTGTTCCGTATACATTTCATATGAAGGAAACAGTCTATGTTTAGCCCATGTGCAAGAACTTAAATTTCCTGCTGCTTCCTGTTCAGTGGCCATTCATATTTGCACTATGAATTGTGACCAACCATTTCTTCAAAATGAAAATAAGAGAAACTCAAGGGAAATGATATATCAGTAATAAACAGCCATCTCAGGCTTAATAAGTGATTCATAAAGGCTCTCTCTCTGCCTCTGTAAATGACAAGGAAAAATAAAATACCACAGGTAATTCAGAATTAAAGGCAAGACATCTTAAAGCCAAGTGCAGATGAGTAACCTGCTACTGGCCTCATGTGAAATTCCCATCAAGAAGGTTAATAATTTTATACAAAACACATGCATATATAGCCATCAACTCAGGAGAGGGATAGAAGGTGGGCACTTGTAAATGCTGTAATAAATCGTTGGGTTCCAAAAAATCCAGGGAATTTCTGGACTAGGTGAGAACCAGTCAGCTTCTCAAGGAGGACTCTGCTCCATGCAGCAAGTGAGTGAGTGAAAGAGAGTGAGAGAGAGTGCACAAACGAGCAAGTGGGTGGGTGGGTGGGTGGGTGGGTGAGTGTGTGAGTGTGAGAGTGAGTGAGAAATAATTAAGTACACAGCCAGCCACACATGTAGGTTGCAAAATCAATTTTACTGAGGAAAGTTTGGTAAGTTTAATTTTCCACAAAAATTTCCATCATATTTTCATCACTTTTTTATGAGTTCTGGAAGCCAAACAGAAGGAAACACAACTCTAATATCTGTGCACTCTTTTATGAAGCAAAAATCTCTCCAGGTCTTTCTCCTTTCTAATGACCATGTGCCCCAAGCACAAATAAAACAAAATCTGAAATCTCGTTTACACTACAGTGGAAGTCTGAAATCACAAAACAAGGGTTATAAGCAAGAACATACCTGTGCTTCATGGTGACTTGCTTCTCCAGGTCCTTCTGTTTTACTTTTGCTTCAGCCAATGGTAGATCTGCATTCTGCCACTCACGAATCATTGCCTCAGCAGTCACTAGCCACTCTCCAAATGTCTGACAGTTGTTATGAAGGTTACGCCAAGTATCCATACATTTTAGCCATCGACTGCAATGTTGAATATATTTATATTTCTGTGGTATATTTTAGCTCAGAACATGTGGTCACCAAACAAATATTGTGATGAGTAAAACTTAAAAAAAAAAGTCAAATAGAATGAAAATTGCACAATTTAACATCACAAGAAACATTGAAATTTGGAAGTGAAGCTTAGGTACTGAAGAAAAGAGAGGAAAAACATTTAGAAGCAGCACAGATGAAATTTTTGAGACACTTGGAATAAGAAAACTAGATAAAGAAAAGAATCAATGTATTAGGCAAAAAACGGGAGCACAGAACATAGTAAAGGAAATAAAACAGTAGCAGAAAAAGTGGCTACAACATGTACAGACGACGGACACAAAGAAAGTACCAAAACAAGCACTACAATATAAACCAAAAGGACGAAGGAACACAGGACGACCGAGGAAGAGATGGAGGGACCAACTGCATCTTGAGGATCAAGGAACAGGAAACATGCCTAACCCTTCAGGAACATGATGATGATGATGAAGAACATGACAAGAATCATAAACAGGTGTTCATTTCCACTTCCTAAAGTAAACGATATCTGTAAGAGGACAACTCTTCTTATTGAACAAACCCAACACAGCATATATATACTGAAAAGTTCCAGTATATCATGAAATATTTACTTACACCTACTTTCCATGACTGGAGAATGTCAAGGACTACTTCTGCGATACTTACTTATGTTTTTCAGTGTAGCCTCTGTTGACCTGTGACCACTCTTCTCGCAGTTTATCCACAACACGTCTCACTTGGTCACCCTGTTCTCTTTTTGTCCGTCTCATCACCCCATCGCGCTCATATTCAATTTCATCTACACTGGGTTTCAGTGCATTAAGACTGTCTTTCACTTTCTGTAAACAGAATCATGTTCAACTGGAAATCATTCTGTAATTAGATTTACGATATTCCAACATTCAAGTTTAGTTAAAACACCCAACAAAAATGTTCATTATTAAAAACACAACATCTAAAACAGAACTTGAATCCTGCAAACCTTAGCTGGTACTAAACAACAAGTCTCGCTACTAGAGCAAATTAATGATTTGAAAAACTGAAACTTATTATGGAAACACATCAAAATCGAAGAAAAATGTAAAACTGCAAATCACTAGTTCACTCTAAGTAGAGTCATAGGAATACAGACATGCACACCAAGGACCACCACCCATATGAATATATCTTCTGTGACCATGGGTAGCTAACATAATTGAAAACAAGGCAGCTTTATTGCAGACACAGAAATTGAGGTTACAGCAACCAATGATAAATTGGATTGGCTTAGTTTCTTAATTTACTTAAAAATGTTGTTTCAGCCACATACATCAGAGTGGCAAATGCATATGGGTATCATAGCCAAAACATCATATTTCACAGATCATAAGATGCACTTTTCTCCCCGTAGAAAGCAATGCATAAAATTCTCCTGTATTTTATGGTCCAAATGTCCATCAACACGCCCTTCAAAACAAGCAATTGTGAAATACTTTCATTTGCTGGACAGATAACTGTGATTATCTTGTAACCCATCCAGGGAAGGAGCGAAACAAATTGCTGTTGTTTCTTACACTAGTTGTTTGGTACCATGCAGTAATAGTGGCTTCACTGACAATAAGGTTCTTGTTCTAATCAAATGTGCATTACACATATTAGGATTTTATGTACAGTAAGGTTGAAAGTAAATGTGAAAAAGTATGTGAAACAGCACAGTAGTACAGCAGCTGAAACACACTTTCACCCAACTCCAGCCAAGAAAATGATTTGTGTGAGGAAAAGACAAGATAAAGAGGAGGAGGAGGAGAAGAAGAAGGCAGAGGAGAAGGGGAGAAGGAGGAGGATAAGACAGAGGAGGAGGAGGGGAGGTTAAAAGGAGGAGGATAATAAGGAAAAAAGGAGGAGGGGAGGAGGGGGAGGAGGGG
>Ga0123355_10017721_pt1 | contig 11264 bp, 7 predicted proteins | sample TergutEmb28metaG_3_FD_89872 | JGI IMG/M metagenome (GOLD analysis project Ga0123355, IMG submission 89872) | Embiratermes neotenicus P1 segment gut microbial communities from Petit-Saut dam, French Guiana - Emb289 P1 | ecosystem: Host-associated > Arthropoda: Insects > Digestive system > Gut ...
ACGCTTGTGAGTGCGGTAATGAACCTTCGGGTTCCGTGAAATGCGGGGAGTTTCTTGACTAGCTGCAGACCAGTTAGCTTCTCAAGAAGGACTCTGCACCATGGAGTAAGTAAGTAAGTATAAATGTTTGTGTAAAGAATCGAGAACCCATTCATTTATTGACACACGGTATTTCGTATGCCATACAGTATGACATTGTTGTATCTTAACCAAATTGGCCGGAAGGTGACTAATTTAGTCGAAATATTTTGCTAGAGGTAATGCGACAACCTTGTTACGCGAACGCGCCTTAGTATTACGTGTATGCGCTCCTTGTCTTTCTTTCATGTGTAGTCTCCAGTTTCAGTAGTTAATTTTGCCATAGCCGGAGGTTCAGCTGTAATTTGTATCTTATTATACCATGTGAAAAGATGAGACGAGGGTCTTCGAGTGTGAGGTATGATCTGATCAGACGCAGTAGAGCACACAAACATTCGTGCTGTTCATTTACAGCAGAGAATTCTACGGTTGTGTTGCCTCACAGGTTTGTGGAAAAGCGTGAATAAAATTGGAGACCAGGACTCGGTGAGAATATTCCAGGCACGGCGTATTCTTGCGATTGTTTGTAAATAGATTTACATTGGACGTTTTCACAAAACGTTTTTTTAACAAACTGTATCTCTCGTGCCAATCACTTTCTACCCCAATAGGCCACAACACAATGACCACATGACCACCGGTATGTTTTATAACGTGAAGTGAATTTACAAATGTGCAGACAGTTTATTTTTACGTGTTTTGATAAATGGTGATGAAGCGTCCATTGGTTTTGGAACAAGATACTATTATTGGTAAAATATAATTTATTTACCAGCTTATATATTGTGACATTTCATTTTAATGTGTTTAACAGATAACTGCCTGGTGTCATTAAGGCGACAGTTCAATTCTGTAAGCACGAAGACCCATTCTTGTTTCCGGTTTGGAAGCAGTTAATGCCGTCGACATTTCTAAAACATATTTATGTAAAGATCTGAATACCCGTTTGTGCGGTTGAGCAGTTACACGAAGAAGAAGAAGAAGAACAACAACAACAACAAATATGATGGAAGAGAAGAGAAGAGAAGAGAGAAGGGGAAAGATGTGGTGAAGAAGTAGTGGTGGACAATAAGGAAGGAACGGATGAATTTGGCACAGAATAAGAGAGAGGGTAAGAGGAGGGCAAGGTTACAGATGAGCAGTGTGATGATATGTGAAGAGGATTTGGAAAGGAGAAAGGGAAGAGGAAGATGGCAATGTAAAACAACATTCGTGTTGTTATGGTTCCTTGCTCTTCCGAATATCTGCAGAACCACCCCACAAAAACGACCCTTTCTTTATATGTGTGATTTCACGTTGGCTAGGATTCGTACTGTGGTGTGCTTGGTTATGCCACTCCATGGTCTGGTAAGTGGGTACCGACGTGTCGGAGAAATAGTACCATCCTAACGGTGGAAGTTTACTCCGAAGGTGGAGGTAGTATGGTTTCCTTTCTCATGCTATGGGGGCGTGAAGGGACTAAATTCTTGCAGTATTTTCTGATTTTTATCTTACCAGTTTTCTTTCCAGTATTGTGTACGGCTGTCTTGCGCTTGTCCTGCCAAATACCAACTGTAGCAGCTCCGTTTCATAGTCTCTCGTTTCTCATTTCCCACTGTTCCTGATTTTCTCAGCCCGTCATAAGTTCCAATATTTACCTTAGCGTTATACTGTCAGATACACGCGTTTATGTTTTTCTGGGTTCAAAGCACCCAGTCTCATAACCATGTGCTTTATTGGCAAAATTGACTAATTCGCTTAGAATAGAGTTCCTTCTGTGATGGGTTCAGAAGTGCGGAAACAATAATGAGCCTTCAGGTACTGTGACGTAACGAATGATATAAACTTAATTGGGAGTAGACGCAGGTGGGTATGCGTTGCGTATGTACATAGGTTGGGGAAAGGGGTGTAGCGCTACAGACGGATAGAAATAGGTTAGATAAATATGCATTTAGGTGGGTACAATGTGAAATGAATATGTCAAATGTTCGTAAATGAGTGTGTGGATATACATAGATCAGATGTATGTAGCAGGTGTATTAAATAGGTTATATAGGTAAATGGACGGATGGGTAGATAGATAGATAGACAGATAGATAGACACACGGACAGACAGACAGGAATATCTTATCCGTTGCGTTTTTACAGTGCTTGTGCTACCGGAGTAAAAAGAATGTCGTGTCATGTTTCGCTGTTGACATCGCGGTGTGGGTGATAACGAAAAAATGCGCTATTGAATAACCGCGTTTTGTTGGCTGGCAGTGGCTTTTGTTCCACAACTAACCCAAATTCTGCCCCCCATCTCATTACTTTGGTTACAACTTGTTTACTATGTCGGAGGCGAGCGGTCATTGAATCAACGCGATGCAACATTCACAATCAATCGATAATCTAATTACAACGTGCATAAAATCATATTGTGCGGTTTCTCGGTTTTGCCAACCGCAAAATTGCAGTGCCGGGTTGGGAAGGTAGGACCGACATCAGATTGCATCACCATGCGCTCGCTCGCATACACACAGCCTCCCTCTTCTCCCCTCTCGGTGATTGGAATCATCGTCATTCGAAATGGAGCGAATAGTGATGAACGTCAGGCTGGTAACTCTGGCACCTGCCCTCTCTTCGGTCATTCTGTTGCATGTAACAGTTTGAAAAATGTGTGATGCTTGTATAGGTATGAAAAATGTGTAATGCTTGTATATGTATGTATACTACTAACTCTGTTAGCACGAACGAAGATTTCGACACTTGAGTACCAAACCGATCAAGGACAACTCCTACGGACCTCAAACGTCTTCCGCATGATCCGTCAGTGCTGTAGTGTACTGTCTAAATAACCGGCTGACGGCTTTACTGACCGAACAGATATACTGTATCTTACAGGTTCACTTCCGCTAAAATGACACGATTGTGATCCAGTGCCACCCACTCTACAACAGGTTACCATAAGATGTGCTGTGCGCAGCCTTACGGCTGTAACTGTGAGTTCAAAACGTTCTGTTTTAGGTGTTCGACTTATTCATTGTCTGTTTTAAACACTGTTTATTTTCCCGCCTTCAGATGACATACAAGAACAGATTCCTGTTGCATGCGCTTGTTTTTAAGTGTGCTGTTTAACGACGCTGTCAGTTACTGAGATTATATAGCGTTTGCGATAAACGAATGAGTACGAACCAACTGAAGGAATGATACCGACAGGGTAATCGGAAGAAAACCTGCCCCATTGTCACTTTGTCCACTCTGTGGGTTCGAATCCCGTTGGGGGCATGGGTGTCTGTCTCTCGTGAGTGTTGTGTGTTGTCAGGTAGAGGTCTCTGCTACGGGCCGATCGCTCATCCAGAGGAGCCATACAGACTGGTGTGTCTGAGTGTGATCTTGAAGCCTCGACAGTGAGAAGGCCTAGTCCCACGGCTGTAGAGGGGGGGGGGGCAACAGTAGGTATCTCTGTTTTGTATCTTTCCGGAACACGATGAATAGTCGGTAGCGGAAATGTGTTGATTATCGGGGCTATAGACTGTACATCACAGGCAATAAAAGAAGTCCAAATAAAGGACACGCTTGGATTTGGCTGTCGCAGTTTTTGCACTGTATAATGAAGGTATTGCAGGAATCGTTTCGACTTCGGCTGGCCGAATATACTAAAGAATTACTGTTACTTAACGAGAGGGAAGGAAATACGAATACAGTTGAGAAGCAGGAACGGAACATTTTAACCTTTTGACGCCTAGTGACGACTATAGTGGTCGTACCGCACCGCTAACCTCTAAACGTTGCATTTTATATATCTATTCAACACATATAGGTACTGAATATTTTAAACATGGTATATACTCTCCGTTTTTTTCTCTCTCTTCAAAATGCAGTTTGTTTCATAATTATAACGTATTTGGTTCCTGGATTATTCACATTTTATATACAGGTGTGCTAAAATTAAAAAAATAATTCAGGCGCCAAAAGGTTAACGTCGTAGGGTCACTGAGCCGCACATCGCACAAGGTGCATATTCAGTTTCTGTCAAAGAACTACTAATCACTGAACTGACTGAAACATCGACAAATGTGCTATCCGCAAAATGAACTAAACTGTACCATAAACAACCCAGTTTAACTACCCTTATGACTGATGAAGATGGTGGGTGGTACGGAATCATCCTGGCTTAATTGATGGGGCATCGTGCTGGTGCAACAGTTCCTACTTGGAATCAAGGATTCGGCACCTTCGCCAGAAAAATAAATGTGCAGGTGGGCAGTAAATACATCGAGCCACCTGCATGTTGGTATATTGAATTTAGAGTTTGTTCTTTTATTCTTTAGCACTACGGTATATTTATACTGTCCAGCAACCAGTATTATTTAATGTATTAATGCACTGTTGGGAGCGAAGTTGATTGTAGTCCACAGCCTGACAGTCGCTTGGTAAGCGACCGATTGGGAGAAAGGCGTAAATGATCTTATTTAATTTCAGTTGATTCGAACTAATCGATATGCCTCAAGGTAGGGGCATCGGTGCCTTTTCGCATGGTGGATGTGAATCTCCGGATTTCTGATAACAGAAACTTTTGTTTGATGCGTGTCGAGCGATCATTAAGCTGACTTGGCTTGGCTTGACGTGGCTTGGTTTTGTTGGGTTATTTTCTACGTAATTCGTTAACTTATTATGTCCATTATGACGTTAATCATCACCTTGCTGTTGAGTGCTACATGTGATGCTAGTCTGTGGTGTGTAGTAGTCATGGCAACCATCAGCAGGCTCATGGTAGTGATTTACATGTAGCGTATAGGCTGTTCCTTTTTATGGCTGTGCAGCTGTCTGCTGTATCTCAGCATGGAGATAAAGAAAAGCTTTAAAGCCAGTGACGGGTCGTAGTTCCAACAACTTGCAGAACATTTTACCAGGCATCCCGGGACAGCCCAGACTTCTTTCGAGGCTTTCAAAAAGTGTCTCCACTGCTGGAGCATACAATGAATGCTAGTTTTAAATTTCATTAGTGGCAGGGTGTTTTACATTGTATTGTATTTGTGGCCATACTGGGACTGTGTTGAGTTAGCCTGGAAAATGATACCGAGAAGGTCCGTAAGGAAGATTTCAGATAATATGAGAGGGATATTTTGACATACAGGTTGTGAGGATGTGGAGTGCATTGATTTGGTTCTGGTTTTAGTGGTACTGAATTTTCGTATTCCGCTATTTGAAATTTTAGCGGTGTTGTCATTCACAAAAAAAGGTACCAACATTTCTTCGGCGGCAAAAATTCCTTGAAAACAGTGCCTCGCTTGATCCAGAAAGAGATGTACGGTCAGTGTTAAAATGAACAGGGTATGAAGACTTGGAAGTGTATTCCTGTTGCTTAGTGCCGCTTATTCTAGAGACGCTAAAGCTGTCATTTGTGTTATCAGCGTCAGTACTGAAGTCAGGAAGCCGATTATCGAATTGTTTTGATTTGATGACGTAAAGCGATAATCATTATAACGTGGAGGGACGTCATTGTCATGCACACATACTTATATCGTCAGTGACTTTAAACGTAGATGGTCTGATTCTTGGAATCGTAGCAAAGCGGTGCCTGTTGTTAACCTTTAAACTAAGGAAGACGAAGTGGCGCAGTGGTAGTATAAGTTGCTACAGACTGAAGCAGTATGGTAAGGGCCATAATGTAAACGCTGAGCGAACTTACTGTTTCCAGGACTTTATATACTCTCTTTTTATTTTCGCAGTTACAAGTTCATTCCTTTAAATTGACATACGGAGATCAAACGCACATAGGCACGACATATTGTGGTCTTGGGAATTGTCAAGGCCTTCTAAGAACCCTTGCCACTTGTTATGAAGTCAGAAATGCACGCGAAACCAATGTTTTGTGGCTGTTTGTCAGTTTACTTCTGCTTCCCTGTCTTCTGAACGTAGTTAACTTCTTCACACATCAAGAGTCCCTTCCTCTGCTCACGTCTTGTGAACTTAATAGTAAGGAACCGCAGTTTTGATTAGTTTCTTGAAGGAGTTCGTTTCTAGTGCATACTAATTGCTTCGGCGCGCACACAAAAGCTGGCGGGGGTTTTCTCTTGTTAGAAGGGTAATTCACCTTGTGACACCAGTTTGTATTATAGTAATTTTAGTCTCCGACGATGGAGGTCAATACTGAAATGTATCAGCTGTCACTTCAGCTAGTTAAGTATAAACTTAAGCCTGCGGCATAAGTGTATATATATATATATATATATATAATACGCAGTTTTCTGAACAAGTTATGCTGTGCGTAAGCCCTGGAAAAAAAAAATGGTGGACGGCATGTGGCACATTTGGGAGAAGTAGGGACAGATACATACGAATTCTTTGCGTAGAGAGTGTTGAGGGCAGTAACAGGACATAAATTAGATGATGATCTTGTTAAGTTATTTTAGAGAAATACATAGCGCAGTTGCGGGGTTTTGTAATGGTGCTGATTTTAAACCATGTCATTGTGATAATCCTTGTATTTATTTTGTTTCAGGTGAGTACCAGTACCATGGTAACGACGTCATGTAATCTTGAAAGAGATCATTTTGTACGGTAAGGTTATCACCTTATTACACCGGAGATGTGTAGAATGTAGCTAAATTGGAACCTTGTATGAGAGGAAACGTGAAGACGCTTGTATCTGCTGTTTTACTTTTATAAAAGTCTCTTAAAATTATTGCTTATGTTACCTCTTTATTCTGTAGTACAATGAACATCAGAATATGTACACAGCAAGGTAGTCAGGTAAAGGTAACATCGCTCCTGTACTTAATTGATCATTACACTTCCACGTCCGAGAGAGTGGTGGTATATCTCCACTCATTCTGTATCTCGGCGCTGTAGACACACCGATAGAGTGCACAGAATTTACAAAAGCCTCCCGTCATTGCTACGTCCATATGTCATTTCCAGATTATTCTCCCCTTGTTTAATATACCCCACATTTTCGTTGCAGTTGTTTTGACGTGTTTGTTACTTCATCACCATCGGTAACAGCGACCCTTATTTCTATTCAGTAATCAGTTACCAGCAGCCTGCGGTTTCATTACCGCGATTTCCATCCCTTTTCTTTGAAAGGCATTTTAATTGTGGCCTGTTCCTTCAAATTTTCCTACCGAAACTCTGTATGCCTCTCTCCTCTCCTACATAATGGTCACATGCCTCGCCATTCTCGTTCTTTGGGACGTGACTACCAGAATACAGACTGGCCAGGAGTGCACAGTTTGAAGTTCTTCGTCGTGCATTTGTTACCCATCTTGTTACTTGCTGTCTCATAGGCATATTCGTTAACAGTCTAAGCCCTAAATGTGAGAGACCAGATTCCACACGCATGTAAAACAGTTTGCAAAATTGTAGTTCCATGAACTTTAATTTTCATATGGTTACCCAGTAAACTGAAAGACAAAAAAATTCTGGATCTATTGATAGCAAGCGTTCCCTGAATTTAATCTGCTCTTAATTTCTTTATGAATGCAATTCAAATTCCAATTAATATAATTTACAGGCGGACGCCCCAAAATTGATCCTCGGAAGACAACAATAGGTCACGAAAGCACACCACATATACGTACGTACCGGGCGGGCGGGCGCATGATAGTCTGAATTCGGCAGCAACGAAGGTAGTTGCTGGTTGTATTCCGTTGTTTATAGACTTTTGAAGAAGCAGTTTATAAATAAAAGGTGCAAGGAGTTTGATAAAAATTATAATTATGCTTATTGATCTTATCCTCATAGTTGCTACCTCTTTCATGTCGGTCTGCTTTTACTCGCCCACTGGCCCTCGAAGATTGTTAGTACGTGTTTCGGATTTCAAGTCTGTCCGGACACCGCGTGTCGTACCTTAGACTTCCTTGGTTTTACTCGGGATTTGTAGGCATATTTCAGGTTAGTGCTTTAAATTAGGCCGCAACCAATTCCCAAACCTTCCCTTTTATTAACCCATAATCTTATGATTCGATGCTGTGCAGTTCTAACAAATGAAGTAAGAAAACACGAAGGACCGAAGCCTTGCCAGTTCGGCTCCTAGTTCGTGAATTCTTAGGTATTTCATAGGTCTGTAGACAGGGCATTGGCCCGTCACAGGGCCCAACTTACGTAGGAGAAACATTACCCTCCGCACCCTTTCCTAACATTCTCTGAATGGAAATCACGTGTTCTGGTGGTATCCGAACTCGTAGTCCCAGTGTGAGAGGTCATCGTGACTAGCGCCTGCGCCTTCGTCAACCTTCTTAATCATCATCGTCGTCATTGATGTGAGGAAGGCTTGGAAAGCAGGTTTTTAGATGCATATCTTGAACGGGATTCGATGCGATCGTGGCGCTTCGGCGGCACTATTGCCGCTGCCGATAACGTATTGGTTCTACGTCATAAATGGAACTCTTAAGAAGGGTGTCTTACCCTAGTCTGTGTCTCACAACCTTTGCGGTCCGATGATCATTTCTGCCAAGTGAGGACAGACTAAGTGAAGGAGTGAATGCTTTTACATTCTTTCGCAGAGGCAGCTAGTTTTAAGCCAAATGCTGTACGTGCAAGGAATAGTAATAAAGAGGAACCTCGTTAAGAGCTTTGCGGGGCAGAGTGAGGTTGAGAATATGCTGCATCGCAGAGAGATAAGTCCGTTCTGTCAGTTGGAAGATGTAAATCAGGAAGAAAGGAAGTGAGAGACGTTTAGCTACTGGTTTTCGTGGCAGTGCACACTCACCTGTTTTCTTCAGCTTTTTTTCCTATGTCTGGGACTTCTTGTATGTCTTGTCTGGATTAATCGTCTTCTCATTCCGATACCCATCGTGTGTTCTGATTTTCCTTTTCTCTGTCTAGATACTTGTTTGTTCTGAAACGTGCGAAGTGACATTTGGTACTGTTAATAGTGCGACCGTCTGTACAGTTAAGTGGCTTTCTTTAATAAGCTGTTGGTATTGTTTAATTGTAGTGACGATACGCATTGAAAATGTAACGGCAAGTCTTCTGTAAACGTTAATATTCTTTATAGTCTGCCCTCATTTCTTCTGTTTTTCTTTTACATTCCTTTATTTGCCCTTGTATTGACGTCCCTACATGACGGGCTGTCTAACGTTTAACGCCATCTATCAGGCACCAAGAGTAAATACGTGCGTGGTGAGTTCTGACCATCAGCGCTTTGTCGTAAGCTTGTTATATTCCGTATATAATTTTGAACCATATGAAAAAGGACAGCTGAAAATGGGGGCGGTATACGAAAGCCTTTAATACCAAAACAAACCTTGTTATGGAATCGGAATTGTCCTACACGAACATTCAGAGAATATAAATTTTATTGAACAGGGATATTACTGAACACGGCAGAATTCAAGTATGTAGGAATATACGACTCGCGGTCAGATTAGAGACAGGATCTGAAATGAAGTATAATTTTGTATTTGAAAAGTAAATTCCGCAAAGAAGAGAAGTTAGTCAAAAACTCTAACAGACACAATAAGAATACATAACCGTCTTCAAACAGTCAGCGTTGGGGAATAGGTATTTAGAGAACGAACAGTGAAAGAGTAGAATAGCGTGTTTTATTCCATTGCCTTCCCCTTCTTGTTAGACTGTATGAATCACACTACAGGTTTCTGGTTCTCCTTTGGTTGTGCAGTGTGAATGGGAGACGTGTTCAGAAGTTCAATATTGATGTAAGACTTAACCCATTGCAATTCGTGACAGTGCAGACGGCATGGCGATGCGGTAGGAAGGCTGGTGTTGTGTTGTGTTGTGTTGTGACTGATCTCCACCACCACCTCTCGAGTGCACTGTGCCTGACACCCTGTTATTTACCGTAGCGGTCGGATGCACAAGATTATAATCCGAACTGTACCTGATAAAGGGTAATGTTGCCTTCGATGGACCAGTTTAACATTACTGACGAAAATAAAGGAATGTGTTGCGCATAGAAACAAAACAAATATTGCTTTAAATACATTGCTATGTAATTTATTAGGCAACCAAATTTCGCGAATCAACATCATCGACAACTGATCGAAAAAAAAAATTATTCAACTTTGCAACTAGTCCATTCATAACACAGGGTGTCCTGAACGGACCACACTGTTACCATCAATGGGCCCTATGCATAACATAGGAAAGTGTAGGTTTACTTTTGCATTAATGTATTATATTTTGTAAAACTATTTTCTTTGCTGACATAATTGCTGTCTTGAGTTTAAACAAAAACCTGGCGTTTCCCCACATTATAAGTCTTCACATGCTCTTGCCATTCAGTATTCACCACAGGAGGTGCAGAGCAACCAGCAGCGCTGACACAGCAGATAATTGTTGTAACGGTTGCTCTCTTAGCACTTCAGATTGACCAAATTTGCCATGTTACATTTCACCTTTATCACTTTGCTAGTTTTCTTCTAAAATATGGTTAAGAAAGGTTCATCTGTGTTATATACATAGATCCTAACAGCATTAACTTTATGTGCAACAGTTCTTTCTTTACCACCTTGTATAGGTGTGTGGCTTCAGGTTGCGGGACGGTTCACCTCAAAACGGCTTTAGAGAATTTCTGCATATATCCCGGAATACGAGGCGTGTTCAAAAAGAGACCGAACTTTTTTAATGGCGCGCCAACCAGCACAGAGAGCGCGCTGCGGCTACTGAGCGCACCTAGCGTCAGGTTTTGACAACAAACTGCCATTTGTCCCGTTCCGCTATTAGCATTAGTCGTCGAGCTATATCCGCTGAACTGTGCACGTGCACAAGCTGTTCGTCGGATTAGTGACAAGGTGACAGTGAAAGAGCTTGAAGAACAACGTGTGTGTGTGAGTGTGTGAGTGTGAAATTTGCTGCAGTCTTGGTACAGAGTACACAGAGACATTTCAGTTGCTTAACCAAGCATACTGGGAGGATTGTATGAGCCGAACGCAGTGCTGTGAGTGGTTTAAGCGTTTTAAAGAGGGCAGAATGTCGGTCGGTGAAGATCCCAGGCGTGGACGACCTACACCGACAAATGACGACCATGTCGAGAGAGTTCGTGCTGTGATTCGTGGAAATCGTCGTTTAACTGTCCGAGAAGTTGCTTACAAAGTGGGAATCAGCATAGGATCTTGCCATCAAATTTTTACTGAAAAACTAAAGATGCGTCGCGTCAGAGCAAAATTCGTACCGCATTTGTTGACTGACGATCAGAAAGAGAACCGTGTTCGAATCAGTCAGGAACTGCTTGCCAGTGCAAATGGATGCAATCGACACAG
>Ga0123355_10017723_pt1 | contig 11263 bp, 8 predicted proteins | sample TergutEmb28metaG_3_FD_89872 | JGI IMG/M metagenome (GOLD analysis project Ga0123355, IMG submission 89872) | Embiratermes neotenicus P1 segment gut microbial communities from Petit-Saut dam, French Guiana - Emb289 P1 | ecosystem: Host-associated > Arthropoda: Insects > Digestive system > Gut ...
CACTTACTTCCAGTCCAGTCTCCCTAGTAGCAGCTACTAAAGCTTCTGCATTTTCCTTTAGAGTATGTATGCTTCCTCCCAGTATATTAACATCATCGGCATAAGCCAGAAGCTGATGTGTACTATATAGTTTGAAGCCATCCTGGTTTACCTGAACCCTCCTCATGGCATACTCTAAAGCAAAGTTAAAAGCATTGGTGATAGAGCATCTCCTTGTTTCAAGCCATTCCTAATAGGGAACCTGTCAGATACATTCTTGCCTACCCAGACTCTGCTATATGTTTCAGTCAGACTCGTCTTTATTAACCTTACAAGTTTCCTAGGGATACCAAACTCAATGAGAATCTTATATAAGACCTCCCAGACATTACTTACAAAGGTTTTTTTCCACAGAGTGTGACGAGCAAATCGATTATATAAGCAGGCAGGAAGTGAAAGAATATAACACAGAGGGTGTGAGCGAGCCACGAACTCTTGATACTTCCATCAGGAAACCATATGGCACCGCTGAGGGGGTTCTCGTAAAGGTGCTTCCTCCCAGTGTCTAGAATGTATTCCCATGTCATTGAGTTATCTTCAGACTGGGTGATATTGCAGACCAGCGGTTCTCTGGGTCTGAAAACCATGAACAAATTATTATTGTAGAAAGAGCAAATTTCAAAATTTATGCCAGTTTTATTGTAAAAACTGTTCAAACTCGAAATTATTGTGCATGATACTTTAAAAGCAAAGTGAAGAATACTGTTCTGGCTATTTTCTGCATTTGTCCGGATACAATGAGGTGAAACCACCCTTCAAGTGGCATTATCCTGGGAGTGATGTATCGACAACACCTTGCCCGCTGAAAGGCAAGTAAATTGCCAGTACTTATTCCAATATCGCAAATGCCACCCAGACATTGAGTGACATTGACTGACAGTGACAAAGCTACAGACCTGAGGTTCGCCACTTTCCAGGCGAGAATGATGAGGGCGTTGATGGCTATGTCGCATGGCATTATATCTGCGTTGAATTCGGGGCGGCAGTGCATGGAACGAATGACCCCCTTGCCAGCCCCTACAAGAAGTCCAGTGGGACCGTGAAGCTTTTCCACCCACCCAGGAATAGGTTCTCTCCAGGTTCCAGTCACTGACAAAAAGACACCTTATTTTAGACAGCTGTATAGTAGAAATGACGGTATATGTCTCTTGTGCCATGGCATCGCGCTTGTGTACGCTGCGAATATTTAGCGGCTTAGACACTTGGAAGGCCAAAGAAAATTGAAAGTACTTCTCTATTCCATGCTCCCTGATTTCCGGAAGAGCATTCCTTTTTGGAAGGTTCCCATGCCTTGCCTTTTTGTCTTTCTGGTAAGAGCAACTCATAGCTGAAGATGAATACGAAGTATTGGTGGAATGATACTCGGAGAAAAACCTGTACCAGTGCCACTTTGTCCACCAAGACTCTCAAAGGCACTGACCTGAGATCGAACACAGGCCTGCTTGATGAGATGCCGCCAACTAACCGCCTGAGCCATGGCACGGCTACCAGAAAATCTTAAATCAGTGTACATTGTCCATGATATATAAATAACCAACAAGATGCACTTCAATATTTATGATGTACTTCACTAACATTGATCTGATTAATGGATGGAAGATGGGACATATTAAAACAGTGTACACTGTTTTTTTAATTAATACACCAACAATTGCACATATATTCATTTAATGATCTAAAATTCACATTAAAACATTTAAAACTCTCCTACATATTTTGATCATTCAATGAATATATGTGCATTTGTTGGTGTATTAATTAAATAAACTACAGAATGCATGGTACAATGATAAAGACAGTGTACAGATCCTATGTGAAAGCAAACAAAGTGACTGTCCTTTACAAGTACAATACAGATAATGCTCTTTAGTAAAATCGCCGATAATTGTGCTGCTTGTCATTGGAAAGACGTTCAGGCTTAGGGTGGAAGATGGAGGAAATGAGTTCCACCGAGACATCTGTAAATTTGTACCATATTACACAGCGTCACAGACCAAATATAGAAAACTTCAAACCCTATATGAAGCCCATTATTAATTTTCCGACAATGACCATATCCATTTGGACCTTAAGTTCTAATAGGGTCCAACCTGCAAAAAATTCATTAACCATAAATGCACCAATAATTGACTGGGCCCTTGACGCTTATGAATCATCCCCAACATACTCAAAAGTTTTCATGAAAGTCGCCAATAATTGAATATACAGTAACGTAAAAATGGAAATAGGAGTAGATAAAGAGTTGGTTTTGTTATGCTTTCTTTCTAAAAATTCAGTACAACGAATGCATGAAGAGGACATACCTCTCTGCCGGCGTATACCTTTTCCATAAAGACCTGAAGGATTTGAGTGGAATTCCATATTTATGGTCTACAGCCATTGTTTTGGACACAATTTCCATGCAGTTTGTGTTGATATAAGTGTTCCTTCTTCACATGAAGCTGAAATCGAAGTGCATCGATTCTGTCTGATAACAGCTCATCGTACAAAACTTAGCCACGGCAAATCGTACGAAGTTAAAATACGGATAGGACATGTGAATTCCGCGTAAATGGGTTTCGATATGATAAAATCGAAACGGGGAACATGAAATATAATCCTTATTTTACACATGTATAGGCATTAGCTTTTCAACGTCAAGATAAAGATAGATACACATTCGACTATATAATATTTACTTTGTAAAAAACTAATAAAACGAACTCATTGGCTCATCATTTCTGCCCGCTTAAGTCGTCTCTGCAGCCACTTGATGGATTTCTTAGAATTCATTGTTCGAGTTGTACAGTAAAATTTGTCTCCAAAGTTCACTTATTGATATAAAAAGGTAAATCAGTCCTATTACAGACCTGAGGTGCCCAAAGGGTTCCAGGAAGTTAAGGTTCCCGGATTACGTGACAATGGCCCAGGATGGCTGCTTTTACCCTCAGGAAATATTCCTGGTACTAATTTCTGTTAGAGGCTGAGTCGACCCCAGGGCTGTAGTGCGATCGGAAGGATTATGTCAATGAAAAATTCCAATGGCACCATCCGGAAAGAACCAGCGACCTTCCGATTTGTAGCACAGCGCCTTAACCACTGTGCTACCTAGGTCCCCTCACTTTTTGATAGAGATACTCTAAATGAATTTCAAATCGAACAGTATGGCATTTTCCAATAACAGCTCATCCTGAGAAATTTAGTACAAGTAAGTAATATAAAATATGGACAGAGTTAGAATGTACGACTTTTATTGGCAGCCATTGAGTTCGAAATGACGTGAATAACAATTGCTGATTTTGTGTACTTTGGTATTTGTATAACAAGCAGCACCATAACGTCTTGTTTTCGGTTGTAATAAATGAACATCAGAACCAGCGAGGTGTTAAAAAGCTTCAGTGTTCCGTTTGTAAAAGTACACGTATTTTCCTATCGAGATGATTATGATCTGAGTGCGCAGTTTTACCTATTGACGGCCTGGCGATGACTGTAGGGAACTTGGAGCTGTAGCTGCTGACCAGCTGTTCTGTCAGGTTCTTGGAGTAAGCGTACGTGTTGGGCAGTTTACCCACCAGTCTGCAAAATGGCACTCTGTTACTTACACTGGAAAAACTGATAGCCTAGAAATCCTTTGATGTGCCGTAGACGGTCTGTAGAGGAAGGCAAGAGAGGTGAAACTTACCTACATAATTCAGAGCTTCAGGGTTTGTACCCTTGTTTTTGGCGATTAATTGAATAATAGTCTTGTCGGCAAGTAATACTGTACATGTTGAAAAATGATAAATTTATACAAACTTTTTTTTTAATTCAAAAGGGAATACATAACTTTGGACACAGGTACGGATTTTATTAATCGATTATTCAGGTATAAATTTCATACACCAACAAATGCACTCGTTATTAAACTTGACACGGTTTTAAAATTTACATTAAAAATCACTTCGACCTGCTCCTATATGTTTCAGTCTATGACCATCATCAGGGAGCCTTAACTAGAGCCTAGCTAAAGTTATAATTAGGTTAAAATTCTGCATAAAACTACGTCGTTATATGTTATGCGGTGGTGTGGCAGCATGTCATACTCCCTGATGATGGTCGTAGACCGAAACATGTAGGAGCAAGTCAAAGTGATTTTTAATGTAAATTTTAAAACTTTGTCAGGTTTAATAAAGAGTGCATTTGTTGGTGTGTGATGTTTATAGATGTCAAAATGCACTGTACAACGATAAAAACGATTATTCAGTTATCTTAAATGTTCTAGTTCGACTTAAAAAAGTTATGTAGTGTCAAATGAGATGGGAAAACTGGGTGTTAAATATTTAATGAAGCTTTTCTGGTGGTATAAGTTATATTGGGTTGAATCAGTGTCATTTAACGATGTTGCCACATGCTAAGTGTCAATGTCGTGGATTATAGCTGAACAAAACTTATGGAATATACTGCCAGCAGAATGTCGAAGTACTTTGAGAGAAGTCTGTCCTTATATCACTTCTTCAACACGAACTACGCACGGACAGACGTTGGATCGACACCGGAAGTACGCCGCGCGACTAATCAAGTAAAATAAAATCAACTGATTTATTACGTGAAAACACAACAACAAATACAATCATTAGCATCCTAGTATGGCAATACTATAATGCTGATCATTGTATTTGTTGTATTTTGGCGAAATTAATCAGTTGATTCTATTTAATGAATTAAAGCACCACGGGATGTCTTCCATTAAAATAATCACGTAAGCCCTGACATAGCCGCGTGGGAAGATATTAATTAAGAGGTGGCTATGAAAAAGGGTATGCGCTAGCTATCGAACACGAGACTGGGTGATCCCCATTGCCAGTCTGAATATTTTGAAGAAAAGTTCATCGACCCTGCCGAGAATCCAAACATGATTTATCGGTCGTGCAGCTCACAGCCCAGTCACTATACCGGCTGAGCTTTGTTTGTTTGTTTTTGGTGCGACAGCCTCCAGTTGGCCAGGACCTCCTCATTCAAGCGGTTTCCAGAACACACACAAAACGACTCACCACAGTCGGTAGGACTCCTCTGGACGAGTCATCAGCCCGACGCAGCGACTACTTGACAACACACGACACTCACAACAGATAGACATCCATGCCCCTTGCGGGATTCGAACCCACAATCCCAGCAAGCGAGCGGCCGCAGACCCACGCCTTAGACTGCCTGGCCACTGGGATCGGCCGAGATGCTGTTTACAAAGTGCAAATAAAAATACCTGGCGTCACATCCCAAAATTCTGTTGTCTTAAATAAAGAATGTGGAGTGCAGACTTTCACCCCACATGTGGCAACAGAATACAGAAACTTCTCACGTCAATTTAAGAAAGCAATTTACGTAAGAACATATCACCAACATGCAAACTGTTTATATTATCATACAAAGTCAGACTTCTCGAATGTCGCCGTATCGTTCTACTCACTTCGGTGTGATGGAATCAAGAGTATCTTCGTCCATCCACTCGACCAGCTGAAGGATGGCATGTGGGTCGTTGGGAGATGGGTATATCACTTCCTCTAATACAGGCTGATCACACTGACAGTAGGCCGTGGAAATGTGCACGAAAGCCTGGAAGTGCCGAGAACTTATGACAGAGTTTTATTTATCCTTCGAAACAACAACATATAAATTTAGATATGAAATTATTTTTCGTATTCTTTTGACGTAAATTTGCATGGGGCAATTGTGGGAGTATGTAAATTTGTATGTATTGTTTATTCCCTCTTTTCGTTTCACTTATCAACACTTCACGTGGCCCAGATTAGCATAAAATTTACTACGATTAGGGAGTCGTTATTTGGAAAGGATGTGGAAGGAGGCAATCGGGACTTTGTTCAGGCACTTTTCTGGTATGGGCAATTCCATAGTAATTCGCACTGCAAAAAGTGCTACTTCTAACTATGTCAAATTTTGTATACTACTTTGGCGCCAGGAAAAGCTAATTGGCATTAAGTTCGTGTCCTCTATGTGTATCTTTTCTATGATCCAGGGTCAAATTTTGTAGCTTATTATTATTATTATTAGTGTTTTTATTATTGTAACAATTATCATCATGGCGTTTTAGATGTATTCAATTAATCACATTTCATATTAGTGCGGTAATGTATTATCTGTTAAATGTCCTCGTTAGGGGATTGTGACGTCATTTACATTCATTCCTTTTATTTTTTCCTTAGTTTAATATTGACTTTTAATTAAATTATTGCATTGCTCAGCGTCTTCTCCTCCTCTTTGTACTGGCTATGCTTTTGTCTTGATTTATTTTAGTTGTATGCCTGTTCTTCTAATTGTGCTTTCTTTGTAACTGTCCACTACCCTGTACAATCAGCATGTACATTAATAATAATAATAATAATCATCATCATCTCCTTTATGCAGGGTATTTATACCTATATTCCTGAGACAAACTATGTCCCTAGGGAATACAGTGTTGCAGCTATTCTGTTGTTACTATTCAAGGTGCTTATATCGTTAGTTTCAGTGTTGAATCTATTGTACTTTTACATTAGCACTTTCCGAAGTATGTGTGCAGTGCCCAATATGGCTGTTTTCTGTAGTTCATTATTATTATTATTATTATTATTATTATTATTAGCGCAATTCCCATGTGTATAGTCATATAAACAACGCAGTTTTCCACTGTTTGTCTCTGTTCCACGATGGTATCATCTTCGCCGTCGTGAAACAAGGTGGAATCTGTTACATCAATCAAATGTTGCACGCCCACTGCTGTTGTGACGATTCGGTCTAGACCGGCAGTGCCCAACTCGCAGCCTGCCACGTCGTGTTATATGCCCCCCGGCCATATTTGTAAATTATATGACAAAACTTACGGACGTTCCGTTGTTCGCTGACCACAGCAGAGCTCTGACGGAGTTACGATTCGAGTTGGTGTCGAGAAATCCTTTGACATTACTGTCGACCGGGGGCCGCCGGAAGACACCCCGAATTTGTGGCGACTGTTAGCAGGCCAGTCAGGGTTACTTGCCAAAGACAACCTCAGTTGTAACACAAATTCCACAGTTACAGAGACGTTTATGCAAAATGACTTTCCCACCATCTCCCGAATTTGGAAGCCTTCACGTAGCGCTATCGCATCCCTTCTGGGTTCAATTGCCAGACGTCCATCCAACCAAATTCTTTCTTCTCTTGTCCAGATGCGATCCTCCTACCAGCAGCAACATCATGACTACGTCATGATCCACAATCAAAACTACCAAATTCGTTAAACTAAGCACAAAATCACTAATCATCTGCAAACACGAGCAGTGCATTTCGTACGCAGCAGTGTTTTAATCCAACAAGGGACAAAGCCTTTCGTTAGATTTTTATTTGGTTGTCAGTGTTGTACATGCTGCACAACTGCTAAGTGCTGTGGGCAGATCGTACATGGGCTGGGTGTATCAGGCTGCAAAGCGACTGGGTGAGCGTTTCCTCTGTCCCTTCCGGAATCTCGACCCACGGCTGATTACGCCTCTTGGATTCGCCTTAGTGAAACCATCACATTTATGGAAGCACAGTAGCCCGACAACCGTTCTACGACATCATTATCCGTCAACAGTTAGGCCGTCATAGCCTTGTTTCGGCCTCGTGTCTTCAACAAGTCGTCTTTGTCCTTTTGGTCTATAATTCAGCATTATTTCTGGAATCCTGTTTTTGTTCATTCTTGTTACATGTCGTAGCCAAATGATTTATCTTAGTTTATTGTCAGCTGGTGCTACTTTCAGCTCGTCCGTTTTGCGACACAGCATACTACACGTATGCGGTAAGCAGTACTGCTTCGCCATCTCGTGCACAATGTTCAAATTACGTACAGCCGGTTGGTAGGGCGTCACATAGTTGGTAGTTGCGCCGCGCGTGACAACTAACAGGAGTGGGTCGCGCTGAAATTTGCAGGTGTCTCAGGTAACTGGTTCGTGCATTGTCTAGCTAAAAATTTATCATTCCGATTGTTTGGGTTTTATGTGTGCGTTTCCATAACTAAAAAATTTACACGGCATCAACACTGCAATTAACCTCAGTCGCGCTCCACGTGTTAGCACTGCTCCGTGTTGTAAAGGTCGCAGATTCGAGCCTGGGCCGAAAGGTCCACTATTATTCTCTGTCTTTTGTGCGTACAAACTGCGAAGTTGTTCATTAAGCAGTTCTTGTCAGGCTTAGTAACTCTAAGTATTAAGACACCACAAACATGCTTGTAAAAGCGATCCTCCCTTAAGGGCCCCATACACTCTTAAGTTAAACTGTGCAGTTTAACTGTGTAAAAACTGCACGGAAAACTGAACTGAATGTTCTCTGGCACAGCGCAGGTTTCCCATCAGGTGTGGAGTAAGAAGTGGTATTTGAAAAAGAATACGTCATGCGATGCTCATCTGCTGAATGAATTGCTAGAAACGGATGTGCCTTGATTTGATGCCATCGTGGTTTCGGCAGGTAAAGTGAGGAAACTATGGGATTCCCTGAGTGAACTGCACAGTTCTGTGTGTGACGGATGATTGGAAAGGACAGTTCTGAGGTCTGCGCTATTGCCTGTCAAAACTGGGCAGTTTACTCGGTTTTTCCGTCAGGTATGATGTCACCCCGTAAAATCGCTCGGTTTAACTGAGAGTTTATAGGGCGTTTTAGAGCCTTTCAGCAGTTACCCCAGACTTACGCTGCGCCATATAATGAAACCTCCAGTACTATCCAAATCCAGCTTGTCGTACTCAGCTCACCCCAATGTCTGTCATCGTATACTCACGTCCAAGTTGTGTATGCCTTCCGCGAGTTCCAGAACACTTCTTGTACCCAGCATGTTGTATCTGACGGCGTTCTTTAGCTTCTGGTCAAACCTGACGTTAGCGGCACAGTGGAACACCACAGAAACTTTCTTCTCAATCAGGAACCTGTCCTCCAGAGTCAGTCCCAAGTTCGCTAACGTTACATCACCTCTAACTGCAACCAACTGTGATGCGAACCCAGGACGTTCGTTACGAAGTCTGTCAAAAATCTGAAAACACGTAAATTTTTTGTAAAAAAGTCAAGTTTCTATGAAATCAAAACGTTTAATATTTGTTGTTTATATCTTGGAATATAAAATTTGGTATACACAGGTTATGGATAGTCCTATGAATTGTGTATGAAATGTAGTCTGTGAGTCAGAAAGTACAAAATGCGAGTGTTTCGAAGGGCTGAAACTTTGAGGTTATGTATGACAGATACATTAAAAAAAATCAAGGCAGGAAAAGAGGGTGTTCCGCAAAAGGTGTGCCAAACTTCAGGATGTTACTTTACTAGTTACTTTGATTAAAAATGCCGTTTCAACATGTTCGCTGTCTTCAACCTTTACTTCGTTACGAGCATTTTAATGTACGTATGGTTGATGAAATCGAAGAGGAAGAAATTGGCTGGGCATGTGGCACGCATGGTACAGAAAAGTAACGCATACAGGATTTTTGTAGAGCGACTAGAAGTAAATATGCCATTTTGTTGGAATATATGGAAGGATAATATTAAAATGAACATTAAATCAGAATTTGAGAACGTGGATTGAATTCATGTGGCTCAGGATAGGGACAGCTGACGAGCTGTTGTGAACACGGTAATGAACCCACCAGGTTTCATGAAATAAAGAAAATTTATTGAATAGCTGGGGACTGTTACTTTCTCAAGAAGGACTCCGTTCCTTGGAGTTAGAGAGTGTTTATAGCCTGGATTTACTTACTAACCAACACTCATTCGGCTTCATATTCTAACGTCTTTGGTTGAAGTTACGGATTTTTTCTTCAACCCGTTTGTATGGAAAGAGATCACATGGCCACAACGGATTATTATAACCTCGAACTATCCTTGTAGCAGCACATGTGTTCGACCAGGGTGAGGTGGTCTTAGGGTTTCATCTTGACTCTTGATTGGCTTATTTCGCAGGTGACCGCTCTGTTATTGTACTTGCAGTGGTGGCTCGTTTGTTAGGCCAACCACACTAGAAACGTTATGACAAACAGTACGAACCGTTAATTAGACAACAAAGACTTAAATTTACATTTCCGTTCTAAAAATACAAAGCTAAGAATATAATATAGTATCGTGTAGCATATTTTTTTACAAACCTGATGTGTTATTGTGCACTGCTACATTTAAGAGCCAGGACATGAAGGCCTGTAGGCCAGCGGTTGGCATTATGTTGCGATTGTGTTGTAGCTTTAAAAACATTTCGTGGACCCTCACTTGTTAATAACTGTAATTATTACACTCGCAAAATTCTATTCACTTGCTGCAGTACTACTTATTTCCTAATACTTTCCTAAGCAATTTGATTTTATTCATTTTCAAATTTATTGTTTTTTCCGTCATGTACAAATACGTTTCCAAGTAAACACACACATAGCCAGCTGAATCATTGTTTTCCAAGTTTTACGTAGTGTTCTGAATGCTGGCGGTAGCATACGCTACTAGTAGGGCCCCGCTTGTTAGACAGATCAAGGGTGAGGACCCAAACAAAAAGGGATACCCTGGCCCTCCACTTTGGGGGTTGGACATGAGGCTAACAACCCCACCCAGTAAAAAAAAATACTGTTGCGACACCTAAAAAAAAAAAGAGAGGAGGCCAAGGCACACCCAGGACTGCAGAGCCGACGACGACGACGACGACGATGATGATGATGATGATGATGATGTAGTATGCTAAGGCCAAGGCTTCCGACGGAACTCTTGGGAACCTCCTCTACAATCGAAATTTAATCTTCGAGAATTCTTAAATAGCTAGTAATTTACTATTCAGGAAGATAGTGAATTGCTTCAACTATAAAATATAATAATTTAGCACTGACGTTATTAAACTGTATGTATACGAGATTTATTCAGAAAGTAAGTACCGTTTCGCTATAAAAAATCGAGTTGGGTTTCATATAAAATTTTATTGTTATCAGATTTTACATTCTTCAAACTATTTTTCCACATATTCGCCGCCATTATTGAGGCACTTATCGGAGCGGAGCACAAGTTTTTGTATTGCCTCCTCATAGAATGCGGCCGCCTGCGATGTTAGCCACTACTGACAGTGTCATAGGCTAGAGTCCTTGAAATCTGAGGAAAGCGCAGGGACAGATCAGAAATTGTGAAACGCCTGTCGTCACGCACTCTTTCGTTGACCTTACGCACCAAATCATCATTCACCAAAGATGGACGCCCACTTCGCGCCTCATCGTGCACGTTCTCTCGTCCTTCATTGAACATCCGAACCCATTTC
>Ga0123355_10017724_pt1 | contig 11263 bp, 10 predicted proteins | sample TergutEmb28metaG_3_FD_89872 | JGI IMG/M metagenome (GOLD analysis project Ga0123355, IMG submission 89872) | Embiratermes neotenicus P1 segment gut microbial communities from Petit-Saut dam, French Guiana - Emb289 P1 | ecosystem: Host-associated > Arthropoda: Insects > Digestive system > Gut ...
AAGAAGTTCGGCCCGGTTTGGCGACATCGACTTTAAAGCAGCATCGCTGGACGGATATGACGTCGATTGGCCTCTGACGTACGATGAAATCAGCCCGTTCTACACGCGCGTCGAGAAGATGATCGGGGTGGCGAGCACGGTGCAGAACCGGCCCAGCAACCCCGATGGCTGGTATCTACCTCCGTTCAATTTTCGCTGCCTGGATTTCATTCTGCAGGCGGGATGCAACAAAGTTGGGGTCCCGTACTTGCCCGACCGGTGCGCGCAATTGACACAGCCGTATGAGGGACATCCGGCGTGCCATTATTGCGGCGAGTGCACGACTGGCTGCGATGTTGGGGCATTTTTTTCGACTCCGTATTTTCTGCTTCCCAAGGCTGAAGCAACCAAGAATCTCGAGTTGCGCACCGACGCGCTCGCCAGGAATGTTCTGGTCGACGAAAACGGACAGGCCAATGGAGTCGCATACATCGACCGCAAGACGAAGCAGGAGGTCGAGGTCCACGGCCGCGCAGTGGTTGTGGCTGCCTCCTGTATCGAATCGGCGCGCATCATGCTCAATTCGAAATCGCGGCATTGGCCGAACGGGATTGCGAACTCCAGCGGACAGCTCGGGCGGAACCTTTGCGATCACCTTTATGGCGAATCGGCCCGCGGATACCTGCCGCAACTGCTGGGGCAGCCCAGTTTCCCGGATCACGTAGCCGACAGCACCATTGCGTGGATGCCACGCTGGCAAAACCTGAAAGACCCGCACGAGGAAAAGTTCATTCGCGGATATTCGGTGTATCCCGACGGCGGGTGCACGGAGTTTCCCTGGTTCGCCAAAGGACTCGATGGATTCGGCTCGTCGTTCAAGCGGGAGATCAAGCGGCGCTACCCGACCCCGGTAAGCTTTGGGATTCAGGCACCAACATTGCGCTCCGATACCAACTTCGTCGATCTCGACCCTGAAGTAAAAGATCCCTACGGAATCCCGGTGGCTCGCATTCATTTCGAGTGGGACGAAAATGCCTTGAAGATGTGGGAGCACTCGAAGCAGGTTTGCGTCGAAGTGTTACGCAGCGCGGGAGGCGAACTGGAAGGCACGGGACACGCTCCCGAGATTCCAGGCTTCAGCTTGCACGAGACCGGGACTTGCCGCATGGGGAATGATCCGAAGAAGTTCGTGACCAACCGCTTTGGACAGACCCACGATGTGGCGAACCTGTATGTGTGCGACGCCAGCGTATTTCTGAACTGCACCGACAAAACCACAACCATCAGCATCCTGGCGTTCTCGCTGCGCACGTCCGAGCGTCTCATCGAGAACTTCCGCCGCGGCGAACACAGGGCAGCGTAATCTGGGACCAGAAATCTGGAAATGAGTCGTCACGAAACTTCCACGGGACCGAGCGGCGCGATCTTTATCCGAATCGCGGTCGGACTCATTTTCCTGACCCAGGGAATTCTCAAGGACATAGATCCACATATGGGAGTGGAGCGGTTTACCCGTATCGGGTTTCCCCATCCTGCGTTCACTGCCCACTTTGTGGGAGCGTTTGAGATCGTCTGCGGATTCCTGGTCCTGTTCGGATTGTTCACGCGATTCGCGGCGATCCCGCTCCTCGTCATCATTTGCACCGCTATCGTAACCACGAAGGTTCCTGAACTAAGCCGGGCGGGCCAGGGCTTCTGGTTCATGGTCAGCGACGCGCGCACCGATTTTGCCATGCTCATGTGTCTGCTTTTCCTGTTGTTCCACCGCCGACACGACCAACCCGACGAAAAGTGACGGTGACCTTGCACGAACAGCAGGAAACAAAACCGGCCTTGCCCAGCCAGTCCCTTTCTGCGCGACTCGCGGAACTGACGTCGCTTTTCCTGAAGCTCGGCACCATCAGCTTTGGCGGCCCCGCCGCACACATTGCGCTGATCGAAAGCGAGGTTGTCCGGAAGCGGCAGTGGCTGACCAGGCAACAATTTCTGGACATGCTCGGCGCAGCGAATTTGATTCCCGGCCCGACATCGACCGAGATGGCGATCAACATCGGCTTCGTGCGGGCGGGCTGGATCGGTCTGTGCGTTGCAGGAGCAAGCTTTATTGTGCCAGCGGCTCTCGTCACGGGAGCGTTCGCATGGGCGTATGTGCGGTTTGGGAGTTTCCCGCAGGCAGCATCCATACTGGCGGGAATCAAGCCTGCCGTGGTTGCCGTCATCGCAATTGCCATCTGGCGGCTGGGAAAAACGGCGGTCAAGGATATTGGTCTCGGTATGCTGGGCGCCGTGTCCCTGATTGCATTTTCCTTGAGATTGAATCCGATTCTGATTCTGTTGGGCGGCGGGCTGATCGGGATGCTGAGTCGGCAGGTGGTGGGCAGCATTCGCACTGCCAGAGCGTTTCTGCCGACGGCCTTTCCCTTCAAGACCGCATTCGGCGCCGCGGCAGTCGCGGGGACCGCGGTAGCCCGGCCGTCCCTGGGAAGAATCGCGTTGTTTTTCCTGAAGGTTGGCGCCGTGCTCTACGGTGGCGGCTATGTGTTGCTCGCTTTCCTTGAACACGGGTTGGTCGAGCAAAATAGGTGGCTTACGCGCCAGCAATTACTCGACGCAGTCGCGATCGGACAGTTCACACCTGGTCCGGTGCTCTCGACGGCAACGTTCATTGGATACATTCTGGGGGGTGTGTCGGGAGCGGCGATCGCGACCGTTGGTATTTTTCTGCCGTCGTTTTTTTATGTGGCGCTGCTGGCTCCTGTCTTGTTTCGTCTGCGACAGTCTGAATGGATTGCCGCTTTTCTCGATTCAGTGAACGTGTGCGCGATCTCGCTAATGACTGGCGTCACGTTTCTGCTGGGCGTCGACGCTTTACACGGGTTGCCGTCCTGGGTGATCGCGGCCGCTTCCCTTGTCGTACTGCTGCGATGGAAGGTAAGTCCCGCATGGGTAGTGCTCGGCGGAGGAGTCGCCGGGTTGTTATCGACGGCGATTCATGTGTGAAATTCGAGTACTACGACAGGCGTAATGGGTTGTACAAAACCTACTTTCACGGCAACTATCCGGGAATCGCCGTAAACGTTCGCAATGAGAGTGTGTTATTCGTTTTTTCTTCGCCTTCAGCACCGGTTCATGGTAAATGTATAAACCATGCGAAAGGCCGTGAATCATCTCAGGAAGAGCGATCCGGTGCTGCGCGCAATTATTGATCGCGTGGGACCATGCCGCATGGAGTTCGGGCCGGCGGAGTTTTCGAGCCTGGCGGAGGCAATCGTCTATCAGCAACTGAACGGTAAGGCGGCCGTCACGATCTTCCGCCGCTTTACGGACCTCGCGGGCGAACCACTTACGCCCGAAGGAATTCTCAAGCTGAGCGACGAGCAAATGCGGAGCGTGGGGTTGTCGAAACAGAAGTCGGCATACCTGAAAGATTTGGCCGCGAAGACTGCGGCAGGACTGCTTGACTTTGCGCAGCTACCCGATCTCTCCGACGACGAGGTCATCCGGCATCTAACCCAAGTGAAGGGCATCGGAGTCTGGACTGCGCATATGTTTCTGATTTTTTCGCTCCGGCGTCCGGACGTGCTGCCCACCGGCGACTATGGCGTTCAGATGGCAATCAAGAAACACTACAAAAAGAGAAAGCTGCCCAGGCCGAAAGACATGGAGAAGATTGCGAAAGCATGGGCTCCTTATCGCAGCGTGGCGTGCTGGTACATGTGGCGCAGTCTGGATCTCAAGACCCTCTAACACATGAGCCGATAGCGTTACCCCCTGCATCGAAGGATCTTCAATCAGTTCAGGACACTCACAAATCGTCGCCAACTCTACTACGACCAAGCGTCCAGAACTGGCGGCAATACTGGAAGGTGACCTGGCCGAAGTTGCCCGCTTTGTCGCCAACCAGTCCGGGCATGAACCAGCCCTGGTTGAGAGCCATCTTCGGCGGTTCCTGTTGGGTAATCCCAATCGGATTCCAGAAATCCTGTCGGCTATGTCTGTATGCCTCGGATGGACGACGACTGGTTGGCTCCATCCTCCGCGCCTCATTTCACATGAGTAAACGGAAACATCTCAAGAAAATGCTGATGGCCTAGATTTGCGTCAGCAAATATCAGCGCGTGCAAATAGAATTGTGGTGTGCTTTCGGAGTGGTCGCGGTTGATCGCTGGCGTTTACTATAATCACGATTACCGCTGGGAGAGGATCGTTTGCTTCACCAACGATATAAGGATCTTGTGTTTTGGGGCATCTCCAAGGCGACAATGCCCAATTACCTGCTGCACCGGTACGTTTTGGGCGGGCGTTCGGCCAACGGAGCCTGTCACTTGCATCTAGGCTGTGGATCGAAGTACTTGCCTGGCTTCATAAATATTGATGGCAACTTCTTCAACAAGCTCGACCTGTGGCTGGACGTGAGAAACGGGCTTCCGTTTCCCCCGAATTCGGTCGATTCCATCTACTCCACGCACATGTTCGAACACTTTTTCGCCGACGAATTGGACCAGTTGCTTCGAGAGTGCCTCCGCGTTCTGAAACCGAGCGGTGGTGTTCGCCTGATCGTTCCCAACCTGGAGAGCGCGATCGTAGCCTATCACCGCAATGACAGCAGTTGGTTCTCCGACTCGTTTCCTCGGCATTTCGATTCGCTCGGCGGCCGTTTCTCCAACTTCGTCTTCTGCGATGGACAGCATCGCACCGCGTTTGACTTTAGCTATCTTGACGAGGTACTCCGTTCCGCCGGCTTCCGGACAGTAGAGCGATCCGAGGAGGGCAGTAGCCATTTGTACACCCGACATGTGCCGCCTTATGAGGGCGGAGACTCAAAGGAGTTGCCGCATTCGTTGTATGTGGAGGCGTTTAAGTAACAAGAAGATAAGGTTGTAGTCGGGAAACTTTGGCTCGACGGGCTGCGGTATGCGCAATGGCGGTCGCCCGTTTGCTAGCTCAGATCAGTTCAGAAAGCGGTTCGGGACCTCCGATTTCAGCAACTCTTTCAAGCATTTTGGAGAAATAACATCCAGGGATGGCGGAACTGAGACCTGCGTCGCCCTGTGATCCCCCCATCGTCTGTGTTTAAATGGTGAGCGATGGCTGACTTCAAGATTCGCGTGCTGGTGGCGAAGCCCGGACTCGACGGGCATGACCGTGGCGCCAAGGTGATTGCCCGGGCGTTGCGCGATGCGGGTATGGAGGTGATCTACACCGGGCTGCGACAGACCCCGGAGATGATCGTCACCGCTGCATTGCAGGAAGATGTACAGGTGATCGGTCTGTCGATACTTTCTGGGGCACACAATGCCATCGTGCCGCGCGTCATGGACTTGCTTCGCCGGAACAAGATGGACGACGTGATCGTCCTGGTTGGCGGCATCATCCCTGACCAGGACGTCGAGGGACTGAAGAAGGCTGGGGTGGCCGCGATTTTTCAGCCAGGAACGGCGATGGACGAGATTGTTCAGTTTATCCGCACGCACGTGAAGGGGCCCGGCGTGCCGGCGACGGGATAATGTCGACGATCGACGCGTCCCGCGTCCGCAAGCTCCTGTCAAAGACGATAGGTCCGGCTCCCTGGTATTGGGAAACCTTTCCCGATTTCCGCTCTTTCAACGGGCAGCATTTCGTGTGGACCCATCAGGGCGCCGAAGGCTCGATAGCACACATAGTCACCCTGGGCCTTGAGCAGGAACCGGACAAGATCCAGCTGGCGCTGAACACATATTGTCGTCCTTTCCTCGTGCCGCCAAACTCTCTCGGCATCTGGTGCCCCGAAGGCCGCAATATCCGGCTCGCTTGCTTTGATTCGGACCGACTCAAAACCTTTGATCTGGCTGAGGTTGCGGGCTGGTTCAAACAATCTTCGGAACGCATTTACTCGGCAACAGCTCCGGTCGCCGATTTTGAGACTCCGCTGACGCTGGGTGCGGGCACACACAAGATAGATGTGCCCGCCGCTCTGGCTGGTGTCGACGAACTGCTGGTTCCAACCAGCTACAAAGCGATGTCGGCAGACGAGCCCGCATTCGCGATCTTTGTTTTCTATTTGCAGGCAGGGCTGGTCGAGGTCTTGCCGCAGAAGTGGTTTACTTCTGCCCAATACCGGGTTGGGCAACAATGGATTACGCGAGCGGCACGCGATCCGGAATCGCACCGCATAGTCGGAGAGTGCTTCGGGATGGGAACGTTTCTGCTTGAGGAGGACGGCTGCCGGCTGGCGGAGTGGATCCAATCGTGATTAGCGGCCGCGCTCTCATCGAGAGCAGTGTGCTCAAGAACCGCCTGGCGCCCCCCGACTTCCTTGGAAAAGGATCTGTATCATCCTGGACCCCGTCAATGATGTCCAGACAGCTAACTAGCGGTCAAGTTTCATCCAGAAACTGTCAGATCTCCCAAAACCATGAGAGCCGCGATCGTCGGAATTCTCGGGCGTGGGATCAGACGCGCCGCAAGAGAAACGCGGGCTGAACTCCTCAAAAGCTTTGAATCAAAGCGGTGTGGGGCAGCCGAAATTCTTCACAGCCTCAATTTGGATCTCGTGTGTCGAATCGCGGCTTCAAGTTTCGGGAAGTGGCTCACTTCGGTCGCGATGCGATACCTTGCAATGTTACCCAAGTGCTGTAGAGGAGAAGTGGTGAGCGTGGCGTGTAGAGTCTGGCGAGTGCCATTCGCAAACCATGATTTGTACTCCTCGGTGCCAAGGCCCAAGTCCACACACCGCAACGCGCCCATGTCGCCGGCTTCGATCAGAATCTTTGCGAGCAGGCAATAGCCAGGAGAATTCTCCTGATCACGGATGTCGAACGTTGTCTGATACAACAACCAATTGCCCTGGAACTGAAAGCCATAACTCCACGCAATGGGGCGGTCTGCAACCATCAACCTACTCAGGGTCACGATGCCCGTGTCAGAGAATCGTCTGCCAAGTTCCTCCAGCAGGAGCCGGCGGTCGGGCGCACAAAAAATGCTGATGCGATTGAGGGCCTGGTAGCGCGCCACATGGGCGTCAAGGAAAGCCGGCAAAGCGACCCTGATCTCGCTCCAGGATTGACGATAGGACATCGTTACCGGCCCCTGACGTTCGATCGCTCGCAGGCATTTGCGGAATTGTCTCTTGCGCGTCACCGTGGTTTTCAATACCTGCCGTTCGGCCGCGGAACCCAGCTCTACCTGCGGGCACAAATATGCCGGCCGCCGGTAAAGGTGAAACCCGTATTTCTTTGCCGCCCCCTCAAGAGCGGCCGGGGTCGCCGAGTCTGCTGGCAAATTGGCAAGCACCAGATTGCTCACCCTCATTCGGCGAAGCTCCGCAAGCACCGCATCGACGAACTCCCCTCGCCGATGCTTAGGACTCAGGAATTCGCAGTAATCCGCCGTACTTCCGGCAAGAAAGCTTACGTTTTGCTCGCCAACATCTGCGCTCAGACATGCTACTCCCACCAGATCATCACCGTCGTAGCCCAGAAAGACCCAAGTCTTTGGCGGGGTTTGGAAAGCCGATCGGAAGGCAGATTGGAGGGCCAGAGCCCACTCGCATCGATAGAAAACCTCCGGCCGCTCCATTTCGAGCACCAAGTCGTTCCAGCGCTCGAGCAGAGAAGAATCTTCGGGAATTGTCCGCAGTAGAATTACGCGCAAACTTTCTTCCCCCGATGGGTTCCGGCCCGGGGATCATTCGCCTTCGGGCAACTAGGCATGCGCGTGCCACAAAAACCCAATTGGGGTAAGCAGCCGACGGACATTGAAAAAGTTGCTGAGATTCGTGGGTTAAACCTCGGGAGAGGATAGTAGAAGGAATTGTATCTTTCCCCGCTGTGCTGGATTTCGATCTCCGGAGTCATGCTCATCATCATAGCCATCACGCCAGGCAGGAACGTTATTGTACTATTTGCGTCTGGAAGATCAAGGTCCACAAACCATCTGCCGCGGTGATCAAACACACATCCGTCGTTTGACTTTGCGGAGAACAGACCACAACACCTACAGAGTTAAGTGGTGGCAGTCGTTCAGCCCACCCTGCCGCGTTTTCGGACCTTACCTGGTGCGGTGCTCATTCAAGGATCGGAACGGACTCAGAGCTTTCCAGGTTGGTCGGCAAAGCACGAGTTCTACCGATGCTCGAGCTGGGGAAAAAGATTGGCGCAGAGCATGCGGCGCAAATCGATTGAGCAGAGGCTGTTGCGGCTGATCCAACTGACGCACGCGGGTTTCGCGAATCAATCGCGGGCGGTCTGATCTCGGGAATCGGCCGCATTGCGCCGCTCCGCCCGGCTGGTATACCGTTATTCTTCCGCATTTTCGACTCATGGCTGACCGCGACGAATCTCTGGCAGTGAACTCCTCTAGTCCGCACAATGTGCTGACGACGAAGATCGATCCCACTTCGGCGCGCTTCGAGGCTAACATGCGCTTTCTGGCCGACTTGATGTCGCAGGTGCGCAACGAAGGTGAACAAATCTGCGAGGGCGGTGGTCCCAAGTCAATTGAAAACCAACACGCCAAGGGGCGATTGACGGCACGCGAACGCATTGAACTGCTGGCTGATCCGGAAACTTTTTTTGAACTGGGCCAGTATGTGGCGTATGGCATGTACGAGGAATGGGGCGGAGCGCCCTCGGCAGGTGTAGTTACCGGCCTGGCGCGGATACATACGCGGATGGTGATGATCATCGCGAATGATGCGACGGTGAAAGCTGGCGCGTTTTTTCCAATGACGGCGAAGAAGGTGATCCGCGCCCAGAACATCGCCATCGAGAACCGGATCCCCACAATCTATCTCGTCGATTCCGCGGGCGTTTTCCTCCCCTTGCAAGAAGATGTTTTTCCCGATACCGACGATTTCGGGCGCGTCTTTCGCAATAACGCCGTGATGTCCGCGATGGGGATTCCGCAGATTGCAGCGATCATGGGGATGTGTGTAGCAGGCGGCGGATATCTTCCGGTAATGTGCGATCACGTCCTGATGACAGATGGCAGCGGGCTGTTTCTCGCGGGCCCGGCGCTGGTGCAGGCGGCGATCGGACAGAAAATTTCGGCGGAAGATCTGGGTGGCGCGGCGATGCATTCGGCGATCAGCGGCACCGTCGATTTCCGGGAACTGAACGATGAAGCCTGCATCGAGCGAATTCGGTCGATCGTCGAGAAATGGGGATACCGCCGCCTTTCCCCCTGGGATAGGAAAAGGCCGGTGGAACCGGCGCTGGCGGCCGAGGAGATTTATGGCATTTACGATCCCTCACCTGCGCGTCCATACGATATGAAGGAAGTGCTGGCGCGGGTGCTTGATGGCAGCCGGTTCGACGAATACAAACCGGAATATGGAAAGACCGTAATCTGCGGATATGGCAGGATCGGCGGATTCGCTGTCGGGATCGTGGCCAATCAGAAACTCCATGCGCAACAGACGGATCAGGAAGGCCACAAGCGGGTTGAGTTTGGAGGCGTCCTTTACACCGAATCGGCGGAAAAAGCTTCGCGCTTTATCATGGACTGCAATCAGAATCTGATCCCGCTCGTTTTCTTCCACGACGTGAATGGGTTCATGGTGGGACGGGATGCGGAATGGAGCGGCATCATCAAAGCCGGTGCAAAAATGGTGAATGCCGTGTCCAATTCGGTGGTTCCGAAAATCACGGTCATCGTGGGGGGATCTTTTGGAGCCGGGCACTATGCGATGTGCGGCAAGGCCTACGATCCGCGCTTTGTGTTCGCGTGGCCGACCGCGCGTTATGCGGTTATGAGTGGAGAGTCCGCTGCAGGAACCCTGGTTGAAATCAAAGTGAAGCAACTCGAACGCGGGGGGAAGAAGCTGAGCGAAGAAGAGCGAAAAGACCTCTATGAGTCGATAAGGCGCACCTACGATGAGCAGGCCGATCCGCGCTACGGCGCGGCACGACTGTGGATCGACAAGATTATCGATCCGATCGAGACCCGCGATGCGATTATCCAGGCTCTGGAAGCCGCCGCACTGAATCCCGACGTCCCGGAGTTCAAGGTGGGTGTGCTGCAGACATAGGTTAATTCCGTCAGCCACAGATCTGCACGGATCTGTACGCAACTTGATTGAACGGTGAAAGTCCGCTTTGATCCGTGCCTGAGTTTTCTGCATGAGCGAGCCAGTCAAACTAGTCGAGTGTCCGCGAGACGCATGGCAAGGGCTGAAAGGGATGATCCCCGCCGACTTGAAGGTTGACTATCTGAAAGCCTTGATCAACGCGGGATTCAAGCACATTGACGCAGTATCGTTCGTGTCGCCGAAGGCTGTCCCGCAGATGGCGGATTCAGAAGACGTGCTCAAGGAACTGGATCCGCCGGATGACGTCGAGATTATCGGCATTGTTGTCAATGAAAAGGGCGCACAAAGGGCGATCGATACTCAGGCAGTGTCGACCCTTGGTTTTCCCTATTCGATTTCGGAGACATTTCTCCACAAAAACCAGAATCAGTCGCCGGAAGACTCATTGGATGAGTTGGAAAAGGTTCAGAAGAAAGCCGACGACGCAGGACTGAAGGTGGTGGTTTACATCTCGATGGCGTTTGGCAATCCTTATGGCGATCCGTGGAGCGTGGACGAAGTGGTTGACGCGGTCGAACTTCTGGAAGCGGAAGACCTGCACATGATTTCCCTGGCAGATACTGTTGGTATGGCAAATCCTCGGCAGGTTTCCGATCTGGTTGGCGCGGTGCTGAGGAGGTACAGCTATCTTGAAATCGGAGTGCACTTGCACAGTCGCCCGGAGCAGGCTGCGGACAAGGTATTGGCCGCCTATGATGCCGGTTGCAGACGCTTCGATTCGGCCCTGGGAGGACTGGGTGGATGTCCATTCGCTCAAGATGCTCTTGTGGGCAACCTCCCTACAGAAAAAGTGATTGAGGCGCTTGGCCAGCGCGGAGCCGGGTTGCCAACGTTGAAACCACTCGATACTCTGCTGAAAGCGACCGGAGGAATCGCGGCAAGGTACTCGGAGTCCCATGCTGAAGACTGAACCGTCTCTGCGTGAGAAGATTTCAACGACTCAGACACAGACTCCTTCGCGGTCAGAGAAAATCGTTGGACAGCGGCGGCTTAGGTTCCCTGAATGAGCTATAACACCATTCAACTCGGACTCGAAAATTCTGTCGCGACCATTACTCTGAACCGTCCTGAGAAGCGCAACGCGATCAGTTTCGAGCTGATTGACGATCTCTTGCGGGCATTGGATGAGGTCGAAAGGTCCGAAGCGGTTGTCGTGATTCTGACGGGCGCCGGAAAAGCTTTTTGTTCAGGAATGGACCTGGAGAACCTGAAAGG
>Ga0123355_10017725_pt1 | contig 11263 bp, 14 predicted proteins | sample TergutEmb28metaG_3_FD_89872 | JGI IMG/M metagenome (GOLD analysis project Ga0123355, IMG submission 89872) | Embiratermes neotenicus P1 segment gut microbial communities from Petit-Saut dam, French Guiana - Emb289 P1 | ecosystem: Host-associated > Arthropoda: Insects > Digestive system > Gut ...
CTGTATTTTCTCTCTGTTTTCATGGTTCGTATTTTATCATATCTCTAACAAAAAGCCGATAGCGAAACGTGAGCTATCGGCTTTTGCTTTTCTATGCGGGCGGTCTTTGCCCGCTTTTTTAAATATAATTGTAGGCTCGGGGCTGTTTAAGTCCACTTTGATTTTGCCTGCTTTAACAATATCTCTTGGACCGTTGATGCTGTACACGGTTACGTTATAACCCAAGAAATGTTTTGCCAAGAAGAAAGCACCGACACCAACTGCACTAAAACCAATAAGTGCGCTGATTACGGCAAACGCAATGATTATCGCATTGCCTGCGTTGCCTCTGGATTCAGTAGATTGAACAAGAGCAGGAACAGACGTAGGTTCGGGTACTGTTTCTGGTTCAATGGGGATTACTACAGAAACTTCTTCTTTGGGTTCATCCAACCAGATTTCGATTATCGGCTCGCCATAGAATATTGCAGTAAACAATGTCATGCCTTGGGTGATTCTAAACACCGTACCAATATACTCGGCGGTTGTTGTATAGCCAGTGGCGCGGGTTTGAGTGACTTGCGCCGTAAATGTAGCATGAGCTGTATAGCTTGATGATACGGGATGCCCATCTACTGCTGATACACTGCTTGATGTCCAGTTCACGGTGGATAGATGGAAGGTTGTGCCGCCATCAGTAATTGTGCGGGGTATAAAGGAATTATCTGGCGAGGACAAATGCGGGAAAGTGCGTTGTCTTATTGCAGTTGAAGTATGTCTGGATACTCCTGCGGTTTCGCTGGTGATTGAATGAATATCAAGTACCAGTGTTCCTGCAAAACCATCACGCTCAAACCAAATCTCCTGCTCTAAATTCGGCAGAATATCATTAAGATTACGACTGCGGGTGTCAATGGTCACGGTTTCTCGCATTTCCATAAACGCTTCGTTTGATGTGGGTTGTTGCAATACATAAGCAAAAGTAAATTGCTGCCCAAACATCACAAAATTATCCGTTGAGATAACTGCGGGGTTTATATCAGGGGGCAGGGCATAAGTCCTGCGAACGGCATTGAACCCATTCATCGGCTCATTTACAACGCTGATGGGATGCCACGCCCATTGTTGTTCTGCCGAAACATCAGTGACATAGTTCGTATAATCCTCTGATTCTTGGACTACTACATTTAGGGTGGTGTCCACGGTTAAAACCTGTTGAGGGTTAGCCGCAAAAGCGGTAGCCTGCATACAAAGTGCCAGCACTACCGCAAATGCTAGGGTCAAGAGGTTTTTAATACTCCTCTTGTGTTTCATGGTGCATTCTTGCGTCATGATTGTGTTCCTCCAGCTCATTTTCATTGTTTTGTTTATCCCCGCTGTTTGCAGGGGTTTCAGCGGCGGCATCTGAAGTTGCCGTCGTCACTGTCGCAGTCGTCGGCTTTTCTTGGTAAATTCCGAAATCTTCAAAACCAAGAAAGCCGTTTGTTGGTAAATCCAGTTCTGCATTTAAAAAACCGCCCTGTGGAGTAGATATACTCTCGGGGCGGGCAGTGATTTGAGTATCAAAGTAACAAGTGTAAACATGACCTACCTTGAACACTACTTTCTTTGGCAAAACAAAATGCACATCACCGCCAGTGATTGTGTCTACTAGCTCAATGCGCCTGTATCTGCCAAGCATTTTCGGGGCAAGACTTACACATACTCCTGATACGCTATATATTTGCCCTTGATTGATTTTCCGTTTAACCAGAAAACCCTTTATTGCAAAAGTTACGCAGAGGATTACGGACATCGCCAACAGAACCATATCACCCGTGGCAATCGTCACAATAATCCCAACCAGCAAGCACCCAATACCACCTCCGAAAAGCATTAACAAACGCATAAAAACAGGTTTTGGTATGACAGGGGGCAACCTTGAGCATTCTTTGGTCTCCTCCGTGGTGAGTTCAACCGTTTCATTTTCGTGCATGTTAGCCATTCTCCAATTCGTTTAGATTTTCGTTACGCATTCGCATAACCTTTCGAGCTTCTTGAACAACGAGGTCACACCACCCCTCTCCCATATTACCGATGTGTATACTGCGGAGATACCCTCCCAATCTGTTATTTAACCAGTTATATGCCTGGTTGCGGGTGAAGACTGGGGATTCGTCTTTCCACAGGCGGTCAAACTCTTGATGCGCCAATATGCGTTTTTTTCGCAACACACCATTTGCCAAAGACCCCATCGGCTTCTTGCTACTGTCATGTGCCGCCACATATGAATCGCATTCGGGATATCGCACGCACACATATAGGTGTTTCACATATGCGTCCTCAAATAAAAAAGAACCTTCACGCAATAACGCTTGGGCTCCGCAATAGGGGCAAAGCAACTGTTTCTTGTGTTTTGGGGATTTATGCTTTTGTCTGTCTTTTTTCACTGCACCACCTTCTTTTTGTTTTTATTGAATTTTATCGTTGTGCTGTTTGATTTCTCAAAACCGAACAATGCCACGGCATTACGCTGTACACAGTGCTTGTGTAAAACTCGCCCTTGATTCCGATTTCATTAGCAATTCTCACCCCTGCGAGGTCGTTGAAATGCCACCATTCTGAGGCTAAAGGGGTAAAACCTGCATTGGTAAGGTATCGTTGCAATAATATTGCCCCTTCGGTCATGCTTTCGGCAAAAGCGGCATTTCTCCAAGCATTAGGAGATGCAGACGATGCAGGTCGAGCGAAAGTAGCCGCCATTGGGCTTAATTCGTGCATGGGGGGTTGGCATATCGAATCTTTCAAAATTGGTTATATGCGTGTAGGAGAATATCCCACTTGTCCGAGTTTCCTGTGAAATTATTCTGCCAAGACCGACATCAATGGCAACCCCACGTTGATGATTGGAAATGTTCGTCGCAATAAACCAGTTAAGACTCCATGGCGGGGTATTGATAGCTCTACATACCTTTGCATTTGAATCCATTAATGCGGTAAGATTGCTCACAACGCTTTGCTGTGTTGAGCGCGGGCGAAAGGCTTCATAAATGATGATTGTATTTCCGTCCGCAAGGGCGGCTTGCTGTGCTTCAAAAATGCGTATCCTTGTGGAATACAGCACAGGTACGATAAACTCATATCGACTGAGACGATGGTTAAATCCCCATGCATCATAAAGCCAGTAGCCAGTGATGCCGAGAATATCATAGCCGCTCGAACGCTTTAGCGAGGAATATGCGTTTGTGATGTTAAACACGGCTGAGGGTACTATATCGGGCAAGTTTATAAAACATCCTCGCTGCAAAACCCATCCAGATACGTTGCCAATACCATCTACATCTCGCAATCGGACGTTCCACCATTCCCCGCATTCATTGATGATTGTAAAACCCTGCCCAGGTGCAAGGTCTAAAATAATGTCAGCTCTTTGGTGTGGTTCGCTTCGCATTGGCATAGCCGAAGCCGCCCATCCCGTTGCACCGCGCACGGGGAGTTCAAGATTCCCGCCATGCTCCAAGTAGATAATGCTACGGGGAGCAGTGATATTAAATGTTTTGTAACTGAGCGGAAACCCGCATTGGAACACAAAAACCGATAATATGAAGATAAGCATCTGATTCATATTTTTTTGCACCTTTCTTTTGATTACGAATTTGACAACTCACTGTAAAACAGAGGGTTTTATCTTTATTTCTTTTTCGTAAAATTCCTTAAAATCAGATTTGTTGCCGAGATTATAAAACCACCACTTACCCGCAAGCATTTTAAGTGGATTGTCCTGCAACAACAGATAATTTGCATCTTGTTCATTCATGGGTTCCATGAAGATATTTAGGCAGTCGCCTTTGTTTGCAGACAATCCAAGCCAAAAGCACATCTCCATGTGTACTTCTTTGGCGGCGAATATTTTTGAAACAGATTCAATAATCTGCTCTTTGTCCATCTCCAAGACTTCCCGCATATACTCATCGTAGCAAATTTCAAAACGATTTTTTAAGCGAAAAAGCATATCTTCTTGCGTCATAAAGACCCTTCCTTCATTGATATATTTTGGTTTTCCAAGTCGTTATACTACCGCTCCACCATCACCCCCAGAGTAGTTCCGTCGCTTGTGATAACGATAGTTCCGTTCACATCAGTTCTAAAGACATGAATACCCATGTTATTTAGCCGTCTCAGTACATCTTGGGACAGAAAGCTGTTATTTGTGCCTGCGGAAATAACTGCGATTGACGGGTTTACCGCATCTAAAAAACTGCTTGTTGTCGCAGACGACGCACCGTGTCGTGCAACTTTCAGCGCGTCGGAAGATAAACGCACTGTGATGTCCAACAAGTTAGCTTCCACTTCCCGCATTGCATCACCAGTCAACAGAAAACTTGTCGAGCCAAACTCAACCCGCATTACAATTGAATAATTTGCTCGATTCTCCCATTCGTCTGTAGGATTTGGAGAAAGAACAGTTACGATTGCATCTCCCAAAGTGAACATGTGTCCAGCGAATGGTACAGCTACATTTGCGCCAGAATCTTCGACTGCGAACAGGAAGGCGTTGTAAGCTGGGGTATCATGGTAAACCATCGGCAACAGTACGTTTCTCACAGTCATACGCCGTAGTACATCAGGCAATCCTCCGATATGGTCAGCGAAGGGGTGTGTGGCTACTACATATTCCAATCTTGTTACCCCCCGCTCTCGCAGATAAGTGAGCACGGTTGTTCCCATCTCGGCAGACCCACCATCAACGAGCATGGCGTAATTCCCCTGTATGAGCAGAATCGCATCGCCTTCGCCCACATCTATGAAATGGACGGTTAGTAAATCCTCTGGGTTAATTTCCTCGGGTTCGGTGACTTCCCTTATTTGTACATTTAAACTCGACTGCGACCCTTCGGGTGTGGAGCTGCCTCGCGAACAGGCAGCGAGCAATATAATCGGCAAGGTCAAAAACAAGACAAGCCAGAGTTTTCTTGCTATCATCAAAATCATCCTCCAAATAAAAAACCCTCACGATGCGATAATGCGCCGTGAGGGTTCTTGTAAATTTTAATATCCTAGATTTTAAAGTTTATTGATTCATTGAAACATCAAGGTTGGGAGGTTTGTTTATTTCCGTTTGTTTACCATGTCGCTCAACAAAGATTTGCCGTTCGCTTTTGTTCGCGCTCATCACGCTTTGGTTTTCGCAACTTGGACACTTTGACGGCTCGTTTTTTCGCTCAAAAAGAAATTTGCATTTGACACAAATATATATCATGTCATCACCCGTTATACTTTTTTCCACTCATATATTCCGTCGAAGATTCATCATTTTGAGCTATTTATCCGCCGTTCGGCTTCCCTATAGACTTCATCATCGTCCCTAATCGAAACAATGATGATTTTCATAACATTATCGCCTCGAATCAATTGATAAACAACTCGCAATCCAATACTTTTTAACTTTATCTTCAAGCAACCTGCAAGTTTGGACGATTGATTGTTGTCAAGAGGCTTGCCATAACCTCCTTCTGATTGCGGCAACGGATTTTGCGAAACCTTGTAGATTGCTTTCGCGACTTGAGATTTTGGCGAGGCGTTCAATTTGTTAAACTCTTTTTCAGCCTTGTCGTTAAAATCAACCGTCCACCCCATTACTCAATCTCCACATCTTCCCAACCCTCCAAGTCGGCTTCTGTTATGCCGTTTTTGGACATGACTTCTTGGAATGAATGGGTTGAACCGCCTTCAGCAATTCTTTTTTCTGCTTCTAACATTAATTCTAGGTCTTCGATTTCTTCCAACAAGCTCTCGTATCTTTCAAGGGACAGCAGAACGCAGGCGGGTTTGTTATTCTTAACCGCAATTTTCATACCCGTTTTTGCAACCTCATCAAAAATCTTGGCGGCTTCGCCTTTATTGAATCGTGACACAGGCACCATTGAGCGCATAACTTCCGCAGCTTGTATATTTGCACGCATCGCATCACTTCCCATTCGTCATATTCATTGACTATAGCATATAACGGACATGGAAACAAATCAATAAATATAGTGGAAAATATATCGTGATTTTGCGGTGTTATGATTATATAGCAAACGCACCTCGAAACCGTGATTGCTGAGCGGCACCCGAAAACGCGAAATGAGCGTTTTTGGGCGGTTTTGCCGCGACAGCAATCACGGATTGAGAGCGCGTTTGCTATATTATTCCCACCACAGCCTCAAGTCAAGCCAAGCCGTATCTTGAATTGCCGCTTGACCGTGCTGCACATAAGTTACTAAACGTAGCATAAACCCGCCCATATCGCCAAGTTCCCCAGCATCTATCATCAATTCAAGGGTTTCATTCAATAGCCCATATCCCCTCACCAACAGGATTTCGTCTGCTATGCTGTTGTCGTAAGCTGTGAACACTGCATGGAGTTCGTAGTTAAACTCGCCAGCTTCATCAGCGGAAACCTCGAAGGAAATGGGGATAATCCTGTTTGCAATCTCTGTAAGTTGCATAGTAAAGTCACGAATGAAAATGTGGCTCATATAAACTGCGTATGGGGTGGTTATCTCGGTGTTCGATAGCGGGTCATATGCCATTTGCCAGACACCTGGTATTGCGTTCGGCAGAAAGAATTGGATAAAGTTGCTGCCGAGGCGATAGCGGATATTTTCCATATCGACTAAACCGCCGTCGAGCGCAATGAATTGGACAACGGGCAGTTCTTCATCAAAGACTACTACGACTGTCATGTTATAGGTATCATAAAGCGTGAAGATGTCGCGGCTTTCTGGCAATGAAGGATTTGCTGAGTTTGGGGAAATGGCTAATGTAGTCAATATCACTAAACCAATAACAGCCGCACAAATGGTGGCTATGATTATAGTGCGATGTTTCCCGCCAATTGCGGAGATAATTGTTTTACCTTTAGATTTTGCATTCATAAAAATTCGTCCTTTCTGATTTTCTGTTGCTTAGAGCGGGCAAAGCCCGCATTGCAATACATCATTATTAGGCGCAAACAATCAAGGCTGAGGGTTATAAAAATAACTCCAAAGCCTTGATTGCTTTGCCATAATGGGGAAAACCCACAAGCGTTAGATATTTCGCTTAACTATGCGAGAAATAAAACCTATAGCGACCCCGCTGTCTTCATCAATACGATGGCATACAAACAGAACATCATCACCTTTGCCTGGTTTGCGGCGGTCAAAGCATTTGTGGGATATAGCCCTTACTCCATCTACAAGGTTGATAAATACAATGCCATTTCCAGTATCCATAACCTTACCCATGCAGTTGGTTTGCGGCTTCATTGCAAGCAGTTTTTCGCGGCTAACATCTTCGGTTAAAGACCTTATATCCGCGCCGATGCTGATGGTTTCTGGAGTTTTGCCTTCTATGATGTTCACGCGCACCTAAACAGAGTCGCCTACAAAATACATATCCCTGCAATCACCCGCATATCCCCAACTTATATCACGATTACGGATGGACGTTTCTGCACCGAATATTTCTATTCGGATTGCAAATTGACTTACGGCAACGATACGAGCCTCAACAATGCGCCCTTGATAAACTTGGGGTTTGCCATTTGCACCTGTGTTGAGATAATAACGACGGCGCAAGCGGAGCATCGCGGCTTTTCGGCTTGCAACTGTCGCCCGTTCATTGCCTTTTCCTGTTATTCCGCGCACAACAAAATCAATTTCAGCACCCATCATGCGGTTTAATACACGCATGGCTCGCTCGTTATATTCGTCATCACTTTGACCCGCGGGACGTTTTATGCCCAACATCATTTCATTCATCGGAATAGCAACCCGCTGCCCTTTATAATTCGCGATGGCTATTAACAAGCCGTTTTCCAACCGTTCGATTTTGCTTAAATTTCCAGTTAGATGTGTGCCTGTAACATGAGAGTTTTTAATCTCATGCCATATGGCATTTTCCTTATCTTCCTGCGTTTCGACCTCCGCACCAACTTCCAATGTTAGAATTGAGGCAGTAGGTTCGGCTTGTGTCCTGCGTTGTCTTTGCCCTGTTCCAAGTGGAGTATCAATATAGAGTTTTTCGTCCACTTCGTTATTTGCAAATTCCATCACATCGTCTTCATTAAGAGTGTTCTCGCCGCTCATCATATTTTCATAATCCATAGCATCTGCTCCTTCCAAATTTTCCTTAACATCCATGCTTTCCACGCCCTCCATGTTGCCGCCAGTTTCCATTGCTTCTGGGGTAGGTGTTTCTTTTCTTCTTGGCATAACATGCGCCTCCTATTTTTTGATTGAGTAAGATATTTTTCCTGCAAGCATAAAAAAAGGCTTGCAATCGTGTGTTAATCCACCGAATACAAGCCCATCATAGGTCTGCCAACAAATCATCAATGCCAATTGTTCTGTAAGGCTCATTGATGTTTGCGTTCGATTGTTCTTCCGTTGTAACCGCTTTGCTGTGTTTATCTGAATATATAGTTCCTTTCGGCTGCGATGTTGATATTTGCGGAGATTTCGATTGAGGTATTAACTTCGGTTTGGGTGCAGATGTTGGTAATATTGTCGGGTGGGCAGTTTCTTTCGATTTACGTTTTGTTGCTTTAACCAAAGGCATGGGGTTTTCAACGATTGTAGCCGCACTTAGTTGTTTTTGCTCCACTCGCCAGTTGGGTACGTAGTCACGAGCATTGCAATCCCGCATTTTCTTGGACTCTGGGTGTTTAGTAAAATCAAATTTCTCTACCTTTAGCACCTTTTGACCACGAAAAATAACAAGTGCATCTTCACGGGGTAGCCTTAAAACCTCGTCTGGGGTAAGCAATTTGCGTTTACCAATGGACGATGTTTCTCTATGCGATGGGGTATAGTTTGTCATACGCATGGCGGTTAGTTCTTTTGCCATGCTCTCTACTCCGATAGTCACGTCTCATGTACGGTCGGATATAAACTTCGCTGTCATCTCATCAGTGCAACCCAAAAAAAGTTGAGTGTCGCAATTCCCTATAATTTCCAACCAAGCATCGTCGGGATAACGATTTTTCATTTGTGCGATATTTTGGAAAATAACGCTCATGGATATTTTCCGACTGCGAACAGTTGAGATTTTTTTTGTTAAATCGGGAATGACCCCAATATTTGCCAATTCATCCGCGAGGAGATGCACGGAGACAGGCAGTGCTTGATTAGGTTGACTGTCCGCAAAACGCACCAGTTTTATAAACAGGAAGGACAAAAAAAGCGAACTCAAGAAATCAAAAGTTGAATCTTGATCGCTGGTTATACAGAAAAACGCGCATTTTTCCTTGCCTGGCAGGGTTAGGTCTATGCCGTTGCTATGACTGGTGATGGTTCGTAGCACTTCGATTTGGAAAACCTGTATACGGTTTGCCAATCCAATGATAATGCCGCTTTGCACATTGTTGTTTGCCTGTTGGAAAATATCAAAAGGCACTTTTGCAGAGTGTCCGAATGGAAGTGCGGCAAAAGCGGCTTTGAGTCCACCACCGTCTCCTTCGGAAGCTACATTCGCTAAAAGTTTATAGACTTCTCCAATGTTTCTGTCTGCCTCGGGGTATACCTGCACAACGTATAAACACAGGGCTTTCAGTAGTGCGATTGCACCTGTATCCCAAAACGGATCCATTTTGCCATTGAGTAGAGTGTTGCGGATAACTACATCGCAGAATATTTGCGCCATAAATTCTTGGTTATCGCCTTCGATTTCACGCAGGCAGTTCCATGAATCTGAGTTTTTAGGGGAAATCAAATTGAAAACTTTTACAACATATCCGCTGTTTCGCAGGTATTCAGACATACTTGCAAAAAGTTCAGACTTGGGGTCGGTTATGATAAGTGACTCTCCCCGTCGAACGCATTGAAATACCATATTTCTGACATAGGCACGACTTTTCATGCTACCCGCCGCACCATATACGGCTACGTTTCTATTCATCATGGTGTTTTCGGGAACGCATACCGTTTTGCCGTTCAACTCCCCAAGTATAGTGCCTCGGCAGTATTTCAAATCCTTGGTAACTTCCAATTCTTTATGAAGTTCCGAATCGGTCATCCAACCTGCCGTCCCGTAAGTCCCTTTGTTGGAATAAACGAGATTGCGCTCGTTATCCATAGTCCCTTGTACTGAGTTGTTTTTCATCAAGAAAGCAATAATCACTCCTGCGAAGATTACAACAGCTCCCATACCGTACAAGTTATATGGGAAGTTTAATAGGGCATGGAATACCGCAAATGGGCGACCAATATAGAGCGGCGTTGCTGTTGTAGTTTCAGTTTCATTTATCGTGTTTGATATTATCCCTGCTAGTCCCCAATCGCTCAAACCTATATCGTCACCAAGCCAACTTAACAGTGCATAAATTAGCTGCGAGGCTATGCCTGTACCGTAGGTTGCCAAACAGAGAAGCAACACCCCAGTTATCATTATTTTTGTTTTTTTGTTCACATGGAATCATCACCAATCATTTATATTTTGGTGTTTCCCCTCCGCTACGCCGAGCAAAGCTCGGCTAGGCTTCCTTGCTTCGCGGCGGTTATCACATCGCGCAAAGCGCGATAGGGTGTAATGGTTTAGGTTGGAAAAAACCTTTCAATGAGTGTTCTAATGCTTAAAGCCCTAACCTCCACTTCTTTACCCAAATATCGTTCGAGCATATCTTTTTGGAAATCAAACGTAATTACCCTGCCAGTTTCTTTGTAAAGTTCAATGCCTGTTTTGAACTTAGCCAAGCGAGGAATGTTAAGCAAGAAACAAAAAAGAGCGGGTTTCTCGTCCTCGGTAAATGCATCGTGTTCTATATAATGCTTGGGGTTGGGAGGAAGATATTTGTTAAACATGCCAGATGTCAATTCGGTCATTTTGTTGTTGTCACATAATATCCGCAACAACGCTTCCCCATGATGGTCGTTAGTGATGAAGTAAAAAGGGTGATAGATTTTGGTAAAGAAATCGCGAATAATGCCTGTTTTGGTTTCTGCGGTCAGATATTTGTACAGCACATCTAAATTGTCACCAATCATAATCCCACCCACATCTTCGCCTTTATATTGAGCAAGTAATAACCCGCGGCTGATATAAGCCTGCACCTCTGCACTGTATCGCGCTTCGACGAGTTCATACCATTGAGTTTCCGCACTTCCTGTGTTGTAGACTGCGAAGACATGGGTGGGGGTGAGCAGAGTTCCCATTGCCCTAGACCCTCGAATGGCTTTACCGCAATTATGTGAAGCTTCACATAATGCGATTAATGTAAAGCAAGTAATTATGTAAAGCAAAGAGCATTCCCCCTTATAAAATAAGACGTTTCTATTGAAAC
>Ga0123355_10017726_pt1 | contig 11262 bp, 7 predicted proteins | sample TergutEmb28metaG_3_FD_89872 | JGI IMG/M metagenome (GOLD analysis project Ga0123355, IMG submission 89872) | Embiratermes neotenicus P1 segment gut microbial communities from Petit-Saut dam, French Guiana - Emb289 P1 | ecosystem: Host-associated > Arthropoda: Insects > Digestive system > Gut ...
ACTTATCGGTTTAGAAGCAATCGGAGAGCCGGATACATCGAAAGGTGTCCGTCCGGTTCGGAGGGGGCTGTCCCAAAAACCTGCCATAGTGATATGGTAAGGCGTTGGGCTTCCACCCTACCCGTACATATAGATTCAGAAATCCCGGAATATCTGTTTGGGGATGATTACCGTATTGCCCAAATATTAACCAACCTCCTGTCCAACGCCATAAAATTCACACCAGAAAACGGCGACATTGCCATCATGGCAATCCTTGAATGCAAACAAGACGATATATTTACCATCCGCGTTACTGTTAAAGACTCTGGCATTGGCATGGATGAAGAAGAACAGGACAAAATATTCAGCATATTCCAGCAGGCAGAGGCCAGCGCATCCCGCAAGTTTGGCGGTAACGGCCTTGGCCTTGCAATATCCAAGCGTCTATTAGAACTGCTTGGGGGTGACATTTGGGTAAACAGCACAAAGGACCATGGCTCGGAATTTATCTTCGAACTTAACCTAAAACCCTCCACCGAGGAAGCCATAGCCGCAATCCGCGAAGAAAAAAACCTAACCAATCACGACTTTGCCGGCAAGTCCATCCTGGTAGTAGATGATGTAAAAATCAACCTAGAAATAGCAGAATCCCTGCTAGAATCCCTAAACCTAGAAGTAACAACCATAACCAGCGCCCAGGGCGCCCTAGACCTTTTCGCCAAAGACCCAAATCGTTTCGACCTTATACTAATGGACATGCAAATGCCAGAAATAGACGGCATAAAAGCCACCGAAATACTACGCGCAATGGACATCCCAAAAGCAACAACAATCCCTATAATAGCCATGACCGCAAATGTATTCAAAGAAGATATTGACCTATGCTTAAACGCAGGTATGAACGGCCATATAGGCAAGCCAGTATCAATATCCGAGCTATCTCGCGTGTTGGCTCAGGCTTTTGATGGCTGACAAGACCGTCAGAGGCTTTGCCGACCGCATATTCAAAAAACTTAATTTCATTTCTTTAGGGGGAAGTTATGGGCGTATGTACAAAAGCAGCTTTTTTGGTGGCAATGCTTATTTTTTTGTCGGCTTGCGGGGTTGGGGATGCAGGCAATAACATTAGCTTGCAGCAAAGAATCGATAATTACATTGAAGAACATGGCCAAAATATAGCGGGTTTGGCTATCTCGGTATTTACAAAAGAAGATATGGTTTTGGAAATAGAATACGGCTACGCAAATATAGAAGCGGGACTGGCTATTGATGCGGGCGCAGTGTTTGAATGGGGCGCGTTAACCAAGCAGCTTGTGTGGGTAAGCGCAATGCAGCTTTACGAGCGCGGGGAGCTGGATTTACATGCAAATATATTCACATATATCCCAGAGGCAAATTTCCCAAACATCGTATATCCAACCACCATGTTTCACCTGATGCATCATGCCGCCGGCTTCGACGATTATGTAAATTCCGGCTTTGCCAACATGATAGTTGGCGAAGCTGTGCCAGCCCTAGATGCGCTTATTATAAGCATGACCGCAACCGAACATGCCGCCCAAAACTGGCAGCCTGGCCAGCGGGTAAGGTACAGCATATACGGTACTCTTCTGGCCAGCTACGTGGTTCAGCAGGTGGCGGGCGTACCCTTTTATGAATATGTACACTGCAACATTTTTGCCCCGCTTGGCATGCATCATACCGCCCTTCTGCCAGATATGGCAGACAACCCATGGGTACAGCAACAGCGCAAAAACATAATGGTATACGATATGTGGGGCTTGCAGTTTTTCCAGCGGCGGCAAATGCTAGCCTACCCTACTGCTGCCGCCGTTGGCACTATGTCTGACATGGTCAGGTTCGCAAGGGGCTTTTTGCCAGATAAAAATGGAAACTCTGCTCTATTTGCACATGCGGAAACATTATCCATGCTGCACCCATCCCGTGAAGATATTCTAAACACCTCCCAATGTGAACTGCTGCACATGAACGTGGCATTTTTTTACGGCATTGGCATTCTTGCAGATAGCAGCGATGGCTCAGAACCCGCCAGGGTAGTTGGCCACATTGGGGCGACAGCCGGGTTTCGGGTGTTTTGGTTCATTGATATTGACGCGGGGATAGGCATGGTTATGGGCGAAAACACAACCCACGGCATAGCAAGCGCAAGCAGATTCCTTAGGTTTTTCACTAATGAAATACCAGCCCTGGCATCACAAATCTAGCTGCCGCACAAAAAAATGGTACCATACGGTACCACTTTTTCACCCTCACCTCACTCATAAAAAACAAAAAAGCCCGAAAATTCGGGCTTTTCAAAATCGCAAAACCTAAAATATTAAAGTTTTTTGCCTCGCTTTTTTTCAAAAAAGTGAGTGGGCGTGGGCAAAGCCCACAGTTTTACAACTACGTCCTCTTAATAGTTCCCCAAGTACGCTTATGCTTCCCGTAACGGAAGAACGCCTGCATGCGGCAGAATAGCAGCAAGTAACGGAAGAATACAAATTCTAGCAGGCATATCAAGAAACCTTTTAGCACATCCTTTACAGATAGTTTGAAACTTTGCTGGTATATATGCTGGGAGTATATTGACAGGCTTAGTATTACGCCAAACACAGAATACACCAGGAAGAATATTATCATGAAACGGATGTTAAGCAAGCTAAGGTGTGCTGCGGCAAATATTGACAACACGCCAAACACTTCTATTATCGGGGATAGCAATTCAAACAATAAATAATAGATGAATGAAAAAAAGCTTACCATGCCAAACCTAATGCTTAAAAACATCTGCCAATGCATTGTCATACTTTGGAAAAGACCCATATGCCAGCGGCGGCGCTGGCCAACCAAGTCTTTAATTTGCGATGGCGCTTGGGTTAGGCACACAGCACTGGAGGCGTAGCTCATACGATAGGGTATATTGTTGTTGCGGCAGTATACGTGGGTTTTTAGGGCTAGCTCCATGTCTTCGCCCATATGGTCTACTGCATAGCCACCTGCAGCCACTATTATGGATTTTTTGTACAGGCCAAACGCGCCAGATACTATTAGGTTGCCGTTAAAGGTGTCAAACAAATTGCGGCTGCCAAGGAATGTACGATCATATTCTATAGCTTGCATGCTTACTAGCAGGCTTTTGGGCAACCGGTATTTTATTGCCATCCCATTTTCCATTTCTACACATTGGGATATAAGAATCATACCACCTACAGATACTGTGCTGTCATCCTCTAGCATCGGTTGCACGATTTTTTCTAGGGAATCCTTTTGCAGGTATGAGTCTGCGTCCATACATATAAAGTAAGGGTAACTGCATGCATTAATGCCCATGTTAAGGGCGTCACCTTTGCCGCCATTTTGCTTGCGTATAAGGATTATATTAACATTACCCACCCTTTGCTCGTACACAAATTCCATGGGCTTGCATGGGATTAGATTGTTTATGGGACGGTTGTAGTTTTTCATTTGAAACTCGTCTATTAGCAGCTGGGAAGTCTCATCCTTAGAGCCATCGTCTACCACAACAATTTCAAAAAGCCTGTAATCTAGTTCCAGCAGAGATTTTACGCTTTTTATTATAACCGGAGCTTCATTATACGCAGGCACGATAATGGACACCGGGATAAAAACATGCATAAGCTCGTTTCTTAGCGTTTGCATACGGTCCCTAGTGCGTAAAGTGTACGCCCCTGCAGCTACTGCCATAAATGAGTAGGTTGCATACACAAGCAAATATAGGATAAAAAATATACTAGCAACATAAACAACTTGCGATAATATGCCTATCATTTAGCAGCTCCACCCACTCTAATTTCTTTCCCGCCTGCATGTTCTAGCTTATATTGTAATATTTGCAATGCATCATTGTCATGTTCAATCAGCTCGTTAACCATATCTTCAGAATATTCCCCAAGGTTAACAAGGGATGTGATGGCATTGTACCTTACATGCCATTTATCACTTTCTAAGGCCGCTTTCAGGGCCGCTGTTGTTACCGGGCTTGGATATGCATCCAGCACAAAAGCCGCCACTATGGCAAAGTCGTAGTTTTCTGTTTGGCTTAGGTATTCCAATAGTATTGGATGCACCTGGCTATATATATTTTTCCTATAATAACGCATGATGGCCAGGCGTATTTCTACATTGGCAGAAGGGTTTTTTAGCACCGGCAAGAACTCTTCGTCAAACGCCCCAGAGCACATTGTAATAAAATTGACCACACCAAGCATAATATTTGGGTTCCATATTCTATGGTTGCTCCATAGACGCTTGGCCAAATCTTCCTTGTTGCCCACAAAGCATAACAACTCATCCGCCAGCAGTTTATGGTGGATAAAATACCGCCTCTCACTAAAAAACTGCAAAACATTAGCAACCCCGTACATATCCCCAACATGGCTTAAGGCCTTTAACACGTTAACTCTGCAATAAATGTCGGAATCTTCTATGTACGAAACCATATTGTCCACCGTACCAGAGCTGATGCCGTCAGAATTTTTTGCCACTTGCGGGTATTGGGATATAAAAAATGCCAGGTATGCCCGCTCTTGGGTTCTTCTATCCCTATAGTCTGCGGTCAGGTATACAAACACATCATTTTCAACCAATTTAACCATGTATCTATCCAGGGCAGCTGCGTAATCTTCATTTTTAATGCGGCCCAGCGCATTGGAGTATGCGATAAGCTGCTCTACATTTCTTAGATATCTACGCAAGTTTTTTTCATGTTTTGGGTTAAGCTCGTATTCATCTTGTTCTAGCTGAATTTTTATCTCCTTGGCCCATCTGTCAGTATTCCTAACCATAGCTTTGCTGCTATTGTTTTTGCGGATGATAACCATAGCGTTATACACCATGATGGAAACACAACCCAACAAATACATGATAATGGCCAAGTGAATCCTTAGGTCATTAAACATACTATCCCCTCCATGCTTCCTGCATTATAAAATACGAAAGCTTTAAACGCTCGTGGAATTGCAAATTACCCCGCCAGCCTTGCAGCCTAAAGGGAGACATTGGCACCTGGGTAGAATCCCGGTGGCCTATGCCAATATAAATATCACTGATAGATATCCCATCTACGCCAAAATTATCATAATAATCGTCATGCACCCGCAAGTTAGACGGGTCAAAGAAGTTAAGCAGCCCCCATGGCAGCCGTATTTCCACAAGCTCATGGCCAAAGTGGAAATCTGCAATAGAATTAAAGTTTGGGTGGTTAGGGTCATTTATGCCATGTATTAGGCGCCCGGTTTCACGGTACAGCAACCTAACAATGTCTCTAGGTTCGCCAACCTGCATAATACCTTCCACCATGCCTATGCCATACACATATTCCTCACGTATAAACTGGTCGCTGATGCGGGTCATGGTGGTATTTTGCATAGCAATATTGATTGGTACAAATTCAGATATCCATCTCTCGGGTACGAAAAGGAACGGATTTTCCCCGGTTATTTCTTCATGAAAGCGCATGAACATTTGGTTGTTACGCATTGTTACCATCAACCTCGTGTTATTTGCGCCATGTATCCTAAGCAGAAAATTGGCCGGCATATCAAACTTCAGATGCTCGTGAAAATCTGTACCAGAGTTCGGGCTTAATTTAATAGGCAGGTAAAATACATCCCTTTGGTTAATTGCCTCACCGCGTACTAGCAAGTATAGGTTCTGTACGCTTTGCTTTGCATATATTCTTATTCCATCATATTCATGTATAAAATTAGCCTCTGTCCATTCATCTGGCACACCGTCTATACGCACAGGGCGGTAGTATTGGCCTGGGTCGAAGGACATAAGCCCATAACCCTGGGACTGGGATTGCACATTATTCCAATACATGCTGCGGTATGGGTCTGCCGCGAAGGCAGTGTTCCAAGTGCGTCGGCTCCAGTCATCCTGCCAGCTAGAAATTATATTACCGGCCCAGCCACGCTCTTCCAGTTGCATGCTCAGTGAGGCCAGGGCATGGCCTTGTTGCCTCTCATTAATGGCTGGCGCATCAATACGCCCTGGTGTGCGGCTTGATGTTGCACCAAAACCAACGGCTACCACAGGTACGGTGTGATAACGCGCAAGCAAATCAAAATACCCGCCAAAGTTGCAATAAACATCCAAATCTTCCAGAATATCCGCAAGCTCTATACGTTGTACAGGGTGTAAAAGGCTTAGAAACTCATTGGACAAATAAAATAGCGTGTACGCCGCAAAATGCCCGGCCTGCATCTCTGCAGATGGTATTATATTCTCATGATCCAAATGTGCATATTTGCGCAATTGCACCGCATAAAACGGCTGATATCGAAGAAAATCCACCAGCGGGCTGGAAAGGAAGCTGATTGGGCGCTGGGCTTTAAAGCGACGGGTTTCGTATTCTGTGGCGTTGTCCATCACTTCCGCCAACAGCGCTTCGAAGCGGTTTGCCTCTGGCGCGGTGCTAAAGAAACGCCCCTCGAAACTATCCGGGAAGTTAACATTATTATTGATATAGGCTATATGGTCTGGGTTTATATCTGTATTTATCACATACGCTACAACCCATGGCGAAATATCGCGCAAAAATAGCTGCACACCGTATCTGTTTAACAAATCTACCCTGTTGCCATGCACTATATCTATTACCCTTCGCAAGTACATGGACATATCGTCCACATACAGGCCGCCTACGCCATGTATTAGCAGAAGATAATTGTCATGGTATGGGTCGGCATTAAATGTGTATAAGGCATTATAAAAACTACTATGCATTATACTGGCCGCATACACTGTGGTAGCACCCATATCACTAATATACCCAAACCAACGTAAAAAATCCGCATGGCTTGCACCCAGCTGCCAGTAAGATTGAGACGGCACAAATGCCACAACTTCTACGCCACGGAGCAAAAGCGGAGTATCTTCACCAGCTCTAAAAATGCCGCCTTCTTCTGCGTGGAAGGCAACTTGCACAGGTGCATTTGGGCGGAAATCTATAAAAAATCCCATGTAAAAATATGCATAAAGAAACACGAGAATAGCTATCATCAAAACAAATACAGTTATTATATATTTTCGCATGTTAAAAACTCCTAACGCAAATGCCACAGGGCATGCCTGGAAGGATGGCTGTATTGGCGCAATATAACAATGTGTTCGTCCATCCAGCGGGCACGCGCTATCACGTAATCACGCTTCTGGTTAATAGCCTCTTCAAAGCTGGATGGGTTCATATCTGCAATGGTTATCCCTAAAACGCGTTCTTCTCTGCGAGTATTACGGCGCGCCAGAATGCTTAAATTTCTATAATCAAAACTAAAGCCCCATACCTCAAAGTTGCGGTCTACGGCACTGCCAAGCCAATCTATTACATCGTCCATATAGTTTACGAGCCTCTCTTCAGCTAAAGGGCCGCGGCGTAAAGCAGTCCAACGCCGAATAACAGCCTCCGTAAAATATGGTGACATAAATAATCTATCGAACCAACCTCGCCCATTAAGCATAAACTCGTCATAGGGGAAGCTTACGAAAAAATTGTCAAATATATTATTAAAATCCCACACAGGGCCTGCAACTATGCGACCCCTAATATCCTTATGAAAATAGGTAGAGCCAGAAAACAGGTCATTGTTGCCTATAAACTCATTGATTATAAAATAATTAACAAAAGATTCGATGTCAATATATCTCTCTACGGCCCTTGGGTTAGATAGTATCTCTGGAGAGTATAAAAACCGCTCGAAAGCGCTAATGCTGCCCATAACATAATTTAGTATCGTTTCATTTTGGTTAATATATGTGGGGTATATCAACTCTGTTATACGCCCCTGCTCTGTTCGCAAAGTGTATGTGCTAAATGGCTCTATTATTCTTCCCGGCTGGGCGCTCCTGCCCTCTATGCGGAAAAAGTAACTGGTTTCTGGCATTCCGGTTCTGTAGCGAGTCATATCAACGCGATGCCTGTCGACCCTTAAAGTTTCCATAAGCACATAAAGCCCCTGGAATTCGCCATTTAAAAACAATTCAAAAAAGCGTACTCCGGGTACAAACTCGCTAGGCATTACATATGATGCCATATTCATCCACATATAATTACGCATAAGGGTTTTGTCAAGAAATGGGCCATGCAGCGCCCATTCATGCCCCGGGTTCATACCAAGTAGCGGCAGACGATTATTGCTTTCATCCGGATGGACTAAGCGCAGCCGATAATTTGGCTTATAAAAAAAACGAGACGAATTGCCACGCAGGCGTATAGTTGCCATGGATTCAAACAATGGGATGTCTGTATCATGGTTCCAGTCATTATCATTGTGGATAACCGTCACATGGGCGGGCGTTTCTGTTTCGCCGTCTGGGGTCGTGTGGCGTGTAAATAGCATAAAATCATCATTAATATACGGCGTACCAAAAGCAAGAGGCCTGCCAGGAATATCTTGGCCAAATGTGTCTATTTTTATAATAGGCAAATGTGTGCAAAGAAAAACATCTTGATTGCAACGCAAACAAACACCCAAATCTGCTTCGCTTGGGTTTCTTCGGTGCTGGTGGTAGCGTATATGCTCGCCGCTAAGCTCGAAATGCACAACACCTATCAAAAACGCAAACACCAGCACAAAAAAGCCTATATAATGGAAAACACTTCTACGCATGTTATCACCCGCTTATTTCGTCATTTTGGGTAACAATGTTTACATAGTCCATGCCTTCTTTTTCATAAAGCAATGCTGTTATATTTTTACCGCTTCTGTAGGTTACATTGTAGGTTTTTCTGTCAAGTTCGTAAATTAATTCCAGGCTTTCTACTGTGGTGTTTTTCACGCGAAGCAGGGCTTTTTTGTTAAAATGCTGGAATACTATGCCCTCGATTTCGTTTTCTAAGCTGCGGTCGCCTTTGATGATAAGCAAAATCCTGTTCTCGTTGCGAACTTTGCCCAAAAACAGTAGCACAATAAACACCGCGGCACTGCCGATAACCGCCGTCCAGAAGTCTGCAACACCGCTACATAACCCAACAATAACCGCCCAAAAAATATAGGCCGTGTCTCTAGAGTCCTTGATAGCGGTACGGAAACGCACGATAGACAGCGCGCCCGCCATACCCAGCGACAATGCGATATTATTACCAATAACCGTCATAACCGTACAGGTTAATATGGTGATAGTAACCAGCGACACATTAAACTTACCACTGTAAGATGTACCCGTATGGGTGTACCAATATGAAACATAAATCACACTGGACAACACCGCTGCGACAGCTACACGTACTGCGATATCCTGCACAGTTAAACCGCCGCCTTGATTCATTAAATCTACTAACAACCCAGCCATTTTCTAACTCCTCTTATTCTAAATAATGATTGTAATATACACTTCGCCCCATGCAGTACTTGCTTATTGCCTTCTCGCTCTCGTTGCTGGGCTGTACTATATCTTTGATATAGCTTAGCAGGAAATTATTATACTTTATTTCCAGCACAACCAGAAACGGGTCAAACACAGGGTTTTCTATTAAATTATCTGAAAAAATATCAAAATTGGATTCGCTGCTTCTTATATTTTGGTCAAAGGTGATGCGTATTTCGTTCTCCTTTGCCACAAATACCTTGCGAGTGTATGTTACCGTGGTTTTGGGGCGGTACAGGCGCATGTTCATTATGCCGTACATTTCGTCTGCAAAGTTGGATTTTACCTCCAGCAGCGCAGAATAATCTCCCGCAATTATCCGCTGCGACTTCTCAACATCTAAAGTAAGCGAGCGTTTTTTCTGCCATATGCCTTGCTTTTGTTTTAGCTCTAGCTTGGCAGATTTTGAACCCGGGCCATAGTTGCGTAGGCGTATTTTCCTTCGCACTTCTGTACCGTTTAATTTCTCTACATAGTCTGTTTCGTCAATATCGTCGAAATATAAGGACCTTACCGTGTAGCCATCCCCGCTGCTATGCTTGTCTTCCGTTAGTGTGCGGGCAAACTGGCGTGATAGGTAATAATATCTGTCCTTGCTTATAAGGTACTTTTTTTCTTGCCTAAGAACTTCCAACATTTTTGCACCAGCTCCATCGCATTGCCTCACCATTTTTTCCCATTTTTGCACGTAAAAATAGAAAAGTAATTAAATGGCATAACTTACAGAAAGTCAGTATAACATAGCCCTATACCTGCTGACAATATCTAAAGGCGAAAATTACATGTTTTTTATAAAATTTTCCCCATCTTTTATGGTTTTTATGCGCGTGGGAATGATATGGAGCATAGACTTTAACGTTTTTGTTGGGTATGTGAAACGCTGATTGGTTATTATCCTAAAGATTATGAAGTATAGTAGACGGCACGGCATATGTTCAGTCGCTACGTCTAGAAACGCTCACGTAAAGCACAGACAATTTTTCACAAGGCGAAGAGCTGAAAGCCGCCGCACACTAGCGAGCGCAAGGTTTTCAGCGACAAAGGCTTGCGGAAAATTTACAAGTTCTATGCGAATGTTTTTAGGCGAAGCGGCTATATAGTGAAACAAATGAGAAAAGGTCTCGCCCTAGCGGCATCTAAAACACCGAGACCAGGCGCTTCAAGCGCTTTGTCGCAACGGGCGAGACCGTTTTCGAACTATTTCATTATAATGCTTCTCTACTGTATTGAGCGATGCAATAAAAAACCAGCATCTTTTTATAGTGCTGGTTTAAAGTAATGATTATTAACTGCCCGAGGGGGGACTTGAACCCCCACGATGTTGCCATCAGTGGATTTTGAGTCCACCGCGTCTGCCATTCCGCCACTCGGGCTTGCCGGGAGATTATACATTTTATTGGTGATGATGTCAATATAGAGACAATCCCGCCAGAAGTTTTTACAGGGCTACATGGCAAGCAAGACGCGAAGCATCCAATCAGCCCGCCATTTCCATCCACTTTTTTGGAAAAAGTGTAGCGATAACTTTAACATAAAAAATGGTACCAAGCGGTGCCATAATTCAGACAAAATAGTGCACAATGATATCACATTCACGGCAAATCACTACAAAAATAAAACCACGATAGCCGAAAAAACCAGCAACCAAGCCGCCTTCTTGAACACATCATTTTCATTTCTTTTTTCTAACAGAAGCGTATGCGTGCAAAACTAGTCAGTTGTCGTACCGCCAGCCCTTCCAAGCATCCCAGCTTCTCAAACACATCGCAGCCTGCCCCTCCACTCGCAATCAACCAACTTGCCGACGACCCCTTCCCCAACAGTCCCCCACCCCACAAAAAAAGCCAGGAGTCGTCACTCCTGGCTTTTTTTAGAGAATCCTAGAAATCG
>Ga0123355_10017727_pt1 | contig 11262 bp, 9 predicted proteins | sample TergutEmb28metaG_3_FD_89872 | JGI IMG/M metagenome (GOLD analysis project Ga0123355, IMG submission 89872) | Embiratermes neotenicus P1 segment gut microbial communities from Petit-Saut dam, French Guiana - Emb289 P1 | ecosystem: Host-associated > Arthropoda: Insects > Digestive system > Gut ...
AAAAAAATTAATATAATATTTGTAAATTTGGGGGGGGGTTGGTTTTTGTGGTAGGGGTGGGGGTTGTGGGGGGGGGGGGGGGGGGGTGGGGGGTATTGGATTAAGGTATTCCTTTCTCCGTCACTTTCCTTCTATTTGCCATTGGTCTCTGCTTCTTGTACGAAGAAGTACATAAGAAGGGTCAATTACTGTTCTATCTCGGGACTTTACACATCCTACTTTGCATTGGCCTGCTACCACAGCAGAAATTGTATTTTGCCAGTGTACGGACGGTTCGTGAATCGTCCAAACCTCAGAAGTTTATCAGAGGTACTTTTTTTCCCTGTGTGTGATGCTAATTCATTCTCACTGTAATTGCCGCTGTTTAGTCTCAAAAAAAGCTACTACGTAAATGCAAACTGACAATTTTCAGAAAACAAAACCGTATTTCGGAGTGGCCGTACGGTATTCGAGGCAGGGTACAGGCTATGTCCAGGAACACGGGTTACGCTTGCGGATCATTAGACCTGCAGAAGCATGTGAAATGATCAAGGTGAAGGCAATTCGCCGAAGGTACGAGATACTTCGTGAAAGAGGTTCAAAAAGTGATGACGTACAATATGTGGATGAAGGTACCTTGGCGTTGCACCGTGCGAATCACATCATCATCATCATCATCATCAGGGTCAGCAGTAAAATTCAGGCCAGGAAACAAAGAACACGTCGGTGAATACTCCTTTGTAAATAGGACAATTAAACTGGAACCAACTGCCTGCAGACGCACTAGCTACTTTCCCCTGTAAATCACATATTTTTAGAAAGAGGGTTAGGGAGTAATTATAAGTGAGGAGAAGTGACGTGTTTGAAAGAGTTGTGACGAAACAGGTGCAGGGAAGTGAAAAGGGGGGAGTGAAGTGTAGTGAAGTGAAGTGAAGTGATGCGAAGTGAAGTGAAGGGGCGTTAAGTGAAGTGATGATGATCTTGGGTGAATTGTGTGTATTATCATAGATTTACAGTTTTGTAACTTAATGTAGGTTCTGTACAGTATGTTATATCATTATTATTTGCTTCTCTCTGTTAATTTCTAAATACTCGACTTATGTTTTAGTGTTATTTTTATGTTTGTTTTTTGTTTTGTATTTTCTATTATTGTATTGTGTTGTGTACTGTTTCTCTTTTTGTGCTGACTCTTTCCCGTTTTTGCGATCATTTCCACCACTGCCACCGGGTGGAAACCCAACTGCAGTAAATAAATATAATATCGTATCACGTCATTTCACCACCATCATCATCATCACCATAGATTTCCAAGCAGAGTAAGTCAAACAAGAAACTTCCCAGCAATTTACTTACAACTGTTTCTGTACTACACAAGTCTGTCAATAAGTACATAAGAAATGTCACTTGCAAAAACATGTTCGGTAACTTCTAAAACCATCCATTTATAAATACTAATGTACTTTTTAACACTAATGTATACTGTCCAGACAGCTAAGCTGGTTAGGATTTAGCATATCCGTAGTATCACACACAGTTTTGACTTTTTTTTTTGTGAAAAAGTTAGGCAGTTACATTCAAAATCTTTACAAATGTAACAACTAGTACTCGATGGATTACTTCAAAAAGGCCCGATTGGACCTAAACATGTACTCAACTATACAAATATTCCAAAGAATATTATTAAAAATAAATTACTTGCGTTAAACACTGAATACAATTTAATCTGTACATTGGCAAAACACAGCGCAATGTAACAAAAGTGTTCCCTAAATAGCATTAAGTGACTGGTTTTTAACATGGAGACGAAGCGTGTTTACTGTGCGGCACAAGGTAAATCTTTAAATACTATATAATTCAGGCCTTTCAAGGGTCAAAGTACTTAAGCTGGCGCAGTAAACGTGTGACGGTATGACACAGAATATCCACACAGTACGCTACGCACACTAATCAGTCCCGTTTAACAGACGCCCACAGATGCCCAAACTGTTGGTCAATGTCTGTCTATCTGCCATTACACATCACAGCCGGTTTCTTCAGAAAATTAAATTACTTTACTAAATTAAAAGGATCTAGTCTTACTCCCATACCCAAAGATCGCGCAACCGGCATCCTCAACACATGGCATAAAAAGAACAACAGGTAAGTTGCCAGTCACTGTTCACATACGAAGTTTCACAAAAATCGGCCAATTCGTGTCCGTAATATTCACGCCCGTGCGCGAAATCCAGGGCACGGAATGGACCCCACTTGGTACTCTTGCAGTTCAGTAACAAGGTTCGTTTGAACTCGTAAAAATACACAGTGAGGGGGCGAACCACTGTTGATCCCGTTCCACTGGTTTCGGCGCACATCAGGGGCGGCAGCAAAAAGCGTTAGGAGATTACGCAAATTCCGTTCTGATATGTGATCCTCGTTATGTAGAGCGAATGACTCATGACAAAGTAACTCTCACAGCACTACGGGTGCCGGCAGTGTATCTAATGGCTTCTCATACACAAGCAGCTGCGAGCGAACGCAACTCTGAAATATGGGCCAAGTTAGAGAGAAAGGAAAAGCCAAGCCGAGAGACCTGCAGCTAAAGACAGACCGGCACCGCCAAGCGGTGGCGCCATTCCTACCAACAACACTGCTTGTCCCACTCTCTAACCGCGATCATTACACACACAGCGTTCCTAAGTTACTGCCAGAGTGTGTGCATCCCAACGGTTCGGCAACCTGCAGCAAATTCAAAGTTACGAGAATTTAAATTCGTTTTATTCCAGTCTGGGTGAGCCTGAAATAGTGTAATATCTTCACCACATAAGCTCTATTAAGCTGTTAGCTTGTCCCGGCTTCAAAATATGCAAAATCGCCGAAGTCTAACCCGGGAACTGTTCAGCCGTCCTAAATATTCCAGCATCCCATATAACATTCACCTATTCTTCAAAACAAATATCAGGCACTTCCTGTCAGTCCCTTTCTTATATTTGCACTGTATATATGATGTATAAATTCGGCATACAGGAAATGCAACTGCGCTGCTCCTACCTGTTGTTTTCCTGATCAGCACCCCTAATCAATTTAAGAGGTATAATTTCAGAAAATTCATTCTTCGATTCTTCAATGGACACTCCGATTGACAAGCAGCGCAGAATATATTGCCAGGGACTGCAATCCTCCCTCCACCCTCTTCATCTGACGGCAAATTCTGCACCTGGTACAGATTCTTTAACTTACTGACAGGCGAACTGACAAGAAACAGCTAAATAAACGCGCCGCGTTTTTATTCGTTTGCTGGATACAGAGCCTAAACCAATTTACTAAATAACAGAGACTCTATACTGATGCCAGCAGTGCTGCCAGAATTTAACTTAAAAAAACTGACTGCTGACGAAATAAATAAAGAATTAGCATCACGCAACTACTTCTGTTTCTGGGACTTGGCATTTCTCAGAAAGTGGAATACTGTGCAGTTCGTCAGTAGCCTTACTTTCACTATCACGCCCACGATCTTTCACTTCCTCCTCCCATTCATTCATCAATAAACAAATACATTACACACACACACACACACACACACACACACACACACACACACACTGACGGTGAGGGAACCTGCGGCTGCGTCTCTTAATATTCTGAACGCCCAACAATGGGGAATGCGATCAAAAAGACCTTCGTTTTATATTTTACCAGTTTGTTCAACAATGTACTCCCGCATGCTAGCTGTGTCTGTCGGTAAAATCGTGAAACAAGGAGGAAAATCATAAGAATCACTACCCCATTGCTTAAACATTTTGCCCTACGATTATTTCCAGTCACGTACAAGAACTTCCACGTTTGTTCGTAATCTAATTTCTAAACGAAACATAAAGGAACACATTCCGCCGCTACTTAAAGTCAAGAATGTCAGATGTATTATAGAGACAAGATTTTCCTAAACGTAACGCCCAAGACATTTTCTTCAAGCGAAATTTAGGCCCCATGTTTTCTTTCAAAAGGTTACTGGACCATACCGCGGAATTCCTGTAATGGAGAGAACAGGTCGTTCGATACCGTGGACAACTGAAACTTGTCAACGATAATTACAAACGTTGTGGATAAAAATATATGTGTGCACAGTAAACAGACCACTGAACAGTGCCATTAAACCTTTACTCAGTGCAGCAACTACACTACAATTCTACTCCTCCCCTCACACTATACCCACGCCACCTTCTGTTCTCCAACACTCATTGTAAAATGCAGGTGTAACAACTTCCAGTCGTCAAAATTTCGAGTTTTTTTTTTTTCAAATAAATGGAACCAAATTCATAAGGATTAATAATACCAAGTTCCCACCTGTAGGGTTTAACTGCTTACGAATAAATAACACTTCTACGCACTCAACTTAGATTTAATGTCCGTGGTTAATCAAAGCAACGGGAAAGGGTACTAATGAGCAACCCAGTAACAGATACTTTCTGTTCTCCGAGTGTCTGGAATAACCCCACGAACCAAGTTATCCAGCAACATCCGATCACACAACCCTGTCTGGATTATGCACGTCACAGTGCAAGTTACCGAGTAACACAGAACACAGCACACACACAGCCGATCCTGTAACTGGAATTCTTTTTCCGACATTTTGTCGCAAATGTTCCTGCGTAGAGAATATGTTTGGTTTACGGTGTAGGTGGATTAATAAGCGAGCGAGACAGGGCACAGCCAGGTGGAAACGTCGGATGCCGCAAAACAATGACTAATGTTTATGCGGTACGCTTATCTGATAACGCCAGCTTCTTGATGGGATGACGAGCACCGCAATTGCAGGCAGTCCACCAGATGGAAAGTTGTCTTGGCGTGACCAGCGCGACGGGAAAGCTTCGTACTGAATTTCATATCGTTCTAATATTACAGTTTTGCATACTCCCATTACGAGGTGGGAGGGCGGCTACGCATTTTGTACCTGTCTCACAATACACTGCATTGCCCATGCGGTTCGCAGTTGCACCACAGAGCATGTAACAACAGCCCTGCTGTACACAGTACAACATACATGAAAAGACTCGTTTAACGTTAACCTGCACGGCGCTGTTTCGTGTTAAGCCTGATGTTTAAATGACCAACGATTCGAAGAAAGTTGCCCGGACTCGGATAAATATTGCTTTGTCGAACACTTAATAACCAATTTCAGCGAGGGAGACGCTCTATTCTAAGGTGTTCCGCTCTACTAAGAGATTTTTTTGAACGTGTAACCCCAACCCAGGGCCCACACTTTGAGAACAAAGAGGAATCTTATATGTTCACCTTTAGATAGTAACGGCCACTGTCTTCCGATTCACCGGCCGCCTCAACATTTGGAATCGCATCAAAAGTAGGTACCCAAAAACTATTCGTTGTAATTATTTCGATTATATAAACGACATATAGTTTACAAAAAGAATGACAGTCGTATCAGTGGCACCGATGTGAGAAGATGTATTTCTTACACTTCGGTAGAACATCGAAAACTCCAGTAACTGCCAGACGAAAATTTCTCTCTATAACAGACCATGAAGTCATAGACGAGGAGTAAATGTATATATAGCTAACTACTTCTTTAACCTCGGCGCTAGATGGGGTGGGTAGTTACGCCCCAGCCGCTTTAACCCCGGGACAGCGACCCGCTACCAACTGTACACGAGACTAGACAGCTTCCAGGGCCGTTCTGGAAGGTTGCGGAATATCTCGCCCCTCACCCGGGTTGGAGCCCCGAACCGTCCAGTCCGCAGCGAGTCGCTAAACTGTACGTAACCCATTTCTCTAGTCATTCCATTGCAAATTCTATAAAACTGCAAAACGTACCACTACCAATACTTATTAATCTCATACCTCCTGCCCAGAGTTAAAGATGGCTCAATGAGGTCCCTTCTCGTAGGGACTTAAATGTAATTTATCAAAGAAATGTCATGGGCCTCCACTGGGAACACATTACAGCAGTTCGGTTAATTACTCTTCTTGTTAAGTTACCTACACTACTGCATAAAACACTCGGTAAAATTCAGTATTTAATAATACGTTACTCAACTGAAATTAGGACGTAAAGGTGAGGTAAAGTGATCCCATTACAAGTCCGGTGTGGCTCTGAGGGTGGGTAGAGGTATAGCTCCACTCTTCCACGACCGCGGCACTAGAAGGGGTAAGTGGTCAGCAGCAAGCCTCGGCCGCACTTTACCCCCGGGAAAGACCCGGTACCCATTATACGGGAGGCTGGGTGGGCCCCAGGGCCGGTCTGGACGGGCGGAAAATCTCGTCCCCACCGGGATTCGATCTCGGACCGTCCAGCCCATAGTCAGTCGCTATAATGACTGCGCTATCCGGCCCACGAAATTAGGACGTATCATTTCGAATTCATTTTCCATTAACCACCGAGTATCACACGACGCTACGTACATGTCATTCATTAAATCACAAATGAATAAATATGTTGTGGGAACAGGGGAAAAGAAAGCGGACGAACCCCGATAAAGGTCGAGGGGTCGGTATCTGAACCATCTGGCGCGGCTGTTAAGCAGACAGAAGTGATTTTATCGAACATGATGAGGTAAATGGGCACCAGGAGCATGCAGAGACGAAATGACATGAAGAGGTGAGAAAACGGAAGTGGAGGAAGAACATACAAAGAACTGGAGGGCTCCTGTCAACATTTTGACGATAAGTAGCATGAATATAACCACGCACTATGGGGAGGAATTACAACGAATGGTTGTCAGCCACGATTGTCGGAACAGAGCGACTGCGACTCACGATCGCGTCTCTGACAGAAATGACGCCTGAATGCTCGACATGGTGAGCTGATGCCTGACAGAGCCCCCTCCAACAGAGTAACGACTGCCCTAATTGACACAACTCATTTACAGCCGTTGTGGAAGTTACCGACCCAACCAACCGGGCAGGAAGAACTGTCGTATCACAAATAATTACGCAGGGTATATTCAATGGACACAGTACGGGGCGTAACCTTGTACGAGAGGCATCCCAAAAGTCTCAAATACATTTTGTGACACTGTAGGAAATGTGCATATAACGTAACACTGAGGCGCAATAAGATCTCTGAGGTCCTCACAAATGGTCATGTAGTTTACTCCATTGAATCAATCTGTTGGCTACTGTTCAGAATTTCAAACGTTACAAGATCTTCGCAGAGTACAACCAACAATATGCAACGTTTCACAATTTATTTATTTCTGTAAGGCGCTCTGCATGTTCAGGCGGTTTTCCCGTCCATCATCAGGAGCTCAAAACTGCACATACGTCAGGTATTTTTCAGACCAATATTGCTACCTGCTGCTAGCCTGGCTGGTCTGACAAATACCTGACGCTGTATGTGCAGTTTTGAGCTCCTGACGATGGACGGAAACACCGTCTGAAACATGCAGAGCGTCTTACAGAAATAAATAAATTGTGAAACGTTGCACCTTGTTGGTTGTACTCTGCGAATATATTAGCGATGCACGGACGTATTGATGTGTAATGTTACAAGATGATATTGCTGTTATTATGGTCCGCTGTCACATGTCTGTGGGGGTGGGGGTGGGGAGGGGGGGAATTATTTATGCCGGCCCTGATATCCACGTTAAGTTATCGGCCAAAAACTCAAAGTTTCACACACCGGAAATATTTCGTGACAGTTGACTTACAAACAGTATTCGTATTCAATTCGTGGATATATTCGTAACCCACCCACACAACAAAGTTCATATAAGCCATAATATGACATTATGGTTGCATGTTTGTATTATCCTTAATTATCCAGCATGCTATCACGCAAAAAGGATAAAATCGGTAACGTAACATTCATTAGAACGTCACATGACAATAAGACGCAATTTTGTGGCGCCAAATTATGTAATTATAATGAACATATTAAGGTAACATATGCTTTTATTTTGCCCTAACTGCCCAGCATGCAAGTTGAATCTGCGTGGTGCCATACTACGTGTAAGATCGCCATCGGTTCCTAAGGCCCCTCTGGATCTGAAGCACTTTTGTACTTAATCTCGTGAAGGGTGAGACAGTCATAAATACACGTTCGTCTTCATGCAAAGTGTCGGTTATTTCTGTCCGACTTTAACCCCGCGTGAATTTAGTCTAAGAATATGAGTAAAATTCCGTCCAGTGGGACCCGAGTTCTTCCATGCGGAAACGGACGAACGGACTGACGGATAGACAGGCCGAAAGGTCGAAACTAATAGTTGCTTTTCACACTTCCTTTGCGAACGCACATAAAAAAGTAAAGCAAAATATACGTAGAGTGAAATGCAATGGTTGTATCAGTATATCACCATGTCTAGACAATTCCATCGAAATACCCCTTCCTTCTGACGTATTTTATTACTCTACTGTTTATGATTTGAGTATCTTAGTACAGACAACTAGACAGACACAGAGGTAATTCTGTACTGAGTCAGTTCTGTCGGCTTTAAAGAAAAGCCACCAGTAAAACGTATACATAAGTTTTAGCATGCCCAATCCTAGGCATGTGGTAAGAAAAGTAAATCGGCAATACATTTGCTTAAAATCGAAAAATCTCTTGAAAGTGTAAAAATTTTCGTACTACTTTACTTGTACCTCAGTCAATAATTCCCACATAACGTTTTAATGTACAGTTATGTTACTGTGGTACATAAGAACAGAAAATTTACACAGTATAATTTCTCTCCCGTGGCGTCACAGCCCGTATTGAGGCTTCACGACCACTCAGACACGTCACACTTGGTAGGACTCGTGGAGGATTGATCAGCCAGAGGCAGAGACCTCAACCTGACAACACATAGGCCTAACACTAACAACAGGCATACATCCATGACCCCGGCGGAACTCGAACCCACAATTCCAGCAAGCGAGCGGCCACTGTGTAAAGGAATGTAAAACCTGCTCGGAACATCATCACATAGCCTACACGCAATACGGTGTGACCGTCTGCATGGCCAATCAAAGAACTGAAGCCGTTGTTCTTCACGGCAGCAGCCTAAAACTTTCGGCAGACTGCCAGCCCTCGGAATCAGACTGGGAGACTTCTAACCACCTCCGTAAATGCTGTGCTAAGACTAACACCCCCACACTACTGGACGTTCACAGAATTCCCTGTTCGTCTGCCCTCAGCCTCTAGAGATCGTATCTCTTGTTCGGCCTTGTTTAACCAGTTTTTAGGCGGGTTCGCAAAATTGTGAAAAGCGACCCAGTAGATTCATCATGTGTCCGTCCGTCCATCTGTCTTCATGGATCGACTCGGCTCCCACTGGAGGTCTTTCTTGAAAATTAATATTTGAACATTTTTCGAAAATCTGTCCAGAAAATTCAACTTTCATTAAAATCGAACAACAATAACGGGCACTTCCAATGAGAATCAATAAACATTTCTGATCATATCTCGCTCAGTTCTTCTTAGAATGAGAAATGTTTCAAACGTTGTGGAGACAATCATAACACACATATTATGTTCAATAACATTCTTATCTCTCTCGAAGATCTTGCCGTTTATCAGATAATGTGGAAAAATAACGTAGAGCCGGGCCGGCCACAGATGGCAATAAGGCGCATGCGCATTGTATAACATGCTGGGTAACTAAGGCTACAAACACACGCTCGGAATGTCTAATACTTATTACTTTTCCAATGCAACAATGGCTGCACGAACGCACCTCCATGTTAAGATATACATTGCCTCTCTTGTTTTTTATCAACGGCAATCTATTCTTCAGGGAGGAGGAAACTGCCATCAATTTTGCTCCGTAACAATTTTTCGCCCGTCTATTAAAACAACGTTTCCGAAATATCAGTACGCCTCTCTTAGCCAGTTTCTCAAGAGTGAATGGATACAGCAGCAGGCGTTCTATAAATCGCGAAGTACTCAGATTGACAGCAAATGTGACGAGCGCGTTTTGGAAACTGTAACTGGCCCAGATTACAGCGGAAAGGATGAAGGACTTGAAGTAACGAAACAAATGCATTTATTTTTCACACCACTGATACCGACCAAGTTGGCTCAAGCTACTGCTTGAATCCCAGCAGCAACTGGCTAGCCGAAGAGGTTTCCTATCCTTAACTCCCTCCGGCCAAGTCCAGGTTTACTACTTTTAAATGGACACAGACGAGTCATTAACATTCATTGGCTTTGATCATTCTCTCATGACAGGCTTAAGTTATTTGCGATAAACAGCCATCGCAGTTGATATCGCGCTGTTAAATCACATACGATGTACCCAATAAAAATAGCTAATGCCGATGTCTCGGAACTGAGCGAAAATTATGACAGGCTTTGCCATCACTGTGACTCGACGGACTGGGCCGATTGCTCAGAAGTTCTGCAAGCCGGTACTTCAAGCATAACTGCTCAGCACTCACCTCTATCTAATTAGTACTCAGGTTACGAATAAGTGCATCGGAAATCGGACAGCAATGGATACAGAAGAACTTTTACCGTTCTTCGTCTTTAAAGTCTGCTTTTATGAACACGAAAATACGGCACTATACATGTTTAAAACAAATTTGGTAGAAAATGAAGATCTGGTGGCTCCCGGATTTTTGGAACACTTATGCACCCCCGCTATAAAGCATTAACTTGTTGGTCTTTATAATGGAATCGGAATGTGTTTACTGCGCGGTACGGACTGAATCTTTAAATAAAATTCATTTTCTCGTCCTTATAGGGTTGACTGAAATTAACTTTTCTCTGTTGTCATATCTTAACCAGTTCTATATTTCAGATGTATGTTTTTACATTAATAGGATTCCGCCCCATGTAACAGGTCACCACGAACCTATGAAATAAATAAAAAAAAAAACTAATTCACCAAATTATGTAAACACATTTGATTTAAACAAGCCAATTTTCTCTAAATTCTTTGCGGGCGTCCAACACATCCCTTTTGGCGTGAATATCTTTGATCATCACCAGAATTAATTCTAAAACGAGGACAGTTCGAAGAGACTTCATCCGCCACCAATCGCTGCAGTAAGAGGCTCTAGAAACTGCCAACCAATACAAACAGACTTGAATGCCAACGTTAACATCAGCACCGTGACTTTAAACGAGGCGATACAACATTATTTATATTTAACTTCGTGACCGTTCAGTAACCAAGCACGCAGAGTAAGCTAACACTCACGCGGATTTCAAATTATGACGACGCGAACATGCTGGCAAAAGCGAGCCGGCCTGGACTAGTTCGGCGCTGACGCCGGGTTTACGCAGCGTCATGTAACGGTACATACCCTGCAGCGAAGCGACCCCCCCCCCCCCCCCCCCCCCCCGGTCCTTTACGAGCTTTTGGTTTACTC
>Ga0123355_10017728_pt1 | contig 11261 bp, 5 predicted proteins | sample TergutEmb28metaG_3_FD_89872 | JGI IMG/M metagenome (GOLD analysis project Ga0123355, IMG submission 89872) | Embiratermes neotenicus P1 segment gut microbial communities from Petit-Saut dam, French Guiana - Emb289 P1 | ecosystem: Host-associated > Arthropoda: Insects > Digestive system > Gut ...
CCTGCCGACAGTAAGAACGAACGGTCCGGTCGACTCATTCATCCCTAGCAGCTCAGCTAGCTAGCCTCACTCCTGGGAAATTTAATGTAGTTTAATTAGTGTTTTATTTTCAAATTAAGCAAACGTATTTTTGTCTTCTGTTAATATATACGCGGTGTGATTGATTGTAATGAATGGAAGACAGAGAAACGCCACAAATGCACAAATATGAGGAAAGTAAAACGACTCGAATTATGATGGCAACTGTACCGCACATCACTGCCTGAGGGGGACGTACGAAATATCACACCGATGGATTTTTGTTCCACTGGGTGTACAACAGGTTTCTCTAAACTTCCAGACCAAACTCTCTAACAGTGACTAACAAAGATTCTGCATTTGGGTGCATTGGCGAAGTAACTGAAAACAAAGGAAATGTCAGCTTTGTCTTGTCTTGTCTTGTCTTGTCTTCACATGAACAACCTGGCTTCCACTCGACAGCTATTCAAGAAAATGTATACTGGGGATTCCTACTAAAATCAGTCTAATTCAAATGTGGCTCCAATCAGACAAAAATAACACCCACATTACATTTATGATACATTGCTGTTTTGGGGATTTCAACCAAAATCAGTCAAATTCAAACTTGGTTCCATTCGGACAAAGTCAAGAGACACTTTACATGAAGACCCACATAAGTTTACGAAATCTCGCTATTCACCCAACTCTACGAAACACAGCAGGACCATGGAGGTCAAAGAAGATCTAAACACAATATGCCAATATACAGATGCTATCCGCATGTCAGGTTATTAAGGCATAAACAAAACCATAACATTTAATATTTACTGCTTTATCCTGAGGCCAACCTAGCCTTCTGTACAAGGGGTATGGGGTCTCATTTCTCTGAAGAAAAGCGGCTAGGGTAAAGCCTTAACCACCCACCCACAACTACTGCTGAGGTTAAAGAAACAGTACAGCTACAATTACACTCCTCCTCTGACCTGTTATAGGGAGAAATTTACCTTTTCATTTACTGCTTCATACTTTATTATAATTATATAATGTGCCACACAGACGCAATTTACTTCGGTCTGATGTCATACTGCAATGAAGTAGTCTTAACACTGTCATACTCCTCTGCGGTTATTAACTTGTTATTCATAGAACTTGCATGCTCCACAATCTGGAAAAATGAACTTTCAAGCGTTCACTCATAACATTTAATATTTACTGGTTATACGGAGTGTAACACATCACAGCACGTGCTGATAATGGCCTTCTGCAACTTCCAGACACCTGGTGAAAATATTATTACTAACTGTTCAACATTTCTTTCTAAAAACTGACGACACTGATCACCAGTTTCAAAAAGGTGATCTCCGCATTTGTGTTCTTTTTACAAACTGCAGGCAACTGCATGGTCTTGCTGGAAGAACCTATACCTTCCCATTATGTAAGTTTATAAAAAATGATGCCAGGCTATGTTCACTTTATGTTTTAGAATTACTGTCCAAATAGATGGGTCCAATTATTCTTGTTGCACTGACAGCACACCATACTCCACCATGAATGTCATGTAATGGCACACTGTGCATTACTGAGGCATTATGTGCTGACCTGCATCTTGTTAAGGTGAGTATTTACATGACCACTTAAGTCATCCCATCTGTGAAACACCTCAGCAATGGATCAAATTCATCACTACACCCTGCTTCATAAAATCAGTTCGAAAACCAATCACACAACAAAGATTTCTGTGGACATGCTTCTGAATATGCTCCAACACAATCTAATGTTTTTTGTGGAAGGAATATGTGTTTGCTTTCACTTTTGTCCTAACAAAGAATGTGTTCTAAACTTGTTCACCAGTCAATGTACTGCTGATTGCCAATGAAAGGGAACACTGGGAGATTACTTTTTATAAGACTTCTTTCTTACGCAGGTTTTGACAACCAACACCCTTTTGTTACATTGTCACAATGTAATTCATATTAAAGAACATTATACTTCTGATGTGAGCAGCGTATATAGAATAGGCCTTTTCAATGAAGTCCTGTCAATACATGTGAAGAAGTGTCTCGTAAATAAGCCTTACAATGCTATGTATGGGAATGTGCAGGTTTAAAACTACTGCCAGTAAGTCACGCACAGCAGACAGACTAGTTGTGTGCACGTTTCCCCAATGAAATGGATTCCCAATCTGGGAATATCAAATTTGGTACATATGCAGATTATAAATCTACAAATTGTGTGTGAAATATTGTCAGTCAACTATTACACAACATGGCAAGAACAGGAAAACTTGTCCCTGCCCACACTATGAATGCATATAGGGGGAGCAGAAGTACAGCTCCACTAATTCTTAGCTGCAGCACTTAATTCAGATAAGTAGTCAACCTCACACCCTGGCCACTTTACCACAGGAATGGAACCCTAATACCCAACGAATCTAAGGCTGCATGGGCCACAGAGCTGTTCTGAAAATTCTGAAATGGGAAATCTTAACCCTACAGATATTCAAACTCCAGATCATTCAGCCCACAGCCCAATTGCTATACTGTGCTATCTCTTTAACTTTTCATGTTACAAATGGTAAATGTATAGCAGACAAAATCAAATATATAAATGATTATTTTGAAAGCAATGTAACAACAAATACTTACAATCCCTAATAATATAATAATAGCACCCCATCACATACTCACAGTCAAGAACAATAACAAACTGTGTGACCCCAGTGGATTAAATGGTACGGGGGAAAAAAAAGCGGTTTCACGGGCACTAAAACTTGATGAAAATGAAAAAACGTCCCTCCTACAGAACCGTGCATTTGTCTAAAGCCTGTAACAGCTGATGTGTTGTGCCACTGCATTCCCACCTTTTCACTAGTATCTACATATTATAGTGAATCCAACTTTACATGCCTAGTTCCAATGATCTGTTGGGTTACAAAACTAAACCAAAAGCTTAGAAAAAGCCAGGTGGCTGTGTTTTTGACTTCTGAAAAATAAGGATTAGAATTAAATTTTTGAGAACCTATTATTACCACACACCACTCAAAATATTGAGAGGTACCCCTGTCGCACCCAACTTACAATTTTGCACATCTGTTGTTGTTACCACCAATTATGGAAAATTAAAATCTGGTGGTCTCCAATGGCATGTTAAAATTGTGTCTGCAACATATAAACTCAAAATCTCTTCCAGACATTCATAAGAATCTGATATGAAATTGTCATTTAATAAGTTAAATGGCATACCTACTTAACAAATACGATGATGCTTCTGAACTGTAATACATTATTTCCGAATGTGGATGCCTGCCAAAGAAATAGCAGAGAAGTGTTCACAACTTTGTTGTAACTACATCGAACATTCTCCAATAAACATCTGCAATTAAGCCAATTTTCGCACTCGGAACTGCAGATTAAACAGCCAGGAAAAATGTTAATTGCTGTGTCTGGGACCATGGATGACAATGACTGAAGTGAACGCAAGATTAATGCAGACCTCTCATGGGCCTAGCTACGCAATTTTTCATGAACCTAGATTACAAGTATGTTAAAATATACGCATTTTCCAACACAAACTCATTCTACTATAGAAATACAGATTTAAATTTTGAGAATGTTGCACATGAGTAAACTGAGTGTCAAGGAGCAATTGTTATGCATAAATGCTAATTACCTGCAAGCTACACTGTGTTACCTCACAGGCCAACAGTTGGCTCACTGTGGAGGTAGGGAAGGAAAGAAACAGAAATATCTGTATCTAACAAAACATGTTCATTATTTCATGAAAAGTTTTTCAAACGGCAGCTGTGAAACAATTACAAAGTTTCACAGAGTGTATATAATCCTGGAAATATGTATGTACTTCATTCAGCAAATATGTGCAGGCAACTTCATACTAATGTGGTGAAAGGCTAAAAAAAAAATCCAGTTGAGCATAAGCACTCCACAAGTAGACCATTAAAATCCACATTTCCTTTATGAACTTGAAGCTACTGTGAGGCAATATGCCCCCATAAAAGCCACAAACTTAAAACATTCTAGTTAAAACATGATTATTGCAGCAAATATTAACAATCCTAGTATGTTTTATCCCACAGAAAATCTCAAAACATTAGGCCTATCAATACGTACACAAGCACATACAACTAAACAAATTTTCAAATCTTAGCGCAACAAACACAAACTATTCTGAGTTGGAAAGAAAACAGGACATTTATGCTCTTTCTACATCAATGAAACGGACATAAAATGTTTGCTGTGGTAGTAGCTGAAGTGCGTAACTTATGCTGTTGCAGGAACCCACGGGGGAGGATCGTTCTTGAAGCTTCACTGACCTCGAGACTCACCTGACTGGATGAGTACGAGCGGCGACTATGCTCAGCCAGATCTCGGTGCCCACGGTGAGTGTGGCCACTCCCATGCCCACCATGATGGCGGTGCCGGTGCTGACGGCGGTGGTTACTCGATGTTGGTGACCGCCGATGGCTCCTTTTGTAACGACGCTCAGCACTTGTACCACGTTCATGTTGACGAGAACGTTGTGCTCTTTCACTACTGCAATGGTAATAATAATGATTTCACATCATTAACTGCTCAACTATTCTGCAACCATTACCATTACAGCAAATATATACCAGACGCAGCTACTGTGCATTGTAAGATAAATAAGGTTTATAAATAGAGAGGTAAGCATAATTCCTGATGCAAATAATACAAGATTTGGAATATGTATTTTTTACCAACAAACTCAATTCAATTCGATCTCACGCCACAAATACACAAAGCGAACACATATTAAAACCTTGATGTAAATAACATAAGCTCGGGAGTGGTTACTGCCATTAATTCATGTCACATAATAATTTCTAAAGTGCAATATTGTAAAGGCGTATCTGAACGAGGTGCAGTTGTTTCTTCCCCATCTTTTGACACTCGCCAGGATGTACTTTCCCTTCTCTAAACCAAAACTGCATACCTATATAAGGGGGCAGTGGAGGATATGGTGGGACAGTGTATTGGAGGCAAAGGGCCAGCAGGCCAGGTACTTCTCCAGCCTTCCATTTTTCTATCCTCCAAATGCTTCCACCTTCTTTCGCTACATGCTCCTGGAGAACACATCCCTCAAAAAGACGGTAACACAAACTGGCATTGGAAGGCACCCAGCAGCCAAGCCTGTCGCTTCCCTTCAATTTTATAAGATCTAATTTGCATACATTAATTGCAGTAAGGCAAATGAACAAAATGTGATTCCTTGGCCTGTCATGGCTATAGTACGCTATCGTGGAGTCCACTGCCAGGGTGAAGGCGGTCCTCAACACTGCACAATCACAGCCGCGCTTTGCGAGTCTGGACATGTGACTGCTAGTGATACCATTCGCAGATATGGCAGCACCGTTCGTTGCCCTGGTATGCCATGACCCTCATCACGGCAACGAAATCCACCCACAAAACGGCCGAAAATCACACTCCATTTATCCGTTATATCATAATATATGCAGACTGTATCTACGAAGTTCGAGAGTGAACACAGCCTCGCCTGCCGGGTCCTTACAATGCCAGTCTGGCCACCCTCTCTTGAGTAATGTATTACCCTGGAAACATGCAGCTGAAAGGGCTATGAAAGGATGTACACCTAGTGGAAGAAAAAGTAAAGGGTGGAGGAGAAACACTCAGCCTGATCTCTTGTCACGTTAACGAAATACACCTCTTCCGCCCCTCTCTAGGCAAACCATGCTGTCCCTGTGCACGTCACGCATAGGTCGAAAGTATAGCGCCACTTACAATATGGAAGTGGTCACCTTCGCGCCACGGCCCCTGCATCAAGGAAAGCTCTCAGGTACCCGCCGAGTAACAGGCTGGACCAGCCCCAAACCCGTACGTTTGAAAGATAACTTTCTTGGCCTTGACAGGAGTCGAACCACGATTCCCCAGGCGTCCAGCCCGTAGTCTATTCACCATACCAACTGGGCTATCCCGGCCTCCAATCTACATGCTATTTACACCTAAACGTATGTGAATGAAACCATCACATTTCCTTCTGCCTTGCAGGCCACAAACTACGCCACGGGCTACTAAACGTACTACATAAGGCAGGCGCCTTTGAAACGGCCATTACGCATATCGAACACGCAGGCTGCGAATGACCGCATGTCTGGGTGAACATACACTTGTATGCGGACAGTCACGACCTTTGGTTTCATTAAACTGCCTTTATCTTAGGACATGGGTACCCAATTTCCGAGAAAACATACCAAAGCCCACTGCCTATCTCAAAACCAAGTCATCGTTTATTTTGTTTCTTCAACATAGCGACGAGATCATTCACAACTACGTATTCACTGTGTACGGGCAGAAGCTGGTGTGATTTCGGGGAGGTTGTGGATCATTATACAAACCGGAAGCATGTATGTGGTCAGTCAGAACCACGTCAGGGCGTTGCCCCCTTCCTGTAATTCGGAATGGCCACATCCTATTCCAAATCCCTATTGAGTCTACCCGCAGCCCTGAAGATGAAGGCACAATATTTCTCTTCAAACGCCGATGACAAAAGTCAGTATACAACCACCTTAATAATACCTACCGTAAAAGCCTAAAAACGTATACTAACTGTAAATATTTCTACGTAGCCTTTATTAATAACTAATGCGTTGCCAGCATGAACGGTTATTATATCGCCAAGCTCGTTGTACTAACCACGCGTCTGCAACTACTTCAGCAATACGCTTCGCTGAGTTACTATCCTTGCAAACGGCTTGTCCGCGAACGAAGTACTACTATTACATTGCAGTCATGTCTTGCGATTCTGCCCCGGCTAGCTGGTACTACGGGACTCAGCTCTGCGAATGCAGCAGCCGGGGAAATGTACAAGTGTCAGTGAGGGAAGTAAGGGTCACATTCCTTGGAGAGTCGCAACGCTGAGTACAGAAATGCAGTTCTATGCCCTCGCGAAGCCTATGTCTGAACGTGCCTCGACGTTTTCATATATCCTTTACATCTACGCAGCATTGAATTTCTGCGGCCACCTTTGTCTTTTACGTACGTATGGTATTACGCTGGTCTCATTCATCGGACTACCAATTTTGTAATCTGTTTCGTACAATGAAGTGGATATAGCACTGAAAATGCACAAGTTATGAAGTTCTCAAATTTAAAACACTGCACCCGTATACGCTAACGATGTCACCACGAATTTTCCTAGATGATGACTTTAATTAAAATGTCTTCAACGTCATTCTCACCAAAGGCGGCCGCGGACATACAGGACTGGTTTCATTCTTGGCCGACCGATTATTTGGTTTATTGCGAAACAAGGGACGCATCAGGTCGCTACTACGTTCACACGTTCAGGGTCAAAACCGTTACGGGCTGTGGTGTGATCCTTACTATCACATTTCCACTGCTTGTGGACACTTAAGGAGCTCTGAAATTAAAAGCACTGATTACAAGCTACATCCCTTTTGGCGCATTTAAGAAACGCCAAGGCCCGTTTTCGGGAATTACGAACACCTGACGTGTGAGGTTTTAAAGTTCCGAACCAGACGTAGGACCTACACGCACAGTTGCGTGTTTCAATTCACGCTGCAGCTTATCACCGGACTCAAATCCAAAGCAAAGGCGCAAACCACAGCACACACAGAGAATTAAGTCTGCATGCCAAACTTCCAAAGCAGAAAGTGAGTACAGCACAAGACGTAAATGCAATGAATAATACTTTCTTCTAAAATCGGCCAGATTAAAGAGACGCAAGATTTTTAGCTTATAGTAAGAATTCTCACGTGTAGCGCTCCGTAAGTTGATCTGAAACGCCCAAGGCACAGTGGTCAGGACGTGAACAGCAGCAACCCATCACAATCATTGCAAGGAACGAATGATAAACTAAGAAGGAAGTACATCTCCCGTCCCGCTGAACTACATCCCCTCCCCATCCGGCAGAATTCTTACCGTAATGGCAACGACAGTATTTCCCTCATCCACAATCGAAGTGACAAAAGCCGCACTATGTGACGACGCTTTAAATCACAACGGAGTGGCCAACCTAGTGTCAGAGCATGTGCGCCTGTCCATTCGTAGCCACAACACTGATCGAAGTTTCACAAATCACAATACACCCACGCATCCATGTCTATCTGTCAAATCCGTTCACGTCTTCCAAAACCGGTGCGACAAATTAATCTAATCACAACCCGAGTATGAATGTGTGTGTGTGTGTGTGCGTGCGAGCTATACAGGAATCAAAATGGGGGCGCACACATCGACGATTGCCTAGCCGGGTCAACAAACGAACACACTAAGGTTGTTTCACACAAAATGAAGAAAAGAAATGGCTATTTCTGACAAGAAGTCAAAGACAATGATTCATATCGACAGAATTCTACCGAGCGTTGGTAATACATACCAGACATATACATCTCTCCAACCCCCCCCCCACCCCCAACCCCATTCTCCGGTGTCTTAAAAAAATTATATCAGTTTCGCGTAGAATTCACATACACTGCATGTAACAAATGTCTACACCAAATTCTGCCAACTCCCTTTCAACCTGGTTCAGAATCGTTTTCAGGCCCACTTTACTCAAAGACAAAGTTCCCCCCCCCCCGGTTATCCCATTCTTGTGGTAGATTTTAATAAAAGACTTGCGGTATTTATAAGCAGTATATGCATTTCCTTCTGTATGCGATTCAAAGTAATTCAATGAAGGGCCAAATGACTCGAGAATCTAGGTCTATCATTCAAACTGGCAGCCCGCGAGCCGCAAAACTTTTTAAACTGTAAATGCGGCCCAAAGTTTACATTTCATAAATAGGCACGTTCGATTGCAAAAGACAGTACAGTCGGTTACAGAACTGGTGTGCGACACTTAGTATTTCTCAGTATACTTTCACGACGGCCGAATACGACTGCTCCGCGTCAGGACACGAAACCTGCGAGAGGGCACAAGACTGCGCATTGGTGCAGATAAGCTGCAAGCTGCAGTTAATCGAATCACACATACGAATGTTTAGACGTGTCTGTGCTCACAGGAATAACCGATAATATTTTGCTACATTCGCTGAAAATTTCCTTTCTATAGACATCGCTGTGGTACAACTTAGTGAAACTGTTATTTAATTATAATTTAAGTAATAAACCCCAAGGATGTCAAAACCGAATTCGTCATCTACTAACAGAACGCGTTAAGACGGGAAAAGTGGGTCTCACATTCCAACAGAAAATGGGAATATTTCTGTTAGAAATTCGACGGAATATCGTACGTCTGGTTTATCGAAAGACGGTCACCATTTTCATAAACAAGTCTCAATCTGAAAACTGTCATGAACATTGACAAGTGTTGTTAGCAATGTAACTCGGTAGTCACAAATGGGCCTGCATACAGTTAACCGACATGTTTACATGCACCCATGAACAATGACACAATACAGCAAACAGCAAGATAGGCAATGTATGTATCTACGTAACAATGAGGCGCGTCCGCGTAACCACTGCTGCCGTGTAAAAACAAAAAGTTTTACTTATTCTGAGTGTCTGTAGCCGTACTTATCCGGCATGCAAAGCGCACGCGCCATACTATAATGTCATCTGCGGCCTGTCTGGGTCTACCATATTTTCCCACATTATCTAGTAAACGGTGGCACCATTAAAAAAAAAAACCGCTGAACATAAGAGGCGTGTTTAGATTTTCTCTACGACTTTTGTCTAAACCATTTCTCATACCACCAAGTACTGAAAGAGACACCATACACGAGTATACGTCTTCATGTAAAGTGGCTGTTATTCTTGTCAGATTTTAAACAAACGCTAATCTTCTCGACAGATTTTCTAAAAATTCACAAACAGAAAATTTCATGAACATATGTCCAGAAGCAGCCGATCTGTTCCATGCGGGAACAGCTGATGGCATACCTATTTTGCAGCAATCGCAAATCTCCGCTTCATGTGACGGAAGGGCAATTTTCACACCTGCGATATTAAGTGTCTTAAAACACGTTTGGGCCGCGCGACTTTCGAAGGGGAATAATCCAATTCCGAAATGCCGAGTTGTCGCACTCATCAAATGCGGGAATACACCACAGTAGGCACCAGTGTTCTATGTTTCGGACGCCCGTAACCACCCATTCATCGTCGTCAATAATGTCAAATGTATGCACCATTTCATATTTCTCGTACCTTGGAACAAGCAATTTCATGAACATGACTTCAATTACTCGAAACACAAAACACTTCAGGAACTTTCAGATTTACATTGCATGCACAGAGTAAGGGCCACAGAGATCATACAACAATAAAACAAATAGTCTATTACGTTAAAACACAACAATATTATGTAATTATTGGTATTTTGTAATGACATGTTTCGGTCTTTACACCATCTTCAGGCCAACGTTCTTAAGAGGTACAATAGGTACGTTGTCCTGAAGATGGTCTAAAGAAATACCGAAACATGTTGCCATAACAAAATACCAATAATTACATAATACTGTTGTTTTTGGAGTAATAAACTATTTGTTTTATTGTAAGAACTGAAGCACAACGGGATGTCTTCGATTACGTGTAGAATAAAAAAAAAAGAGATACAAGGTCAGGCGAAGACTGCCTCTCACGAGTACCACGACTGGCCTACAGTTACACAACACTAACAACTGCTGTTGGACTAATTAGCATAAAGTACGAACAAACGCGGACTAAAAAAATTAAGATCCCGAACCCTTTAACTGTTCGAACACAAAAGCACTGCCGAAGTCAAAGAAGTGTGTTCGGATAAGGTGCAATCTAGTCCAACTGCAAAATGATGCCAAACAGACTGAAATACTGTCAACAGAGGCACATAAATTGACTATGATATTCGGTGTTTATACCAAATAATCTACATGTAAAAATGGCAAAGCACTATACAACATAAAGCCACGACGTATTTGCCAGATTCGTCCGTATGATAAACATCATCCAAACTGAATTAAGTCTAATGGATTAACTGTCGTGGAAAACATAATGATATGCTGTCACACAAGTTACAGGCATCAAAGGGAACAAGGTTTGCTGCAGAATTAATCTGCACTCAATATCGAGGTCTGTATGTGAAGGTCAGAAGAGAAAGGAAAGTCTGAAGAAAAGGCAATGCCGGCCGTGCAACTACAACTACCTGACCATTACACGTTCTGACCAATAATATCAACGCCCGATGGGGGGGGGGGGGGGAAACCCTTTTTCCCACATTATCGGCCCATTTTTGGTTTTATAAGGGCAAAAAAAAAAATCTCAAACCCGCCC
>Ga0123355_10017730_pt1 | contig 11260 bp, 3 predicted proteins | sample TergutEmb28metaG_3_FD_89872 | JGI IMG/M metagenome (GOLD analysis project Ga0123355, IMG submission 89872) | Embiratermes neotenicus P1 segment gut microbial communities from Petit-Saut dam, French Guiana - Emb289 P1 | ecosystem: Host-associated > Arthropoda: Insects > Digestive system > Gut ...
CTTCTTCTTCTTCTTCTTCTTCTTCTTCTTCTTCTTCTTCTTCTTCTTCTACTACTTCTTCTTCTTCTCCTCCTCCTCCTCTTCCTCCTCCTCCTCCTCTTCCTCCTCCTCTTCCTCCTCCTCATTCTTCTTCTTCTTCTTCTTCTTCTTCTTCTTCACAACTGTTACTGTTTCACAAAAACGGGTTACAAATCGTGAAACTCCTCATTTATTTGGTACCTGTAAATCTGAATATGTTGTTGAAATCCAGTTTGAAAGTACACAAGCGATTTTAAAAAAAACTTGTTCTACGCACGCAGGTTTACACAGAAGATATTTCATGATGGTTTCGTCACGAATAAACAGATACGAGAGATTTTGCCTGAGTGTAATTTAACAACCACTGTTATGTATTCGGAAATATACGGTGTTGCCACGTATGTTATTTTGTTTGAATTGTAGATTACTGATGTGAGAGAACTTACATATACATATATTGTTGCAAAGATTTTGAATCATCCTGTAAGAGATCTAAGTAATGAAAGCTACAGAACTTCGCAAATTTATGCAAAAACATCTAGTGAAAAACGATCTTGTTTACAAACAGCGTAAAGCCGTGAACATGGGCTGGAAACCACAATATGTCATGTTCAAGGCCACAGTAACTGAAATGGCACAGAATGCGGCAACACGTTGTGCCGATGTTCAAGTAGCTGTTTTGACGGACCGGATTGAAAATAAGAAGAAAAAAACAAGCATTATCAGCAATAAAATGCCATTTAATATACATTTTTATTTTATTTTAACAATCACGTCTCCTAAGTGCCGATTCCAGTGGTCGCGCGGTCTAAGGTGTAGGTCTTCGGCCGCTCGCCTGCTGAGATTATGGGTTTCGTATCCCGCCGGGACCATGGATGTCTGTCCCGTGTGAGTGTTGTGTGTTGTCACATAGAAGTCTCTGGGAAGAGCTGGTCACTCGCCCAGAGTAGTCCTACCGACTGTGGTGCGTCGCTGTGTGTGATCTAGAAACCTCACGAATGAGAAGCCCATAGTTTGCTTTGGGCCGCAGCGTCACAAAAAAAAAAAAGTCTTCTATTGTTCTTCTGGACGTGCAGCATATTCCTGTAGTTGTGAGTGGGAAATTAAGTGTAACTTTGCCTCAGACGTTTATCAGTGGCTCTGATTTCGAACCTGGTGTTCTATTTCGTCCCTGAACTTGCCACAGACAAATGAGATGTTACTCCGAACTGAATTGCAACGAACACACTGCAACATCAGCGCAAGTTGTCTGCTTTTGTACAGTTGTGGTTCATTTCCGTTCAGGATTACAGGAATGTATTGCATGTCAGGCAGACCAATTCATAGATGCAGTTTTTAAGAAGTGAAAGGAGAGTAATAAAATGGGTTTGAATTGTGTCATTCTCGCTGTGTGTATAAGAACTAATAAATGGTTATGTAGTCAATAACACAACTATGTATCTAATTAGATTATATATGGTTCACACACACACACCCAATATAGAGGTACTATGCTCCAACAAGGGTTTTGATGTTGAGATCTCCTCATCAAACACGCCGCCACGCGAACTGTATAGAATAATCTTAAGTGAGTCGAATGATAAAACTTGATGAAGGCCACTACAGGCCGAAATATGTAGTTTTTTGATCTAAGAATATAATATCTAATTAGACATGTACAGTTGTGTCATTGACTACATACCCACTTATTAATAAATGGGGCTTTACTGCTGATACTCCGTAACGTGTTTGTGCTTATTATACTCGGCCGAATTAATCAAAACAGCCACTGAAAATCTTCACATGTTAGGTTACAGAGAAAATTAAAGCCAATTAAAAAAATGTTTACATATTTCTAAGTTTTCTGTGTTATTTTTCGAAATTCTAACGTACTACTCATCAACCGATTTCAGTGGCTGATTTCGGCTGAAGGGTAAATCACGTAAAACATTTGATATATATGTGTCTACAAAGGGTGCGTTTTTAAGTTTCGATTTGGGAGGGTCTGCAGCAGGGCAGTCCCCTTTTTTTTTAGATGCATGTTTGTTACATCACAATAAACCCTGTTTGAAAGGGAACTTTTATTCGGTATCAAACTCCCATAAAACCTGCCTCAATAAGCCTTGAATTAATCGGCGTATTACAATGAAACTTTTCCTAAAGAAAGACACAATTGAATGGAATGCTGTAGTAGATCCAGTAAGAAGAGGAAACTGGGTGTAGTGTGGTGTTAGAGGAGAACCTGTAAAAGGTAAAGTAAAGTACAGTTCACCCTAGAACAGGCCACGAAGACCCAGGGGCGATGTACAAGTATAGCTAAACTCTTTCTTTAACCTTGGCTCTAGATGATCAATGTCACGCCCCTGCCGCTTTACCTCCGGGGAAAACCCGGCACCCATTCTATAGGAGGCTGGGTGGGCCCCAGAAGCGCTTTGGATGATTGCGGAAAATCTCGCCCCTACCGGGTTTCGATTCCCGTACCGTCCAGGTAGAAAGTCACTATACCGACTACGCTATTCCGGCAGAGAGGAGCCTGTACATAAATAAATCAATATTAAGAGGCCTACGACTTTAAAATCTGCCGAAACAGACCCTGGATCGAAAAGAATAAACTCTCCTAAAAGAAACACACGAAATATCAGGTTAATTATTTTTAAATGGAAACTCGATTAGTTACTATGAGGTCAAAATTAGTCAAAAAGGAAAAGGTACTAAGCAGGTACTGTAGAAAGCCTAACTAAACCATAACCTGGTATAAAGGTGTAGAATAAGTAGCTGTTGACGTGGAAGCAGAATGTAGAACTTTAAAATATTCTGAGGCTGGCTTGTGTTTACAGAAAGATGTCACGCCGAATTTAACAACGATGTACCTTAGATGTTAAAGCCACTTCAGAATTCTCAGTATTCTTCATTTCCTGAAATAAGCATGAAAATAATAATGCGAAATTTTAAGTAAAACAGGACCATAATTCCTTCCTTCGAACCAAATAAATTAAATTCAGGAAGAAGATGACACGAAATACAACGTAGTTGTCAGGTGACAAAATAACTTTAGCCTGTGCACTCTTAAGGAATTACAATAATGGCGGTTCGTAGTACATTCTTATGGTAGGGCTGGGGCTAGCGTTATTATGCTAATAAATAGAAAAGCTTAACACAGCGATTCTTTCAGTGCAGCGACTCAAATGCTTATGTTTGGCGTATACACCAGGGTTAAATGTTCTCACGTAGTTTGTATTCTGATTGATGATAACCGAGAAATAATTAACCAGGTCTTGTGGAACCTGAATTATTTACCTCTGTTTGCTCAGCGAGAGTTAATATAAAAAAATCGATGCCCTATAAATACGTCACAATATCTTGTTCATATCTATCTGAATACTGCAACTACTAGCATCGAAACATTCGCAAACATTGATTTGAAAACAGCTAGATAAAATGGCCACCAAAATGTCAGTACAGTAGAATTCCACTTATCCGGATAATTGGGACAGTGAGCCAACCGGATATGCAGAAATTCCAGGTTATTGAATTTTTCTTTGAAAATAGGCTACATTGGCAGTTTGAAGTTCGACTGTTACTATTTACATTATGCATCTGCGTCTGAAACTTTCGACCACGCCTGATTTGAAGTTCTAGAAGCCAAAAAACTGTACTGTACTTTATCCAACAACCTATCATTTCCAGGCAAGGTAGATTTTTTTATCTCGACACGTTTACCCGAAGGGCCAATTTGATCCGGATAACTAGCGTTCAAATTAGTGGAGTTCTACTGTATTTTAAATGTTAGGAAGTGTCAACAGATAATATGAAGTCAACCTTGAAACGGTATCTGGGCTGCACTCAGGCTACACTTACTGCACCCTGCACCCGGCTTACCTTAACCATGATCCATGATGCAGCCCATCAACACGCTTAGCTCGATGAGTCTCTCCACCACTCGCCCTACATGTGCTGAATTCGGCGCGGAGGAGCTGGATGGGGCACACACCGCCCTGTCCTCTCTAAAGCACTTGGGGTCCTTCGCGATTATTTGATGTGGAAACAATTTAATTCACATTATCTTAATGACAGTTCGTGTTCATAACGAAACCCTTCAATCAAATATTTAACTTTTCAATAATTTCCTGGGAGGGGGAAAGGGGGAGGGGGGGAGGGGGAGGTGGGATGCTGCAACACTGCATTCCTTATAGACGAGCCGCCCCTGATTGGATGTGTAGCCTTGTTGTAACTAGCGATCTGCTTGTTTCTTGCAGTTCAACAAGCCGGTTGAAGAGCACCTGGTAAAATGTACTTCACTTTTGAAACTGGGAATTTCCTTGTATAAACTAAAACATGTATGAACGAGTAGTTTCAATCAAATGTCTGAAGACTCGCTTAAAAGCTGTTTCTGCAAGTAACTAGAATTCTTGCGGAAACTGTTTTAGAGTACTTCTTATTCTCTGACAATAAACTGTGTCACAAATATTGCGTGTCCTTAGCGACTGTTACGTGTCTACCAACAGTCGTTAACCAAAGGGTCAACAAATTCGGGAAAATAAATACACAATCAAAAGGGTATAAAAGTCCTTTGATTCTTAGGTTTCTTCGTTGCAAGGAAGATATATATTTTTCGGTTAGTCTCTTACAATAATTTCCATCGTCAAGTTTATAGACTTGTAAAATACATTCACAGAGAAATTCTTACAATTATTGTTGTTATTCGGAGTTAATGGAATTGTTGTGAATGCTACTTGTTAATCTACAAGATGATATAGCAAATTAATTAAAGCAAATAAACAAAGTCACATTGTTCCACAGACCTAATGTTTATCTCATTAAAAGGCGATCGTCATGTAAAATTTATAACGAGAAAAATGGCAATGTTCAGATATGACACTGGAGGACACTCAATGAAGCCGCCTAATTCAAATGCACTCGAATATCAATATTTTAAAAATTAGATTAATTTTCATGATACCTAACAATTTACAAAATTACTCAAGAGAACGAGTTGTTGTGTAACTTATGCACTACAAGAACTCTCCTGCAATATCATCTTAGCAATTGACCAACTTAATGCACAAATTCTTGTTCTAGAATACGTTTATTATATTCGTCTACATATTTCGAGCATTGTTGTGCTCATCATCAGGAGGTCAAATTTTATTACACAGAATCTGGTATCGTCACACTGTAGGTGGCCGTCTGGTGCGCCTGCACACCGGACGGCCACCTACAGAGTGTGACAATACCAGATTCTGTATAACACAATTTAACCTCCTAATGATGAGCACAACAATGCTCGAAACATGTAGAGGAATATAATAAACTTATTATAAAACAAGAATTTGTGCATTAAGTTGGTCAATTGCTAAGATTATACTGAGGTGCACGGTCAGCAAAATATCAAAATCTCCTGTAATAATTCATCCCCTGAATTATGGAACTCAGAAAATAAAGTGAATCCAGGTTTCGTATATCCGTCCTAAGTCTTCTGATCTAGATAGAGGTCCTTTCAGCTCCAGCTAAGTTATGTTTCGGAGTAAGAATATTCTTCTTAGTATTGTTCCAACACATAAATGCAAGAACCGCATAGTTGACAATAACCGCAATGGCGAGCATTGGTATGGCAAAATGGCCGGTTTTGTCTTTCCGCTCCAATGTCAGAGCCTGCGCTTTGACATATGATAGGAGATGCTCCAGGTTCACCTTCTCCATGTCGAAGCTAGATTTGCTTAAGTTGGTAATAAGTTCGAAGAGTTCTTCCTGTTCCATACGAGAGCTTTCGTTGAGAAGTAGCAGGTCTGGCACTGAAGGGATACGAACGTCATAAACTGATGATAAATTCCCTGATTTTTCACCCAGGTTATCATTTGGAAAGAGTACGGTCCCGTCACTTGAGTAAGTGTAGGCATGGGGAATGTCCTCAAGAATACCAGTTCCGCTTACACGGAGCATCTGGGGCGGCTTTCCTTCTCGCGTTCTTGTCAGTCGCGTCTTACGAGACACACTGTAGATCCATCCACCGTCCGTACGAATCCATCTGGATTGGAAATTTGGCACAACGACTTTTCTTTCACATGACTCTATTATTTCTTCTTCGTCACCTTTAACGAGGCTTAGGGAACACTTTGTGCCTTCATAGAGCGGAAATGTTGGTGTGCACAAATACAAATCTCCTTTCTTTTTGCATTCATTCAGAATTCTTGCCGGTATCTCTGCAACCTTCTGCATATCTTGTGACACCAATATGTACTCTGATGGTTTGGCTATTTCTAAGAACACCCCAGCTTTCTCGTGATAAAAAGGCAAAGAATAAGGTTCAAACAAATAGAAAAGTCGATTGGAAGACTTCAGCGGCAGTTTCACGAAAACTCTTATTGCACTTGGAATGGCTATAGCCTGAACCGAAGCATGGGTATAGTATTCATAAACTGCGTCTTCTTCAATAAGGGTGAGAGGATACACGCCCTGAGGAAGCTTCCTTGAAATGTCTCTGAGAATTTCAACGAGTTGACTTGGTGAAATAAGGTTCGGACTTAATCTTCCAGTAGACGTCGTGTCTAGAGCCTCGAGCAAACCAGTGAGATCTGAGTCCATACTCAGTAACCTGATTTCCATCATTCTCATTGTGGATGTTATATTCACAACAAAATTTAGCTTTTGCTCAAGTCGTGTGTGAGAATCCTGCAATGTTTCTATGGCCGTACTTAGGGTTTCATAAACGAACTTAATATTCTGCCTGTTTTCGTGCGTTTTAGTTTCTAAGTCGCGTATAATGGTGAAATGCTTATCCAGTTCTTCTTCCAGCTTTTTGATGTCTTCTGTATTTAGAGCGACCGTGCCTTCTAAGTGCCTCAAATTACTTGCTTGTTGAGCGAGGTTTCGATCCACAAGGAACTGGAATTCTCGAATTTTCTCATACTTTTCATTCAGTTCTCTCACATCTCTGCTGTCATCCGAACCGAAGAGCGGCTTGAACAATGCCTCTCCTAGAGCACCGCCAATACCTCCAATGAAGCCGGCCAGTATAGGTATTACCCACCTTTTCCTCCTACTCAAGTCGTCTGATGAGCCCGTCTCTGCTTTCGGAAGCATGTTTTCAAATATTCTTATCTTATTTTCTATTTTGCTTACAATTGGCTCAACTATGTCAATTTCTTGCATCACAGCATCACGAAAGACTCTTGGGTCCAAAGCATTTCTTCCAGTACTTCTTGCATTCTTCAGTTTTTCTCTGATGTCTGGAAACAGACGTCTTGCTTCCTGGACTAGCAGTGTAACTTGAGTAACATTAAATTCTTTAGCAACAGTCCAGCTCTCTCCTGTTATCAGAACTTTTCCCCGGTCTTTGAACACGATACCGGACCGGATTCCTGTAGTGTAATTAATTCTCTCTTCCATCGGACTCGGAGATGACAAGTTTCCTTCTGTTCCTTCACCACTGCATGTCAACAGAAGTGAAATAAGCACCACACCTACAATTAAACATATTATTATTATTATTTTGTGATTTGTTTGATGCCACTACCAGTAGTTCAGTCTAAATGTTGTCGAATGGCTGAATGGCTAAAGAATGGTGAATTACAGAAGTGAAAGTAAACGATCGTGGCCTATTTTGAGGCACTATTTGTTTAATTACCTGAAGGGGTTGAGTAAAACCACGAAAAATTCCACCCGGCCGCAATTACAGCCGTGCAGTTTTCGCGTATGTCAGAAGGGTCACCGTGTGAACCAGTGTTGCGCCACCATCACCACTATCACCACCATCACCATCATCATGATCATCATCATCATCATCATCATCATTGTCGTCGTCGTCCAACTTCTCTAGCTCCATAACATAATCGACCGATGTCGACACAGTCCTAGTGTTGTTAGGGCGCTGAGTTGCTTGATATGTGAGTTTTAAGTTCAAGGGCTTGGCTTTATGATTATCACATCCTCGCGGTCCTTCCAGCTTATTACCCACCCCTGCCGCCTTTACAACTTTATATATTTAAAAAAATGAGTTTTTCTGATACTATTTTCATACAGCTACTTACTTCCTCTTTGTGCTTAGTTTCTTTCGCTCTCATTCCACTTTGCTTCCTATTTGTTTGCTTTTCCGATGCAAACATTGATTCGAGAAAAAGAAGTCTTATTTAACGTCGCTGCCTCTTGCTAGCTTCACTGTGGGTGAATGAAATATAAAGATACAACAATAGTAGGTAAAGGTAAAGGTAAAGTGATCCCGTTACAGGCCCGGTGTGGCTAAGAGTGTGGATAGAAGTATAGCTCTACTCTTCCATGACCGCGGCACTAGAAGGGGGTGAGTTGTCAGCAGCACGCCCCGGCCGCACTTTACCCCCGGGAAAGACCCGGTACCCATTTTACAGGTGGCTGGGTGGGCCCCAGGGCCGGTCTGGACGGGCGGAAAATCCCGTCCCCACCGGGAATCAATCCCGGACCGTCCAGCCCGTAGTCAGTCGCTATACCGACTGAGCTACCGGGCCCACAGCAATAGTAAGTAGCATATAATAATGCGATTACAAGAAGCTTCAAGATGGTGGGTTTTCTCTGGATAGTTAACAACATGAATGAAGTAATTCGTGACAACACTTCTGCTTTATTGAGTAAAGGAATTGGGGGAGAAGAAAATTCGCATAAAAGAGGGGTCACAAAACGCCAAGTCAAATCATAACGTACAAGTGTATCAACTGCGTCATAAGAAATATGCACGGAAAATGGAACGCATAAGCGGTTCACGTGTATATCTGCAGGTAGTTACTGAATACACGTTAACGTACTGTGAACTGGAGATTTTTTCTTGGTACAACAGCCCCTAGTGGACCAGGGCCTCCTCATTTCTGAGGCTTCACGATCACACTCAGACACAGCCACTCGGTATGACTGCTCTGGACGAGTTATTGGCCCGACGCAGAGACTTCTACCTGACAACACACAACATTCACAACAGACATTCAGCCTTCGGGGGGATTCGAACCACAATCCCGGCACGTAAACGGCCGCAGACCCACGCATTAGACCGCGCGGCCACTGGGATCGGCAAACCGGTCATAATACTGTTTAAAATCCAGATTTCCTTGTAAAAAATAATATCCACCCTGTAACATCTCGCATAAACATTCATAAAGGCTATAAACAAAGGGAGAAACCGACATTTTGTATCTATTTTCTTTGTGATTAATAAATCTATTTTCGTTCAACTCTTTTGTTCTATTCAGTGCAAATAAAATACTTCAATGGAAACTGTTTACTAATCTATGTTTTGAAAAGCGTGAAAATGTTCCTGAAACAACAGTTTGTGTTAATTTGTCGAGATGTTCCTGAAAGATCCCACATTGGAACGATCACGCTAGGTTCACCAAAAATGTAACCTCTTGTGACTAAAGATAAATTGGCCCTAGCGGCATTACTTCCTACAACGACTGTGAAACAACATTGTGCTGCTATAATTTACAACAAACTTGCCGTCCGGCCTGAAGTACTCTTCAGCCATGATTCTGAAAGGGACCATGACATACAATTTTTGGAATGAGTAGGTCAAAGTCTTGAAGACTAGGTTAGGTCTTAATTATCGCCTGTCGGTTTAAAGCTTCCGAAACACAAATGATACCTTGTTACTGCACAATTTGAATGTTACTGGTCGGCCCTTTGTGAGTTTTTAATGCCTTACAGCTGTTACTGGTCGGCCCCTAGTGAGTTCTAATGCCTTACAGCTGTTACTCGTCGGCCCTTTGTTAGTTTTTAATGCCTTACAGCTGTTAATGGTCGGTCCTTTGTGAGTTTTTAATGCCTTACAGCTGTTACTGGTCGGCCCTTTGTGAGTTTTTAATGCCTTACAGCTGTTACAGGTAGGGCTTTTGTGAGTTTTTAATGCCTTACAGCTGTTACTGGTCGGCCCCTTGTGAGTTCTAATGCCTTACAGCTGTTACTCGTCGGCCCTTTGTTAGTTTTTAATGCCTTACAGCTGTTACTGGTCGGCCCTTTGTGAGTTTTTAATGCCCTACAGCTGTTACTGGTCGGCTCTTTGTGAGTTTTAATGCCTTACAGCTGTTACTGGTCGGCCCTTTGTTAGTTTTTAAAGCCTTACAGCTGTTACTGGTCGGTCCTTTGTGAGTTTTTAATGCCCTACAGCTGTTACTGTTCGATCCTTTGTGAGTTTTTAATGCCCTACAGCTGTTACTGGTCGGCTCTTTGTGAGTTTTAATGCCTTACAGCTGTTACCGGTCGGCCCTTTGTGAGTTTTTAATGCCTTACAGCTGTTACTGGTCGGTCCTTTGTGAGTTTTTAATGCCCTACAGCTGTTACTGGTCGATCCTTTCTGAGTTTTAATGCCTTACAGCTGTTACTGGTCGGCCCTTTGTTAGTTTTTAATGCCTTACAGCTGTTACTGGTCGGCCCCTTGTGAGTTTTTAATACCTTACAGCTGTTACTGGTCGGCCCTTTGTTAGTTTTTAATGCCTTACAGCTGTTACTGGTCGGTCCTTTGTGAGTTTTTAATGCCCTACAGCTGTTACTGGTCGATCCTTTGTGAGTTTTAATGCCTTACTGTCGGTCCTTTGTGAATTTTTAATGCCCTACAGCTGTTACTGGTCGATCCTTTGTGAGTTTTAATGCCTTACAGCTGTTACTGGTCGGCCCTTTGTTAGTTTTTAATACCTTACAGCTGTTACTGGTAGGGCCTTTGTGAGTTTTTAATGCCCTACAGCTGTTACTGGTCGGCCCTTTGTTAGTTTTTAATGCCGTACAGCTGTTACTGGTCGGTTCTTTGTGAGTTTTAATGCCTTACAGCTGTTACTGGTCGGTTCTTTGTGAGTTTTAATGCCTTACAGCCCACAACTTACGGTTATTCACTTTTTAAAATACGTTATTTCCTTGAAAATAAGGAAATGTGAAAAATTTTAATACTAAAGAAGAGTTAGATAAACTGATAAAACATAAAAATATAGTCAATTTCATTAAAACTCAAAGACTAAGCTAGTTTGGTCACGTACAAAGAATGCCAGATACCAGAACAGTCAAGAAGATTTAAATGGAATCCTCTAACCAAAAGATCACAAGGAATACCCAAGTGCCGATGGGAGGATAACGTCAAACAGGACATTTGACAAACGAAGGTTAAAAATTGGATAACCTGTGTCCAGGATCGAAGGAAATGGAAAGATGTCGTTGAAAAGGCCACAACTTTCAAACACTAAAGGAAGTTCAGTGCCTGAAGAAGAAGAAGAAGAAGAAGAAGAAGAAGAAGAAGAAGAAGAAGAAGAAGAAGAAGAAG
>Ga0123355_10017731_pt1 | contig 11259 bp, 6 predicted proteins | sample TergutEmb28metaG_3_FD_89872 | JGI IMG/M metagenome (GOLD analysis project Ga0123355, IMG submission 89872) | Embiratermes neotenicus P1 segment gut microbial communities from Petit-Saut dam, French Guiana - Emb289 P1 | ecosystem: Host-associated > Arthropoda: Insects > Digestive system > Gut ...
CCACCACCACCACCACCGCCGCCGCCGCCACCACCACCACCACCACTGTCATCATCATCATCAGCAGCAGCAGCATTATCACCACCACCACCACCACCACCACCACCACCACCACCACCACCACCACCATTTGTGTTAATGAAAGGCGCATTTCATTGATTGGTTAATATCTTCCTTCAAACAATGAAACCTATCCATTCCAGTTTTAGTGGAATGTGATGTACAGTAATTACAAATCAAATAATATTATTATATAGGAGATGAGAAATAGCTGTATCTTATATTTGCTTAGGATAATAAGAAAGAAAAAGAAATTGTTTGCTGTTGTTAATTTCGCTCCCCATCTCTTTTGTGTTCAGCAGAAATCCTGCCTGCCCACAGTACACTAAGACTAAAGAAGTGTAAGCTGGGGAATATGACATTAAACACACAAACTGTTGCTGGTAGAACCATCTCCCTTTGCCTACATCTACTTGTTGTACTTAGACACTTGTAGAATAGTTAAATACTATATCACACATTGTCATGAAATTTAAAAAAAATTACCGCCATCTCGATCTCGCATATAAATATATACACATAATATATTGAATTAAAATTTTGTAACAATAAAGCCAGAAGGCCCAGAGTGATGTGATCCACTTCACAAGAAGTCTGCTGTGTTTAAAATGGTCTTCATCAACAAATTTTATTTACTGCTATTATGTGCTGCTGTTGGTGTTCAGAATAATAATAATAAAATTAGTGTTTAATGACAGGATTATGAGAATTAATTCGGTAGTGTATGGTAGGTGAATTGCTGGTTGGTACACATTTTAGATTTGGCTGCAGTTAACATGCATTTCTTTTGTTGATGATGATCATCTTATCAGCCTTCCTTTCCCCATTGAGATTGTGCTGTTTGAGATACTTTGTGATGACTGAGATGTCTTATGGATGGATGCTATATTTAAATAAGCCTGAAATGATAGGATTACTTGGTGAATGTTTTTTGCTTTGATATGTTTGCATCATGGTTATGTGTTTGAACGAAAATTCTGGACTCTGTAGCAAGAAGTGCTTTTATAAGCATTCCTTCACCATTTTATTTATGTGTTGCTATTTGTGATGATCCTAGCAGAGAACATATTAATATATTCTCATCTGTTTGATGTGTTTATCACACTTTGGAACCAGCTACTTTCTTCACATGTGAAAAAAATGTAATGCTCTGTGAATCTTGGTTTTATAATTCACATTTATTTAATGCAGCATTTATTGGCTGCAACACGTGTGGCATCATCATAGTGTTTTGTAAGACTCTGTGGTTATTTATACTCATATTAATTGGTTAACTAATTAAACATCCAACCAGCCAGCCTGCCAGCCAACTGACCAATGAACCCAACACAACCCAACCAAACCAATCTCCTTCATGGAGCAGTGTAATTTATGAAAGGTGGGTGGTTTCTCAGCTGGGCAAGAAATTACCTACCTCACATGGAAACCTGAAGTTAATTGCGATATTCACTAAGCCTGAGATCGCTGCTTCCTGAGCTAGTTGAAACTGGTTCACGCACATCCTATTGCTTTAAAATCCACTTTTATTGTATCCTCCCATAAAATTTGGACAAGATGTGTATACAGATTAAAGCCCAGTGGTAAGTACATGCACGATCTGCTGTGACTTGTAGATCTGTGTGTGTGTGTGATGCTCAGAACATACAGCAGCTGTTCCAGCAGGAGTACATCCTGATAATTCCTGTAGGGTTTGTTCTGTGTGTGGTAGGAACTGAATTTGTGTATAAATGTAGAGGTCTTGCCATGGGTTAGTCAGTCGCCAGTTTCTTATTGTGGAGACCTGGGTTCAAACCTAGGCCAGTCGAGTTGAAGTTTGTGGTGTACAAAGTGGCTGTAGAATGAATGTAAGTAAATTTCCACTAACGCTCACGTTTTTGTTCATCGTCAATGGGCTTCTATCATAAGGACAAGCGGGCGAATTCGGGTAACCTTTCAATATATCCGTTGCCCTCCGGAAATCGGAGGCACTTGGCGGGGGGGGGGAGTGGGTTACGTATGTAAGTATGTTTCTGTAGTGATTGCCAAAATCGCCAGAAACATCATTAGTCTCGGTAAGAATCGTGACCGCCGATCCCAGTGGCCGCGCGGTCTAAGACAGGTCTGCGGCCACTCGCTTGCTGGGGTTGCGGGTTCGAATCCTGCTGGGGGCACGGATGTCTTGTCTGTTGCTTGTGTTGTCAGGAAGAGGTCACTGCGTCGAGCTGATCACTCGTTCACAGGAGTCCTGCCGAGTGTGGTGTGTCTGTGATCATGAAGTCACGAAAATGAGGCACTGGCCGAATAGTGGCTGTTGCGCCATGGCTGAGGGGGGAAGTGAGAATCTTGGCCATGAACTTCCGTTTGAATAAGACAATTATCTTTTATGTTAAGAACCCACGTTTCCAGAACTATTTCGCTTATGCCTTTAAGCCTTTCATAACTACGACTGCCAGTCGGGTTTAACAGTAACGTTATGCTGTTGATGAGAAGGCCTCCAATTGTGCATCTGTTTTGGTTTCCTATGACGATAATATTTATGACTATTAAATAATAGTGGTGGAAAACCAACACTGAAACTACTGACGTATGGAAATACAAGGAAGGTACAAACCGCCCAGTCACAACTGAGTTATTTTGCGAGATATTAGGCTTTCGCCGGGGTATAGTTGAGGTATTCGATCTTGTGGCGCAGCGTACGGTAGTGTGTTACCGACATTTCGGGACAGCGTAGCGGTCCCATCGTCAAGGGTTAAGATGTCTTGCTCTTGAGCTGCGTTCACTTGTTTAGCAGCAAGACAGCTGCTTGTACACACGCAAGTCTATTCGTTGGAGGATAACTTTCCATAAGGCAAAGCATAAACACCACTTACACGTACATACTTTTGATATAAACTAAAAACTTACTGAAGTGTAAGCTAGCAGTAGGCCAAATCAAATGTTCGAAGAACGGTTATAAAAGAGGTTCTGTGCTATTGATTGTTAAGTGACGTCAGTTGGTTAGTTGTGCATTGTCTCTATTCGCCGACAAGATGTAAAGACTCATCAGCTACTGTTTACTCCGAACACACTGCCTAAATGTCGGCAACAAACCAACATAACCTGGGGAAGAGCACTGAAGAACGATGATACGAAGCACACCGCAGCGAAAGCCTAAAACTTCACTACTGAGTGCTCGGGTTTGTCGGAAAGTACTTTGTAGCCTAACGCTAGAATTGACCTTCGCATCACGATTCGCCACTGCTGTTGTCACATGCGTCGGGAACAAACGCATAGACTGTGGGTAGGTCGTAATAACTCATTATTTGAAAAATTTGCCATGTGCAGGTTGCAGTACATTTGAACAAGGCACAATAGAGTTTTTGACCTGTGGACAACTGCGAATCGCCTCAAGAAGAATTTTTGGGTGTACATTTGGTGCAGCTACTTTGTTGTTGACGTGAGAACTGTGTATTAACGGCGTCTGACAATCTTATATTTTGATGATTAATATGTTATACGAAAATAAGCAGGTGCGTGAATGAATGGGTAAAAGAATAAACAGACAAAATCAGAGCAACATGTTACACATGAAGAGGGAGAGGATTCTGCTATGTGGATGGGTAATCGTATGTGGATGTTTGGAAGGAAGATGATATTACATTGCCTCGAAGTCGAGTTTCGATTACTCATTCACCCGGGGTTACGTGTGAAAAGAACTGAATCCCCAATTATTCCACTGCGAGAACCCCGAAGCTCACAGAGAAGAGATCGTCTTTTTAAAATGACGGAGTTTAAATAATCTGTCGTGATGTAAAAATCCATCTCCTCCGTGAAGGAAGAAACTGGCACACACACAAACATTAATCGACATGACACGTGATATCTGCAGACTTGTTCACGAAAAAGGACAGCTTCATTACAGACGTAGGAAACACAGACTGAAGCACAGCGCAGTTTGTGGAAGTTGTAAAGTCAATTCATCTATCGGTACACAGCCGAACTTAGCCTAACCTACCCTGATGTACTGCCGTATAAGAGAAGGTAGCCATTTTCATTATCACGCAAATCGGCCCTGTGTGGACCGATAATTGGTACTAGGAGGACGTGATGAATGTATATCACACTGTTGAAAGCGAAATGCGATTTGCAACATGAAATGGACTGTTAAAATGAAGTGGCCACGTAGAGCTTAGAGTGAAGTATGTGACCTTCGCCCAAGCCATTTGAAGGCGGCGGGAACGGTGGATGCGGGTAGGATGACCAGCAAACGATGATCTGTGGTAATGATCGGTGGTGGCGGCTCACCGCGGACGGGTCGAGTATCAACGGTGCGTTGACTATCATCTGTGGCGTTGACGATCCCGCAGTGTAATCAACGCATGCAGCAGTAAACAAATGAGGCGAATGGAGCGACGGAAGAGCGGGAATAGTATAATATAAACCGTAAGGTTTGACTGTCGTGTGTATGCAGCTCGTCTGACAATGAACGACGATCAGGAGAACTCAAACACCTTTTGTGCAAGAGAATTGTTTCTTGGTTCAGCGTTGTGTGATGGATTGGATGACTGCAATATTAGGTGAGGAGTTTTCAATTGTCCTATAAAGTATGTTTGGTGGGATTAGTATGTTTACCACAAAGCGCTCTTTAGAAGGTTATATATTGCCGTAATGTGGATTTTACACACTGCTCCAGTCAATAGTCTCATGCAATTTTGTAGTAATTTATGTACTGTGCTTTGCTGTTCACTCGCTAGTTGACTCCAAATGCAATGGCACGTTCGGTTTATTTGGGGGTAGCTTTAGCAACTACAAATTCCATAATATTGTCATTCAGTTAGACTGATTGTACACGAAGCTAAAATTATGTGTTTTGTGAGTATTTAATATTTTGGTTTGAGTGCTGATGTAAAATCACAAGTAGAGAGAATTGGGGTTTTTGGTAAATTTATATTCTGTCATTATTGGAAACGGTTTTTTTTACAAGTTGGAACAGTTTTGTTTTCAAAATAAAGTCAGATTTTTTTTTGGCCTTGCGCAAATCAAAGTTGCCAGTATTTCTTTCAGTCTTCTTTCGTGGGATGTGCAGGGGGCGTCCTTAATTTCTCTCTTTACTGATCCTCTTCATGTTTTTTTTTTTCTGTTATCATTGATAAACCACAGTGCTTTGCTGTTCTTTCCTCCACATGATAAATAGGTAAAATTAGACTTTTCTTTGCCACTTCTTACAAAGGCAGTGCACAATGTTTGTTACTTCCCGCCCTGTCTGTACATGCTTTTACCCTTCATTCCCTGATTACCTTTGTTAGCTATTCAGTTTATAAAAAGCCCAAAGTCAAATTTATTCACAGCTCTAACCATGTATAACACAAAAGAAAATAACAGAATTAACTGACATACACAAGACATGACGACACTCCAGCCCAAAATCTTGTTTACTTGAATATATTGGTTACTGGTCTGATGTTTTGAATTCCATCCATGCCCAGACTGCAGTAGTTACATCACATACTGAAAGGAAGTTCCAGACAGAACACATAAAGCTAACTTTTATGTTGCATAGGCTTTTGGCAAGGCTCATCCAGGATTTTATTAGTGTTATTTAGTTACATTCTTTGTTTATTATTTTTTTCCAATATAAATTTTTAAATGATATGTTACTAAAATGTCTCCTTGCTTTTCACGGTACAGAAGTAATATCATAAACTAACCAAAAATTTAATAGAAGTATGATGAATGGTATGTATGTTGGAGCAGAGAATACTAGTCATGTCATGAAACTGGGTATCAGCTGTCAATGAGACAGTCAATGCTACTTGTGAGAACGATAATTTATTTGCTGGGCTTACCCTTGTGAACAGGTTTTATGGTATGGGACCTGAATTTTTGACACTTGTGTAAGTTTGGATTATGGTCTTATTTATTTATTTTTTCTTGGTTTGTTTAATGGCACTTTTCATAGCAGAGGTAGTGTAGAATTAAGTGGTAAGGTGATTAGTGAATAGTGAACTGGAAAGGAAACGGAAGAATGTGGTAATGGACTTATTTCAAGTAATATCCTGGCAGCTGCATAGAGGGACTAAGAAAAACCGCAAAAAGCTTCAGTCAGGATAGAAAACCTGCAGGCTAAGATTTGAACCTAAAATCTGTGGAATACAAAGGAGGAAACAGAGAACTTGACTGTAACATTTAGTAGATTTGCTTCCTGGGTTGTGCCACTGTGTGATATACTAGGGGGTTACTAATTATTTGAAGTAACCTGCAGCTTCCATGGTAGAATTTCTGCTCTGTATGTGGAGACAGACTGTTCCTCTGAAATGTTAATCATTGTTTATCAGGTTGTATGATGTCACAACCTGGAAGGCCACAATCCAAAACTTCGTAATTGTGAAAATGCCATATTTTGCTGTATCAAATAATTTCTGACCTAATCTGGGACTGTCTAATAAGGGATAAAATATTCTTCAGTGTTCCTGAAAGATATTATGTTGTTTCAGCCATTTGAGAACAATCCTGCAGGAAAGATATGCCAATCCCAATGTGATTCTCCCAAAAAAAGGAGTGTCGCCCATGCATCTGGCAATTGGAAATGAATCTGAAGATTTTGCAGAGAAAGTTACAAGGTTGTTCCTACGGTATGGAGGAAATCCTAATGTAAGGTAGGTTTTTTCTTGGGTTTATTTATTTATTTATTTATTTACGGTTTACTTTACAATGTTAGTTTAGATTTTATAAATTGAATGTTAGGACTTTTATGAAGAATGATTTAGAACAATGTGGAAGGAATGAGATTTTGGATTTATTAGAGGTACTGTTCCTATGTTTGCTTGGAGGGCCTGGATAAGTGGTTTTGGGGCTGAGATAGAACCTTGGACTTCTGTTCAACTGTGATGTTTGTTGTGCCTGTATATTAATTTACTTCATGCAGCACAGTCCTGGTTGAGTAATGCAGGTTGTCAAGTTCCTGCCTTTATGAAACCAAAGGTTTCTTGTTGTGTGTGCAACTCAACATAATCGTTATTCAGATGAATCCAGTCCTCAACCTTTACACTGTATCTTTAACACTTTGGGGTCCAACAGTGGCTTTTGCTGAACAGCACATTCTATTGTACAGGGCCTAGTGTGACTGCAGTTATAGAATTGTGACACAAAAAGGTGAGCAACTTTCTCAAGTACACAGTTGCGTGGTGGTGATAACATATTATTCCTCGTCAGAACACATTACTTGATGAATCTGTAGTTGGTTTCAAAGGAGAAATTTTATTCATCACTTACAAACCCACAAAAGAAAACCAACTAAATGGGGAATCTGTGTAAGTGTTATGGCAGACCCTACCTCCATTCATGTCAGAACCTGTCGAGAGGAGAGTAACAGGGAACAAAGATGAAGTTGTGGTAGAGAAGCCAAGCGAAATTGTAAATTACATGACGAATATGGCCAGAGTAGATATTGCACATCAGTATTCAGGGAGATTGTGTGTTTTGGAGGACAGTGAAATGGTGGTGAAAATTATACTTCTGGGATATGAAGGTTGCAATAATACGAGGGCGATTCAATAAGTAAGTTACAAATCGTGATTGAAAAGAATAGAATGGAGATAATGACATACAAACAACATTTATTTTTCAACATAATCTCCATACAAATTTGAACACTTGTCCCACCGTTTCACAAGTCCCTGGAAACCTGCGGTGTAAAATTCTTTTGGTTGCTGTTGGAACCACGCGCGCACTGCTCTTTCAACCGCATCATTGTCAGGAAAGCGTTCTCCTGAAAGATGATGTTTTAAAGGGCCAAACAAGTGGAAAAAAGTGTCGATGTTGACCCTCCTCTCTGCTCAGATGATGTCTTCAACGCGCTGCAACGTTTCCAGCGTGGCGATCTCCACCGGCCGACCGGCTCGATGTTCGTCTTCGATACTTGTCCGCCCTTCCGAGAACTTCTGCACCCAATTATGGACTGCCTGATGTGACAGGCAATGTTCACCATACATGGGCAGCATTTCTTTGTGGATATCCTTTGCTTCCATTTTTTTGCCCACAAAAAACGCACAACGCCACGCTGCTCTATCGTGGTACATGTACTTAGGGGCGCCGCCATCTTGTAACACCTACTACGTCTGTACAGTCATGTGCATACCGATCGTTGTGCGTCATAATAAAACTAGATAGTGCTGCTATCTAGCGGTGACAGTTTCCCGCACTTAATTCAAAAACGTAGGTCACAACTTGGATTTGTAACTTACTTATTGAATTACCCTCGTAAATGGATACCTGCCCTGAGTGTGGGCTGGGATAGCTCAGTTGGTATAGTGACTTGCTACAGGCTGCACGGTCTGGCGATCGAATCCTGCTGAGGGTGAAATTTTCTGCACCCGTCCAGACCAGCCCTGAGGCCTACCCAGCCTCCTATACAGTGGGTATCAGGTCTTTCCCTGGGGTAAAGTGGCCGGGGCGTGGCGTTGACCTCCTACTCCCATCTAGTGCCGGGGTTGAAGGAAGAATAAAGCAATACATCTACTCCCCCTATGGGCCTTCGTGGCTTGTTCTAGGGTGAATTTTACCTTTACCTTTACATCTTCTGAGTGGAATGTTGCAAGAAAAACAATTCCAAACTAATGAGCCACATCATCTTTATGCGATAGTTGGTCATGGGCCTTACTGGAGATCTCCATCAGGCTGGTGTATATCCACAGGAGGACAATCTGACAAGGAGCGGAGACTGAATGGGGATCTGCATGTAATTATTCAGTATCCAGAGATTGAACACAAAGACTGCACAGTATGCACTAGTAGTAGTGAAAAATGTGGCAGGTGGAAGAAGGGAAACAGCTTATGTTTGTGAAATGTTTGACTGCAAACCAGAACTTTATTTGGGAACACAGTGCAATTGTAAGCTGTAAGACACATTTAAGATGCTTCATATTTAATACTAATGTACATTTTTGTTCAGACTTTGAATTTCACTCTTTAAATTAGCTAATTTGTAACTGTACCAATAATAGAGATTTTCTTGAAAATTATTTTGGACCAGTCTGTTGGAATTCATAAAGAAATTCAGACCACAAATGGTTGAGATTCATTTTAATATAATCTTCCTATTTGTGCGTAGGTGTCTCATGTATTTTGCTCTTTACATTTTCTGACAAATATTATGTATGTCTTTCTCATCTGTTCTTTGCTTGGTGCCTATCCCAACCATTTCATTCGCCTTGATTTGATCATACAAGTGATTTTTGTTAAAACTTACAGATTAGGAAGTGCTTTATGCAATTTTCTTCTGCCTCCTATTACATATTGTCTCTTAGGTCCAAGTATTCTCAGAACCTGTTTTTCAAACATACTCAATGCAAGCATTTATCATAGGGTGACACATGAAGGATGACAGTATGCAAAATTACAGGCAGAGGTATAATTGAGATCTTTGGCTTTCACAGCCATGCGGCCAAGACCTCTGTTCTACTGTCATATGGTGTTGTGTCACCTGAAGGCTGATGCATTAGTCACCTTGTGACACAGCACCACAGTTAGAAGAATGGAGACCAAAAGATATTGTTGTTCATGTTTTATTTGTCCCATTTTTGGATATAAGATGGGAAGACAAAAGAATCTAAACTGAATGGCACCAAGTATTTTATTTCTTTAAGATTATGTCTGGTGAAGCAGCATATTGTTGAAGGAACTGGACTAATTGCAGATACAGGACTGCTTCCCTTGAAAGCTTTCATTAAAAGATTGTGGATTTTACTAGGGAAATCATGAATGTAAAGTGTGTTCTCTGAGTTTTGTTTGTACAGAAATTATTTGGAATAATATTAATTGGGCCGAAGTTGTACTACATTTGGTACACAGATGTGAACTTTCACATGTACGTGGTGTTGGTAAACAAACTATAAGAAGTCAACATGTTGGACTCTTATTGCCATGTGTTGAGAATGACATTGGTTTTTTGATAATATGATATAGCAGCAAGCCATTTTTCTTTTGGAAATACTTCAGTCTCCATTTTGAATAGGAACAAACACATAAAAACAAGAGGTCCTTTCTGGGCAAATCTGGAATAACATTTTTTACTGCTTGCTCCCCCATATCTAGCACGGTTTCAGTTTGTAAAGATTCATTGAATGTAATTACGTTTGTTAGTCTTTCATCAAAATGTGGGTCATAAAGCTATAGACATAATAAATTAACCAACTGTTACTACTTGTACATTCCTATGTTACAGAAACCCACAGGTCTCTCTTGCTCATGCTTGAGAGAAAGCCATGATGTGGTCGAAATACAGTGAAAGTGGAGTACATATATTATCAGCTGCATTCTTTGTTATTTTTAAATCATTCACAGGGAAACTAACTGTATTAAACATACCAGACTACACATTTATCAATATTTTACTCATATTTTGCTAAATATTGATCAGTTTAATATGAGTTAAATTCAGGGATCTGTTTGGTAATGTCAGCAATGAGTCATGTGGACAGATGAATGTGCTGTCATGTGTACACAGTCAGTTCACACACTCTGTGCAAAGAGTGTATAATGTGCGATCAGAAGTTGTTTTTGAAGTGATCACAGAGTATTAATCAAACTTGGGAAACTTACGTAAGGTTGAGATTGTACTTCTGTTTTGTGTGGAATGATTTTGAGCTTATTGAACTTATTCTTATAGGTCCATTGACAGACAGACTCCTGTTCATATAGCGTCAGCTTGGGGGCGCACAAATATTTTTCATTTGTTGCTTTTGAATGGAGGTGATCCATGGATCCATGACTGTGATGGCAACAATGCTTTTCATTATGCATATAAAGAGCAACACTGGAATATCATAGATATACTGCAGAAATTTTGGCACAAAGAATCACACAAAGAGGATGATTCAAGTGATGAAAAGTATATATTGACATTTGGTAAGTCATACTGAAGCCAGCAGTTTTTTCTTACCATAAAGGAAGTCCCTTGTAACAGCCTACTTCAAATTACAGGGTCACACCATGTTGTAGGAATGCTTGGGCTCTGACTCAGGTCCTTGGTCACTTCACCATTGTGCCATCTGAATCAGCAGCCATGTCAGGGCAGTTGTTTCAGCGATATTTGAATAATAATGTAGCTGGTGTTGACCAACAGTTTCTGATTTGAATGGAATGTGAGCATTATTTTTACACCATGTAGCCTTCAGCTTTTTGACCCATTGCTGTCTTCGTTTCATCAATTTTTTTCAGAGCATAAATTATGCATATGCTTAC
>Ga0123355_10017732_pt1 | contig 11259 bp, 9 predicted proteins | sample TergutEmb28metaG_3_FD_89872 | JGI IMG/M metagenome (GOLD analysis project Ga0123355, IMG submission 89872) | Embiratermes neotenicus P1 segment gut microbial communities from Petit-Saut dam, French Guiana - Emb289 P1 | ecosystem: Host-associated > Arthropoda: Insects > Digestive system > Gut ...
CGTTGCTCCTAGAGCCCCTTCGAGAAGCTGTTCCAGGTGGACTCCCAGACCGCGTTCGCGGCGGCCGGAAGCTCGAGTTGGAAGAGGCCGTGCCGGAAGTAATCCTCCCTGACGACCGTCGAGGCGAGCTGGGGCACCATCAGCTTCTCCGACACGAGCCGCTGCGGTGTGACCTCCGTCAGCGGCTGCATGTAACCCACGTAGGAGAAGTTCTCCAGCGCGTTGTCGACGTCGAGCATGTAGTCGATGAACTTGTGGGCGAGCACGGGATTGCTGCCGCCGGTGAGGTTCACCATCAGGTCGTTGGCGACCGGTCCCCTGTGGTCCGCCGGGAACCAGTAGCCGATCGTGTCAACCGAGGTGCCCTTCGGCAGGTATTGGTTGGCGACCGCCATGTCACCCGACCAGGCGTGATGAATCCACGTCTTGCCGGTCGGCACATCCGTGTAGTCGTTGTTGTCGATCCGCACGTTCGTGAGCGCCGAGAGCTGCTGCAGGGCCCTCCCGGCCGCGGCGATCTGGCGCGTGCTGGTCGTGTTGAGGTTCAGGTTGCCGGCGTGCAGCAGCGCGAGGCTGAGCGATTCCCGATAGTCGTCGAGCACGGCGACCTTGCCCCTGTAACGCGATGCCTGCCAGGGCATGTTCCACGACGGCGCGAGGTTCACCTTGTCCTTGCGCCAGGCGATCCCGGTGGTGTAGATCGAGTACGGCGTCGTGTACTGCCAGCCCTGGTCGTAGAACGGGTTCACGTAGTCATGCCACGCGTTCGCGATGTTGGGGATGTAACTGTGGTTGAGCGGCCGGATCAGCTTGGCGGCCACGAGCTGGCCGAGCACGTCGACGGTGGGGAAGAACACGTCGACCTTGAGCTCGCCGCTGGAGAGCTTGGCGAGCGCCTCCTCGATCGTGTTGAACGTGGTGACCTGACAGTTGCAGTTGTATTTCTTCTCGAAGCTCTTGACGACCGACTCGTTGATGTAGGCCACCCAGTTGTAGAGCTGCAGCGTCGCGCCCCGTTCCGGCTCGAGCCCGGACGCGATCGCCCTGTTGTCGCGATAGACAGGCCACTTGACCGGCCTGTCCTGGCGTGGCAGCGGCGGGCCGCTGGCGCCGGCGGCGGGGTTCGTCGAGCTGCAGCCGGCCAGCATCGCGCCGAGCGCGACGCCGGCGCCCGCCCGCAGCAGCTGCCGGCGAGACAGCAGCGTCTCCTCCGCCGCGACCCTGCGCCGCACGCCGGGGGCGAGCCATCCCTCACGCGGATGCATGCGCGCTCGCTCTCAGTTCACACCCGAGCTCGCTGGAGGCGAGCGCCAGGCAGATGCCGATCATCCGCTCGGGAGCGACGTCCGGCTGACCGAGCGTGACCTGCACGCCGAGGCCATCGAGCAGGCCCGAGAGCGCGATCGCGAACGCGTCGGCGTCGGCGTCGGCGCTGAACTCGCCCGCGGCCTGTCCCTCGCGCACGATGTCAGCGATCAGCTTGCGCTGGCGACGGTCGAGCTCGAAGTAGGACTGGCGGACGCCCGTGTCGCGCCGCGCGCGGACCCAGATCTCCATCCACAGCGTCCAGTCGCTGAAGCCGCTGGGGCCGAGGCTCGTCTCCTCGATCAGGTGGACGAGCTTGTCGCTGGCGCAGTCGTATCTGGCCTGTCCCTCCGTCAGCCGCGCGTAGAACTCACGGTCGGTCTGGTCGACCGCCTCCTCCAGCAGCCGGTCCTTGGACTCGAAGTAGTAGAGGATCGTCGGCGCACTGGTGCCCACGCGCTCGGCGATGTCGGCGATGCGCGTCTCGAGCAGGCCGCGCTCGTACAGCACCTCGGCCGCGGCCGCGACGATCTGCGGTCTGCGTAGGTGGTCGACTCTCGGTCGGGGACTCATCGCTCTCCTCTTGTGCTCAGACCGAACGAATTCGTATACTGAACACTGATTCAGAAAACTATCGCGGCCGGCTCGTCGATGTCAAGCAGAAGTTTGGTGACGAGCGACGAGCCACGTCGAGGACGCGGGGGATACGAGTGTTCGATATCGCTGTGCTGGGTGCGGGACTGGGCGGACTGAGCGCGGCGCGAGACCTCGCGCGCGCGGGCGCCGACGTGATCGTGCTCGAGGCGCGGTCGCGGCCCGGCGGCCGAGTCGAAGCGGTGACGCTGGCGGACGGCCGCACCGTCCAGGCAGGCGGTGAGGTGTTCGGCTTCGGTCACACCGCCTACCGCGAGCTTGTCGGCGAGCTCGGGCTGGCGACCGAGCCCAGCTATGTCGCGGAGCCCGGAGAGATGAGCTGGGGACTCGTCGACGGCGTCTACGTCGGCGACGAGCCGCCGTGGATGACGCCCGCGGAGCTCGCCGACGCCGACCGCGTCGAGCACGCGTTCGCGGCGCTCGTGGACGCGGTCGATCCCGAGGATCCCTGGTCGCACCCGGACGCCGCCGCGCTCGACTGCACCAGCGTCGGCGCGTGGCTGCGATCGCTCGACGCGCTGCCGGCGGTGCGCCGTCGCCACGACCTCGCCTCGCTCTCGCTGTCCTGCGATGCCCCCGAGCGCACGTCGCTGCTCGCGGAGCTGCGCAAGCAGGCCGTGCTCGGCGGCGACGGGTTCTACGACCTCGAGCGCTGGGAGGGCCTCAAGGTCGCCGCCGGGTCGGCCGCCGTGGCACTGGCGATGGCGGCCGAGCTGGAGGGCAGGATCCGGTTCGGTGCGGTGGTGGCGCGGATCGATGTCGCGGGGCACGGCCATGTGCGCACGACGCTCGCCGACGGTGAGACGATCGACTCCGAGGCGGTCGTCTGCGCGATTCCCTGCAGTCCGCTGCGCGACGTCACGATCACCGGCCTCAGCGACGCGCGGCTCCAGTCTCTGCGCCACCAGCGCAACGCCCTCGCGGCGAAGGTCGTCGTCGCCTACGAGGACTCGTTCTGGCGGCAGGGCGGCCAGAACGGCCTCGCCGAGAGCGAGTGGCTGTTCGGTTCGACCTGGCCCCAGGGTCCCGGAACGCTGTCACTGCTCGTCCCGCCCGAGCGCTTCGCCGCGTTCCTCGCGGCGCCGCCGGCGGACCGCGCGGCGCAGGTGCTCGGCGGCCTGAGCGCCCTGTACGGCGATCCGGCCCGGGAGCCGGTCGCGATGCTCGAGCGGCTGTGGGGGACCGATCCTTTCACGCGCGGGTACATCGCGAGCTGGGCTCCGGGTGATCTCGGGCGGGTCGGGCCCCTGCACGGCACGCACGAGCCCCCGTTCTACGTCGCCGGCTCCGACCACTGGGTCGCGGGCTACATGGAGGGCGCCGTGCGAACCGGGCGTGACGCGGCGCGCGTGGCGCTGGGGGCGGGCGTCGCCTGATGGCGCCGGACGTGGTTGGCTGACCTCAGTCGGCCCGCTGGCCGCTGAGGTCGCTCAGACCGAGCTCGCGGGCGAGCGAGGACTCGATCGCGGCTCGGGCCCGCTGCAGCGGCATGCTCGAATCGCCGATCAGCACCCTGATCCCGAGCCCGTCCAGCAGTGCCAGCGTGCGGTCGACAGCCGCCATCACGTCGGTGTCGGCGCTGAACTCGCCGGCCTCGATCCCCGCCGTGATCGCGTCGGCGAACCACTCGCGCAGCCGCCCGTAGAGCTCCTCGGCGACCGGCCGCATCTCCGGGTGGCGGACCGCGCGCAACCACAGCTCCACCCACAGCACCCAGTCCTCGGCGAGCGCCGGCGTCGTCGGCAGACACTGGCCGATCATCTGCCGCAGCCGCTCGGCATGGCTTGAGGTGGGCGTCTCGCCACCTGAGATCCGCGCGTCACCCGCACGCGTGTATGAGTAGCGAAGCGCCTCGGCGAGCAGCGTCTCACGACTGTCGAAGTGGTAGTGCACCAGCGGCGGCGACACGCCGGCGTCCATCGCGATCCGGGCGATGCGGACGTCGTCGATGCCGTCGCTGGCGATGCGCCGGACCGCGGCGGCGAGGATCCGCTCGCGCGCCGCGGCACCCCGCTGAGCGGCGGCGCGTTCGCGCCCGCCCGTGCTCACGCAACCTCCAGCGCCGGCGCCAGGTCGGCACGAATGCGGTCGGCGAACCACGCCACCGCACACTCGCGCTCGGACAGCGGGCCGCACCGATAATCGCGCGTCTGCAGCCCCTGCTGCACGTTCGCGACGAGGTCGATGTCCTCGTCGAGCACGAGCGTGTTCAGGCGCTGGTTGGCCCATTGCACGAAGCGCGTGCGAGCGCCGCTGCCGGCAGGCCGGTAGCTGGCGGACACGTCATGCGTCATGCCGATGCCGTCGGGCGTCAGCTGCCAGGTGTTGACCTGATCCGGGTACAGATCGATCGTCGTGTTGGGATAGATGTACACGTAGCGCCAGGTGTGCCGATCCTCCTCGCCGAGCCCCGGCATCGGCTGCACCAGGCTCTGGTAGGCGCGCTCGAGCCGGTTGGAGCTCGGCTTGTCGCGCAGCGGCGCCTCGAACCACACGTATGCGTCTTGGACGTCGGCCGTGTAGCGCTTGTAGTCGTACAGCCGCATCAGGCCGGGGTGCGCGATCGGGACGTGGTAACCCTCGAGGTAGTTGTCGGCGACGATCTTCCAGTTCGCCGGCTGGTCGCCCTCGTAGGGCGCGAAGGAGACCAGTGACGGGATCCGGTAGCGCTCGAGCCGGGCCGGCAGGTCGCCGAGGAGCTCGGCGAGCGGTGTCGCGTCGGGGTCGAGGTTGACGAACACGAGACCGCACAGCTCCTCGACGCGCGCCGGTAGCAGTCCGAGCGACGCCTTGTCCAGGCGATCGCCGTAGGCGAGCGCCTCGGGCGCGCCGATCATCGTTCCGTCGAGCTTGTAGGTCCACCCGTGATAGCGGCAGCGGATCGCGGCCTTGCACTGGCCGGAGCCGCTGAGCAGGCGCGAGCCCCGGTGGCGGCAGACGTTGCGGTATGCGCGGAGTACTCCGTCCTCGTCGCGCACGACCAGCACGGGCTGGGAGCCGGCGCGGGCGGTGATGTAGCTGCCGGTCTGCGGCAGCGACCCGGTGTGACCGGCCAGCTGCCAGGTGCGCTCGAAGATCAGGCGCTGCTCGGCCTCGAGCAGCGCCGGGTCCAGGTAATGGTTCGGGGCCAGGGCAGCCGACATGCGAGGCGGGGCGTTCTTGGCGGACTCGGTGATCGTCATCTTCTCCCAATCCTGACTTTGTGATCAGTTGCTGTTAGTCTACCGCGCAATGGTCAAGCGTGCGTCCTGGCTTTCGATCACGCCCGAACCCGAGCGCGAGCTCCCGGAGGCGGTGGCGACGCTCGCCTGCGGCGGCGGTCCGTCGGCCGACGCGATCGCGCGCGAGCGCCGGCGGGTCGAACGGCTCGTGATGCACGGCAGCCGCCGCCAGTGGCTCGCGTACCTGCATGAGGTCGTCGAGCTGATCGAGCGCAGCGGCGCCGGCGCGGACCAGAGCGAGCTGGTGGCCCGCGCGCAAGCGCGCGCGCGGGCCGTGATCTCAAACCACCACAACCTGCTGTTGGCCCTGCCCGGCCGCGCCGCGGATCTGACCGCGGCCGACCGCGCGCGGCTCGCAGCAACCCCCACCGAGCAAAGGAAGCCATGAGCACCACCGCGATCCCGACCCCCACGGCTCCCGGCGAGCTGACCCCAGAGCAGCAGGAGCTTCGGCAGCGCGCTGCCGCATTCGTCGACGACGTCCTGATCCCACTCGAGCTTGAGGCCGAAGAACTGGGCGGACGGCTGCCCGAGCAGACCATCGCGGAGATCCGCCGCGCCGCGATCGCCGCCCGGCTGCACGGCGGGCGCGTCCCAGTCGAGCACGGCGGTCAGGAATGGTCGATGTTCGAGTGGTTCCTGGTCAACGAGCAATTCGGCCGCGTCACCAACGGCCTGCACTGGCACGTCCCCAGCGTCTACAACGTGCTGCTCAGCGGGACGCCCGACCAGATCGAGCGCTACGTGGGCCCCGCGCTGCGCGGGGAGGGCGGCGACGCCTATGCCGTGACCGAGGCGGAGGCCGGGTCGGACCCGGGCGGCATCGCCTCGACCGCGGTGGCGACCGACGCCGGCTGGCGGATCAACGGCGAGAAGTGGTTCGTGACCTCCGGCGACGTCGCGCGCGTGCTGATCGTGATGGCGAATGTCGTCGACGGCACCGACCTGCTGCCGACCCTGTTCCTGATCGAGCCGGACGCGCCCGGGGTCGACTTCGTCGACGACCCGAAGTTCACGCACAACTACCCGCACGGCCACCCGACGATCCGCTTCACCGACGTCGAGGTCGCTGCCGACGCGGTGATCGGCGGGATCGGCAACGGCCTCGAGCTGCAGCGCGCCTGGTTCACGGAGGAGCGGCTCGGGATCGCCACACACGGGTTGGGGGCGATGTCGCGCCTGCTCGAGGAGACGCTCCGCTGGACCCAGACGCGCATGCAGGGCGGCACGCGCATCCTCGACTACCAGGGGATCTCGTTCCCGCTCGCCGACTCGGCGACCGATGCGGCTGCCGGCCGGCTGCTGGCGCTGAACGTCGCGCAGCTTGTCGACGCCGGGGCAGATGTGAAACTCGTCCATGCCAAGGCCTCGATGGCCAAGCTGTTCGTCTCCGAGGCCGCGGGCCGTTGCGCGGACCGCGCGGTGCAGGCCTTCGGCGGTCGCGGCTATATGCGCAGCAACGTCGCCGAGCGCTTCAACCGCGAGCTGCGCGTCGACCGCATCTGGGAGGGCACGAATGAGATCCAGCGCCTGATCGTGGCGCGGGCGCTGGAGCGTCGCGGTGTCGCGGCGACGATCCGCTAGCGAATGTCTGAGCTCGATCGTCTGCTGCGCCCGCGGTCGGTGGCCGTCGTCGGCGCCACCGACCGCCCCGGCAGCTACGCGGCCCAGGCGCTGATCAACCTCGGCACCACCGGCTTTCCCGGGGAGGTGTGGGGCGTCAACCCCGGCCGGACAGAGGTGTTTGGGCGGCCGTGCGTGCCGTTGGTCGCCGACCTGCCGGTGGCCGTCGACGCGGTGATCGTCGCGATCCCGGCCGCCGGCGTGCCCGCGGTGATCGAGCAGGCCGGCGCGCGCGGCTGCGGCGGCGCGATCGTCTTCAGCGCCGGCTTTGCAGAGATCGCCGGGGGCGCGGCACTCGAGCGCGCGCTGATCGACGCCGCGGCGCTGCACGACCTGGCGGTCTGCGGCCCGAACTGCAACGGAGTCGTCGCGATGCACGCGCGCGCCGCGATGTGGGGCGATGCGGTCGCGCCGCGTGATCCGGGCACGGTCGGGCTCGTGTCGCAGAGCGGCAACGTCGCCGTCAACGCGCTCGCGGCGGAGCGCGGGCTGCGCTTCCACACCGTGATCTCGAGCGGCAACCAGGCGGTGCTGTCGGCCGCGGATTATCTGGAGGCGCTCGCGCACCAGGACGATCTACGGTCGGTGGCGCTGTACTTGGAGGACGATGGCGGCCCGCGGCTGTTGGACGGGTTGATCGCGTGCGCCGAAGCGGGTATCCGGGTCGCGGTGCTGAAGGTCGGGAGCTCGGCGGCGGGCGCGCGGGCGGCGGCGGCGCACAGCGGCGCGCTGGCCGGCGACCAGCGCGTGTTCCGGGCGCTGCTCGACGAGGCGGGCGCGGTCTGCGTCGACGAGCTGCATGAGCTCCTGGAGGTGGCGAAGGCGTTTGCGGCCACCGCGCCGCCCAGGCCGGCGCCGGTGGCCCGGCTCGCGCCGGCGGCCACGGCTCCGCTCACACCGGCGGACGCTGGCGGGAGCGGCCTGGCGATCCTCACCTGCTCGGGCGGAGACTCGGCGCAGGGTGCCGATGAGGCGGCCCGGCGCGGGCTCGCGCTCCCGGACTTCTCCCCCGCGACCCGCGAGCGCCTGCGCGAGCTGCTGCCGCCCGCGGCGACGGTCGCGAACCCGCTCGACTACACCGCGATGATCTGGGGCGACGCAGGCGCGCTGGAGGAGTTGCTGATCGCGGTCGCGGCCGATCCCGCGGTCGGGCAGGTGCTCGTGTTCTATGACCAGCCCCGCGACCTGGACGCGACAGCCGGCGAGTCCTGGGGCGCCGTGCGCGACGGGATCATTGCCGGTGCCGCGCGCGTGGACGTGCCCGTGATCGTCTCCTCGACGCTGCCAGAGCTGCTCGACGATGCGGCTGCCTGGCGGTTCGCCTCACACGGAATCGCGCCCGTCGCCGGGCTGCGCGCGGGACTGCTGTGTGCCGCGGCGCTGCAGAGCACGCCCGGAGATCCGCAGCGGCTGCGGGAGATCGTGGCCACCGCACGGCCGCTCGGCGGATTGGAGAGCGGTGGGCGCGCGGCGCCCGCGGACCCCGCCGTCGCATGGCTCTCGGAGCACGAATCGAAGGAGCTGCTGCGCGGCGCCGATGTCACGGTCCCGGAGGGCCGGCTGGTCGACGATGAGGACGCTGCCGCCCGTGCGCTGGCCGAGCTCGGTGCCCCGCTCGTGCTGAAGCTGAGCGCGGCCGCCGTGCAGCACAAGACCGAGCTGGGCGGAGTCGAGCTGGGGCTGTGCTCGGAGGCGGAGACGCGGGCCGCGTATCGGCGGCTGGCGGCACTGGCGACCGCCCACGGTGGCGCCGTGCTGGCCGAGCGGATGGCCCCGGCCGGCGCTGAGCTGCTGGTCGCCGCACGCGCCGACACGATCGTGCCGGTGCTGGTGATCGGCCTCGGCGGCATCTGGACCGAGCTGCTGGATGACGTCGTGATCGTCCCGCTTCCGGCGAGCGCGGCGCGCATCGAGCGCGCCCTGCGCTCGCTGCGCGGCGCGTCGATCTTCGCCGGCGGCCGCGGACGGGCGGCCCGCGACATCGCCGCCGCCGCCGCGCTGATCGAGCGCTGCGGCGAGCTGTTGCTTGGGCGCGGGCTCGAGTTGATCGAGCTCAATCCGGTGATCGTCGGCGACCATGGCGCGGTCGCCGTCGACGCGACCATTCGCGCCCGCAGCGCCGGGCCGATCAGCCGGCCGGAACCGCCTCAGGCGGCGCAGCCTGCTTCCTGCGCTCCTGCAGGTCGAAGTAGTAGAGCGTGAGCGCGATCGCCGCGTAGGGAACCACCAGCGCGTAGACGATCGCGCCGGTGATGTCGATGAAGGTCAGCGACTGAGAGGTGATCAGCAGCAGGAGCACGCCGAGCAGCGGGCCCGAGAGGATCGCGATCGAGTTGACCAGGAGGGTCATCCCGAAGGTCCGCCACCAACTGCGGCGAGTGAGACGGCGGCTGGCGCGCAGGCTGCCGATCGTGCTCTCGTTCTCGAGCACGCAAGCCTGCACGAAGAATGACGTCCGGACGAAATACCAGATCGCGAACGGGATCCCGATCACGGTGAGAACCAGGATCGCGATCACCATGAACTGCAGCCAGGTGGCCCTGATCAACGCGCTGTCGTTGCGGCCCGCCAGCTTGTAAGCACGGAGCGTGTCCACCGGCCCGACGGTGTCGAGCTCGTTGAGCGCCGCCGACACCGCCGCGGTGACGGCGGCGGCCGCGAACGCGGCGCCGATGTCGCCGATGAGCAGGGCGAAGATCGCCGTTCCGGCACCCCCGTCGCCGTCGAGGCTGACGAAGCCGCCGAGGCCGGTGAGGTGGAAGAGGACCCACTGGACCCCGGCGGCGGCGAACGACACGGGGATGAAGACCGCGCCGATGCCGATGAAGGTCAGCGGGCTGCGCCGGTAGATGCTGGCCGCCGCGCGCAGGATCTGGCCGCCGCGACGCGACCTGCGCACCGGCCAGGGCTCCCGCGGACGCCATTGCGTCCGGCGCGCGGACCCGGCGATCACCAGCACGATCAGAATGCACAGCAGGAAGAACCAGACGGGATGGAGCAGGCCCCAGTTCATCGCGATCGATGCGCGGTCCACCGCTCCGCAGAAGAAGCTGGTGACGCTGAGCCCGAGCACGTGAGCGCCGGGCACGACCAGGCTGCGCGTGCGCAGGCCGTTGGCCCAGGTGATCGGATGCGTCCACTGCTCGCTCTCCGCCGGCCCATGGATGCCGTTGTTGATGCCGCGCTGCTTCTGGCCCCAGCGGCCGGGGAAGTTGAGCCATGCGAACCGCGAGTCGACCGGCACCGGCGTGTCCGGCAACAGCACGGTGTGCACCGGGACCCGCTCGGTCGAGTGCCTGGTGTCCTCACAGCCGAACACGGTCGAGCCGCCCGTCCCGAGATAGAGCTTCTGCTGGAAGTAGGCGGCGTGCGCCCCGGTGACGATGTAGTTGACCGGATGCGTGCCCTCCTTGGTGAGCTTCGGATCGTCCCAGGCCCCGCGCTCACCGCCCGCATGCTGGGCGAGGTCGACCTGATACGGACCCTTCTTGAGCGCCGCTTCCGGGGTGGCCGCATCGAAATCGACCTGCGTCATCTCCCAGTCGGCCTCATGCTTGTTGGTGAAGTCGTTGAAGGTGTAGAAGAACCAGTACTGCACCGCCAGCTTGCCCGGATGCTCGGGGTCGGTCGCGATGTGCGCGTAGACGCTCGGCTCGCGGTCTCCGAACCAGCGCACGAACTGCTTCTCGTAGAAGCACTCCGGCCTGAGCGCGTTGCCGCCGAAGTCGACGTGATCACCCGGGGCCCCGGCCGACAGGTCCTGCGCCGTCGGGGCCCGCTTCAGGATCGTGCCGCGTGAGTTGCGCAGCGTCACCTCGGGCTGCCCGAAGACGATGTCCACGGTCGTCGGGCGGAACGCCTCGCCCGGTCCGCACAGCTTGTGCTGAGGCTGCAGCATGACCACCGGCGTGTACCGCTCGGCCAGAGTCATGGCTGCCGAGGTGTCGGCCTTGGCTTCCGCGGGAGGCCCCGCTTGGCCTCCCGCGGCCCCCGCCTGGCCCCCGGCCGCCGCCCCCGCGGGAACGGCCAGCACCGCAGCGAGCGCGAGCAACCCCACCATGAGCCGTAGCCGACACCACCGTGTCGCGCCCGGCAGCCCCACCCAGCCCACTAGCGGCTATCTCGCTGCGAGCGTGATCGTCGCATTCGCCTGGCGGCCGTTGCGTGTGTACTCGAGCTGCAGCTTGTCACCCGGCCGCCTGGTGAGCGTCACCGCCATCAGCTGATCGGTGCTCACGGCCTGCTGTCCGTCGATGCGGGTGATGACGTCGCCCTCCCGGAGCCCGGCGGCAGCCGAGGGCCCGCCCGCGGTGACGGCGAGCACCAGCAGCCCCTGACCCGGGCCTGCCTCCCCGGCCGCACTGGCCCCCAGCGGCTGCGTCTGGATGCCGATGAAGGCGTGGGTCACGCGGCCGTTGGCGATCAGCTCGTTCCCGATCCGCATCGCGGAGTTCAC
>Ga0123355_10017733_pt1 | contig 11259 bp, 18 predicted proteins | sample TergutEmb28metaG_3_FD_89872 | JGI IMG/M metagenome (GOLD analysis project Ga0123355, IMG submission 89872) | Embiratermes neotenicus P1 segment gut microbial communities from Petit-Saut dam, French Guiana - Emb289 P1 | ecosystem: Host-associated > Arthropoda: Insects > Digestive system > Gut ...
GGAAATATCTCGTCATAGAAGAGCCGTTCCGAAACGAGACCTGGATAGCTCCCTGAGCCGTAGCGAATGCCAAGGTCGACGCGAGAGTGTTCCAAGTCGGCTAGCTCCTCGGAGGGGTGCAGAAGGATGTCGATGTCTGGGTACTGTTCCCGAAATCGACATAGGCGCGGCACCAGCCACTCAGCAGATAGCGACGGCACTGCGCTCACGATCAAAACGCGGTGCCCAGCGGAGGTCATTGCCGCAACCGCAGCCGACAATTGATCGAAACCACCGCGCAGCTTCTCAAGTCCGGCCGCCGCATCCGGCGTGAGGCTGTAACCACGACTGTGTCGTCGAAGAAGCTTCCGTCCCAGGAAATCCTCCAGCGCCTTGACTTGTTGAATGACAGCGGCCGCCGTCACATGCAGCTCCTCTGCTGCTGCACGAAACGTCTCATGCCTAGCGACAACCTCGAAGGCACGTAGGGAGTTTAGCGGTGGCAATCGTCGCGGCATCGCTGGTTAGAAGATTTTCTAAGGATGGATCGAAGAAACGATGACTCACGGGTGCGGCACCGAAGAGTCTACCATTTACCAGCGTTGCACCAGATGCACCTTCGACAGAAGTGGAAGCGGATGTGTGAGTCATTGGAAAGTCCCGAGCGGCGAGCGAGCTGCGCAGAGGTCCCCGCCTCTCGTGCTCGAACTGGCGCGGCTACGTCCGACAAAGCATCGTGGGGCGCAATATGTGCCCTGACTGCTTTGTTGCTCGGTTCTTCAACTGTTGCTGTCCTGGCCGCCTATGAAGTTGATCTAAATAACTCACCAATCGACGAGGAACTGACGGCTAATTTCTTTTCTCACGAGACGACATTTAACGAACTCGTGCAGATGCTCGACGCAGATAGCCGGACTCTAGCCCTCGAAGGGGAGACGCCCATCGATTTCGCAGCCCTGTCGAGACTCGGTCCGAGCGCTGCGCGCGCGGAGGCGTACGGCGGGCTCCTGCGGGAGATCTCGGTGGTAGACCTTCGCTATTTTGCAGACTCCGGGAAACTCATCCTGCTGCCTGACCGACAGGCGAATTTGCAGCGACCGTCAAAGTACTACCTGTACTTGCCTCATGCCCAACCGGAACCGGTGGTACGGCAGCACGGTTACCACTGGCGGGGACCCGGAACGTATGTCGTGACAGGAGACCATGCTCTAAAGGGGTCGTGGTTCATACACTACGATACGACGATGCAGGTTGCATTTTCCCCGTACTAAACGACTTAAGTGGGCCGCGTCCGTCTATGGTTACGTACGAGAGGTGGATGCGCCGTACCAACGTACGTTGGCGCGAGGCGCAACGCCGGTAGCTACCGCCTGCACAGGCCCTACCAGGAACGCGCAGCCGGGGGGCAGGAGGGACACGGCAACATCTGGTGGATTTCGAGCTAACGCTGAGCGTGCAGGCCCATCAAGGTTCGGGCTCGGGCCATCCCACGTGAAGCAATAAGCGAGCGGTCGCGGGGCTGGGCTGTCATCGCTGACTGGTCCTCCGTGATGGTTCACTGGCGGACTCGCGAACGCTTACTGGGGTATTGCTGAAACACCAACGGCCTGTCGGGTCCCAATCGACGGGAGCCACCATACCTGCCGAGCGCGACCTTGTTCTTAACGCGAATATGAGCAAACACAACAAACATAACGCCAGCCGAGCCGCTAACCTTCACCGAGCGCGACCTGTGTCGGGACGGTAAGTGAGTTTTTGTTAGGTCCGTTGGTTGGCGCGCTGCCGCACACGTTGCGGCAGCCGTGGTATAGAAATGGGTTATAATCCGGCTAATTGCCTGCATCGGGCAACAGCGATAATAGGCGCAACAAGGCACCGTCAGCGCCGCTTATGGAGGGACGCTCATGAACAAACCACTTATTCCTCGTGTTGTGAAATTGCGAGCTCTGCCCGCGACGGGCTAGGCCCAAACAAACAACGCTCCTCGGCGAGAAACTCAACAAGCTCAAACCGAGAGCGTGGTGGCCGCCCGCTGTGAACGGTCCAGTGGACCCAAGACGCCCGTCCGTATGGTTGTAACCTCGCGGCACGCTACGTAGTCCTACACACGGGAGGGAACCATGTCTGTCATCCGCAAGTCTCTCGTCCCGGTCGAGTCGGATATCTGGTTCCGGGATCGTCCCGCCAAGATCATCGGGGAATCTGAGAAACCGGGCGGCCCGTCGCTGGCCGAACGCATCATTTTCACGGATGAAGAGGGCGGTGAGCCTGATTACAATTCCCTAACCATTGCCGAGTGGGTCGAGATCGCCCGCGCACTGCAGGAGGCTGAGCTTGAGGCGCTGAAGCACCGCATGCAGTCGCTTGAGGCGGATGCGATCGTGATGCGCGATCGCATCAGCGAACTCGAAGCGCAGTGGGTTCCGGCGAATGCGAGTGTGAGCGCGATGCGGCGCCGGTGACCGGAGCTGCGGTTAGTACAGCAGGCGCATCGGCCGGCGGGCGACAAACTTCCTGACGTGCTGATGCGAATTAGCACCGGGCGGCCGCGAGGTAAAGCGACCAAGTCGTAGTGCGCTCGCAATTGCTGGGAATGGGTGGGCTGTTGGACACCCCGACAGGACAAAGCAGACCATCGGCAGTGCGACGACAAGGGGAGGCCTGCATGTAAAGTGCATAACAGAGTCGCTCTAGGTCAAAGAGTGGGCATGCCGTCGGTAGGGAGATCCTGGGTTCAGTTGACGTCCGGGCCGTAGTCCATGACCGCGTGAAAGTCCGGGTACCAGTTTGATTGTGGGTCTCGGCTTCCTTCAGATCCTGCGTTTTGTGTCCTGCGAATACGGCAGCACCGAGCAGGCCGAGAACCATCAAGCGGAGCGTGCGGGTTCCGGCACGCCGGCATCAAGCGTGAAGCTGTCCGCGTTCACTCCGCTGCCCCACTTCCAGACATAGACGCCAGGCGTGACGGTGAGGCTCGAGAAGGTCGCATTGTCGAAGGTCATGGTGTCCTTCAGGGGGCTGCCAGAGACGTAGCCCTGGGGCACGATGATTTCTGGAGGGAAAGGAGGAGGGAAAGGGGGCGGAGGTGGTGCCGAGCCGTCGACGCCCACGAGGTTTCCGCTGGTGCTACTGCCAAAGCCCCCCAAGCCCATTCCCGAAAACTGTTGGCCCAGAGAAACCACCACTGACAAAGACCCAACCCGTGTTGCCCGCCACCCCCATACGTCTCTGCGATTCAGTGTCGAACCGCGGCTCTCGGATTGAATGCCATGAAGGGTGGGTGTGGCCTCAGCCAGCACGATCGTGATTCACGCCAAACCCGACATCGGCATTCCACTCGAATCGCTCTGTCCTCCGGCTTCTATCACCCTGACACGGGCATTCCCTCCTGCTACTCCAAGCGGCAGAACATACCTATGAATCGAAAAGGGCTGCCTAATTCCGCCATGCTCGTGGCTACCCAGGAGAAGTCCGCTCCGCTGGTTCGGCGTTCAAGAAGTGGATGAACCGGAAGCGCCGGCGCGCCCATGGCGGACCATCGGCGACCCGCGAGGCCGTGAGCAGGCGCATGCGCCGCAACAAATGCGGGACGAAGGGGGCGCCAAGGTGGTGGCAGTGGCGCGGAAGAGGCACAGAGGCAAGCCGAGGATTCCGCGCTAGCGCTATTTGAGTTGAATGCCGATGTCGTGTTTGGCGCGCGAATCACGATTCCCCTGACAGACCCGCGGATGAACCGAAGGCGTAATCGTGACCACGGCATGGGGGTGGTACAGTCATGTCAAGAACGGGGTTTCTATCTGCAACGTTGATTCTCGTGAGTGCTTGTGGGGCGCAGACCCAATCCAGTCAGACTCAGTCCAGTCAGATCCAATCCAGTCAGATCCAATCCAGTCAGATCCAATCCAGTCAGACTCAGACCGGTCAGATCCAATCGGTCTGGAAAGCTCTGCGAGATGGAAAGTGCACCATCGCCGTACCTGGCGATTGGATCGTCGACGAGGACATGCCGGATCCCACCAAGGTGCATCACAGCGGCATTGGGCCCGCGACCGAGGCCTCCATCATGGAGTTGCCGGTCGGGCCGGACAAACCGACCTTCATTTCTCTGAAGGATCATCTCTTGAAGGACGCCCTCAGGGCGAAGGCTATCCACCTGCAGATGTATCACCACGCTGAGGACGTGAGGGTGCTCGAGAACTCACCTACCCGATTCATTCTCATGACGGTAACCCCCGACACGGGAGACGGCCCAGGTGACGCCGACTGGCTCTTGCTCGCCGCGGGGGATCCCATTTGCAAAGGGAGGGTGTACGCGGGAGACGCCTTCGCCAATGAAGGGCCCGAGATGCGCGCTGCTGCCCAGCAGCTGCGCGCTGTGGCCGAAAAGATTGTCACGACGTTCACATCCGCCAAGTAACGCGGGTGTAATGCTGGATCCGGGGAGGAGTATGCGGCGACGCCGCGAGGCGACTTGGGCGCCACGAGCGCGGAAGTGCAAGCGCAGTTCTGCCGAAGACGCCAACCACATCGCAGGGAGGTGGTTGGAAGAGAGAGGTTCCAGAGTGCTCAGCCAGGGCGGGTGTATGTCGATCATCACGGGCACCTCTCGCGCGAGCCCGTTAGACGGCGCGGCGATCGGACACTGAAGGGCAGATAGGGAGGCGCCCGTCAGGGTCATCGTGTCTGAGAAGGTCCCCGCACAGCATGGGCGTCGCTCACTCAGTTTCGCGGCGTGCGAGCGGTCCCGCAGATCAGGAGCTGAAGACCTGCACGCTACTGGGAAGCCCGCCCTGGATGTCAGCGGTGAGCAGACAGGACAGCGTCTACGCAGGCGTGGCCGTGTTGAATTGGTCCACCACGCGAACGCGGACGGAGCCGTTCACGTTTAACACCTGATCACTACTGTGTGGAATCCAACCAGTTGCGGAGCGGGACCTGCGCCGGGGCGTCAGGTGTGCGTTGCAACAAGGATGGTTTGCTAACGCGCCGTTCTACGTCAGAAACCAACAGAAGCGGAGCCGTGAACCTTGCGCCGAGCCGAACCCGGTTCGAGGCAGTGGAGTTTTGTTAGTTGGTGGTTGTGTTGAGCGCTAGCTTGTCGGGGGTAAGCAAAGCGGGACGCCGCTAAGCTTGCGTCGAGCGCGATCTGTGTCGTGGCTTTGAATGCTGTTAGTTATGTTGGTTGTGTTTTCACCGCAGTACTACTGACAAGACAATAGAACATGACGTAAGATTCGCTCGTTGCTTGCACCGGGCAACACAATAGTCGGACGCCGCGACGCACCGGACAGCGGCGCCTATGGAGGGACGCTCGTGAAACAACGCTCATGGAGGTACCCTCGTGAACAAACAACTCGCTCTAACTGTCGCAGCGGCGCTGTTGATGGCGGGCGGTCAGGCCAATGCCGCACTTTGCCCCGCTAGTACAACGGTAACAATCGTCAGCGGCTCCGGGTTCAGCTGCACGGAAGGCGATAAGACTTTCAGCGCTTTTGCTCTCAGTGCTGATTCCGGCACCGTGACCTTTGGTCAGTCTGGGTCGGATACCACGATAGGTTTTGTGGCGCCAACATCGGGACCCGGTTTCGGAAATGGCACCCACACGTTTGACTTTACCGTCACGATAGACCCTGCAGCCATTGCGGCTGGCACGAGAATTGATGCGTACACTGTCACGGCAACCGGAGGAGCTAGTTCGTCGGTTGCCGCCACAATCACTGGTAACAACTCTGGGACTAACTCGACCGGACCCATATCGGGTAGTCCCCCCCCAGGCCGCACTGCTATGTTAGACCTTACCCCTGGCGACACTTCTGTTGTAGTAAAGGAAACGAGCACTCAGCCCAACAACAGCGCCGCCGGGCGGTTGATATCCATTGGCAACGCGTTTACACAGACTACGCCGACGGTGTCGGTGCCAGAACCGATGAGTCTTTCTCTCTTCGGCCTGGGCCTTGCGGGTCTCGGATTCGCGAGACGTCGGCGCTCCTGACAGACTGCTGCTATGCCTGAACCGAGCACGGTGAAGCTGATGGTAATCGCGTTAGCGGGCGTCTAGTTGCCGGCAGGGAGGGTCAGGCGGGTGGCGCGTCGGACCCTCCCCGCCAAGATCCGGTCTCGCGACGCGACTGAACCGCGCTCCCACGCGGGAATGGCGGGCCGGCGTGACCCGAAGGTCCGTCTCCGACCTTCGACGGTCACGTCGCGCCCGTTCTTTCGGGGAGAGGACCGTACGGGATTCTCGTGAAGCAATAAGCGGCGCAATCCCGCAGCGCCCCGACATTCTGCGCCAGGACCTTGCTGATGACGGTCGGCAGCCGCTGGCTCGTCGCTTTACTACTTCCTGACTTCCTGACACAGCTTCAGTGAATTGCGCCAAAAGAGTTGGAGCGGCCGCCAGTTCACGAAGATCACGTTCCCGCAGGCACAGGTCAGTATCCTGATCTGCGCCCCCTTCGCCACGCTGGCGGCGTGGACGAGCAATCAGGCGGGCGGGGCGGTACTGATTGCGCGCGGCGGGCGGTCTGCGAACGTTTCCACCGGGTGCTGAGCGCAGAAAGTGGCTGCGATGGCGAAGCCGGTTCAGTGATTGGCACCGCTCGCGGTGACCCGTGGCCGCCGCAGCCCCCGTACGTCGTGCTGCAGGTGGGCTCGCTGAAAGGATCGCAGAGCGGCTTCCGGTGTGGAGAAATCGTCGATTGCCCTGGCGCCGCTCGAGACTGCCACACTTCCTAGAGCCGCGCGGATTGCTCAAACGCAGCAGGCTTCGCTCTTAGCTGAGTACGGCAGACTTTTCACCAGGCAGGTCGCAGAACTCGCGCACAGCGAGCGAAACACCTCACTCGCCTGCATGTCCTCCGGCGCGCTTGTGCGCTTGATGGCGCGATACCCCTGGCGTGTGAAGAACCCTGAGGCGATCTGCGTAAGCAGGATCAATTCGGTGATCTGGGCTGCGCGCGCCAGGCGCTCGAGCCTCCAGACGATCATCCGTCCCAGGCCGCTCCCGCGGCGATCCTCCGCGACGACCACTGACCGCACCAGCGCCGAGGAGCCAAAACGCTGCAGCGCTCCCGCGGCAACTACCTGGCCATTTTCGCGGACCACAGCAAACTCGGGTCGCGCCGACTCCAGATCGCGCGTCGGCAGTCCAGCGCTCTCAAGGAGCGCCCGAATGCCGCCCAGTTCCTCCGCGCAGGCGCTCAGCGGGCATAGCAGGTGGTCTCGCCCTTCTCGATCCGACCGCGGTGCTGTGCGTGAATGCCTGGCCGGCGGCTCAAGGTCGCTGGTCATTTTTTGACTTCGGCGGGATGCACTGGCACCCCACGCACTCCGTGATCATTTGTTCCTCATACAGCATGACGCCAATCTTTTGCGCCTCCGACATTGCGTCCTGATACGTCCGGCACGCTGTGCTGTAGAACTCCTGCTGCTGGAAGCTCACGCAGCCGATGAACTTGTCGCCCGCAGGCAGAACGAAACAGACGGCCTGCGCCGCCCTGACGGGCGGTGTTACGGTTTTCTCAGCCAATGATCGACCCCCTACGGGCTAGTAGTCAGGCGGCCTGAGCTGCGGGAAACAGCCCTGGCACCGCTTAGGATTACCTCATTTCCGAAGCCCTCGCCCGAGGGGCCGCGGAGTTGCTATGCGGAGTTGCTATAGCGACGAATCTCCGCGCCTCGTACTCGAGGCGACGCGGAAGGCTTCGAGGCTCAAAAGTGTTACATCCGGTCCTTGCGGTTCATTGCTGCGCGAGAGGCAGGACCTCTCTGTCGCTACTTATTTGCGTGATCCGCCTTAGCCCACTACGAAGCGGACCAGATCGGCGCAGGCATCACGGTCGGGCACATAACCGCACCCAGGAAACTCTGTATTGGGAACTACCCGACGACTCCGATAGTAGTCCCCGCCCAGGTTCGGCATGCCTTTTTAATGCTGTATTAATGTAGCTTTAATCCTTGGACGCAATAGGCGGTCCTCGTGCGAGCCTATGGGTGCGGCGTTGCACGGGTTCCCTGCGGCGGGAAGAAGCGCCCCCGGATCGGGCCGGCGAGCTGCCCACTCGGCGATGATCCGATTGGTGACCGTGCTCGCACAGGTGGACCGGTGTACCGGGTTCAGCAACGTTGCAATCAGGCTCACGAAGCTGGGAAACAAATGCGAAACAATCGGCTGCGTAGAACCTGAAGAAGCTGAGCTAAGTGATTGTTTTATCAGCTTCCATGGTTGGAATATAAATCAATGGCAAGTGGCTGAGTCAGCGTTGAAAATTGCGTCTACCCTGGCTCAAGTACCCCACGTTGGTACCTCGCCGAAGACTGAGCTGGGGTGGGGCACCGGGAGATAATTTGGTACACGGGAAACCTCGGAAATTCGTCATGAGCGCAGCGACCTTGAAGCGGGAGCGAGCGACTCTTGCGCATGACGTCCTGGCGAGTCTGGACGGTCCGTCAGACGCAGATGCCACGCAAGCCTGGGAGACGGAAATCCTGCGGCGCTTGGATCAGCTTGAAACCGGCACCGCGCAGACCACGAAGCCGAAGAGGTACTGCGCAGAATTGACGCCCGACTATCCCGACGGGGATGCATTCCGTTCGCGTCCTCGCTGAGGCTGCCGTTGAAGCAGAAGAGGCGGTCGCTTGGTGCGAAGGACGGCGTCCAGGTCTCGGAAGCGAGTTTCGTACGGAACTGAAGCAGTCGCTGGCTCAGCTGCGGCGGGACGTCGTTCCTGGCAGAGCCTGGTGTGGCGTGCTAGGGAAGCGCGGGGTGAAACGCCTGCTGCTCAAGCTATTTGATCCGCGCAGCTGAGATCACGCTGCGGCGTATGATCTTGGCGAACTTCCCGCCGGGTCCGCCTCGCAGCCTTTCAGAACCCAAAATTCTACCAGAAGCAGCGCTCAGCACGTGAGTGGCCCTCACGTCGGCGTTCTCCGCCAACAGCACTCCACAGATGAGAACGCCCGCGATGCGGCGGGCGTTCTCATGCTGAGCACGCGTCGGCTCAATTTCTGCGTCTGCGTCCTGCGAGTCCGGCACCGAGCAGGCCGAGCACCATCAAGCCCAGCGTGGCAGGTTCCGGCGCGGTAGCGACCTGCACGACGGAAACATCGTCAAGATAGAAAAAGTCGGGCACTTGATACGCGGAGAAGCGCAGGTTGGCATGAACGGCCTCGCCTGGGGCTGCTCTGGTGGCTGTGAACTCCGTGTACGGGAAGACCTCTGGATTGGTCAAGGACAGCAGCGCGTCCTCCGCCACTGTGACGCCGCCCGCCGAGAGGAATGTTAATGATGCAGTGAACCGGCTCGGCGCGCTTCGGCTAAACTCTTGGCCGTTGGCCAGGAAGAAGCTTACACGATAAAAGTCGCCAGGAACTATCGCAATTGTTTGAGCAAGCGTATCCACATTCGGCGGGGATGTGGCGCCGAAATAGGCTCCATTCGTGCCGCTGTGTTGGATACCTGGTCCCGCACCAAAAGAGCTCCCGCTCGCGGCGCGATGGAGCGTCCAACCCACGGGCATAGAATCGATCAGTTCCTCGAACCCACAATTGAACACGAGATTCTCGGGGATCGCGCCGCAAATGCTCGGCGTAGGGGGATTGCTCCCCGTCGGTGGCGACCTCCCAAATACGGCGCCAGCAGCGAAGCCAGCCGCAACGCTGACAAGCAAAAACAACTTCTGTCGTTTCATGAAAGTCCCTCCACAAGACCGCTAACGACGGCTCCACTACAGCGATTAGCTAACTCGCGGTTGTCGCACAGGCCGCCGCCCGTACTGAAATGCAGTGTCGTGTGCTCGATGAGGTTGCCGGACGCGCCGAACACCGCGATCGTCGGGTTGGCGGAACCAAAAGGGGCGACGTTATAGTTCATGAATCCCCCGACCCCCTTCACGGGAGAGGACAAGGTGAACGTCATCGTACCTCTGAAGGCGTTAAGACCTGCGAAGGGACTGAAGTCCTTAGTCCCCTCCCAATTCCCATTGTTGCCCGTGAAATAGGTTTGTGTGCTTCCGAAAACGCTGTTCGGGAATGTCGAAGTGAATGTTATTCCGTCGTAGGTTACCGGACCCGCCGTGACGTTGTCGGGCGGCAACCTCAACGGCATCGGATGGATGGTGCCATCAGGTAGGGAAGTCATGACCGAGGCGTTGGCCGCAGCGGCTCCGAGAAGAACTGCGAGACCCAGAGTCAGTCGTTTGTACGTCACGATCATGCCTCATACATGGACCGCTGACGAAAAGTCCGCCGCAGCGGTCGGACTAACGTGGGTTGCTCGGTGCAGGCAGCGACCAAACTATACGCCATGTTCTATGTCACGTCTGCCGCGACGTGTAGTGCCGCGCGCCTACCAACGAAACTAACAAAGTCACTCGCAGTTACGACGCAGGTCCTGCTTGATGGTATTTCAACAACCTGCGGTGGAGCGCCAGAGGGGAATGGCTGCGTCACCGTTCACGTAGTCCGGAGGGAGATCGAGAAACGCCGTCATACGGAGTGGTACCCGCCTGGTACTGCATGGTCGCGCTGCGGATCTCGGCGGCACCGATGCGCACACCGTGAGAGTGCTACGGCACATCAAGACGCTCGACGATGCGCTGGGTCACTTGCTCGTGCAGCTCACCTGCAACTGTCGAGCGCGGCGCATCGCTGAACCGGAAGTGCTGGCGCGCCTGTGCCTCGATCCGTGGGACAGCACTCATGCGAAATCCTCTACGCCGTTGAAGCACAGTAATCGATTGCCGACATCGATGAGGCCTGCGCCAAGCCGACGCTCAGGGGTCCGGCCTCGCGAATCTACTAGACAATGGTGTTGGTCGTAAGGCATCGTTTGTGCGTGTTCCGTTCAATCGCCCCGCCACGTGCGCCCTTACGCTAACTCGTAAGATGGCTTCTCTACTCAACGCACTGCAGCAGGCGGATGCCGCAAAAGCCGCCATCGGGCATTTCAATGTGTCGGATCTTGTTACGCTGTATGGGGTCGTCGAGGCCGCGCGGCAGCAGGACGTTGCGGTCGTCGTCGGTGCCTCCGAGGCTGAGCGCCGATTCATCGGTGTCCCGCAGTTGGTAGCGATCGTTCAGAGTCTGCGCGAAAGGGGTTCGCCCCCTATCTTCCTCAACGCGGACCATACACATTCTCTGGCCGGCGCAGTGGACGCGGCCAAGGCAGGGTTCGATTGGGTCGTGTGTGATTTTTCCTCATTGCCGTTCGAGGAGAATGTGCGTCGAACGAAGGAAGCGGTACTCGCGCTGAAAGCGCTACGCCCAGACATATTGGTGGAA